>JAAUXT010135477.1_pt1 | contig 27100 bp, 29 predicted proteins | sample 7278171 | NCBI WGS metagenome assembly JAAUXT01 (sample SAMN14350112, study PRJNA611818) | marine sediment metagenome | isolation source: surface marine sediment (1.8m) | place: French Polynesia: Moorea | collected 2018-08
CACTCACTCATGCACTCACACACTCACTCACTCACTCACTCACACACTCACACACTCACTCTCTCACTCACTCACACACTCACTCACTCACTCACTCACACACTCACACACTCACTCTCTCACTCACTCACACACTCACTCACTCACTCACTCACTCATGCACTCACTCACTCACTTACTCACTCACTCACTCACTCACTCACTCATGCACTCACTCACTCACTCACTCACTCACTCACTCACTCAAGGATGCGCTGACGAACTCATGCCGAGGAAAATCACAATCACTTCGTTGCTGCTGCAGCCGACGACTGATTTTGTTGTAAGTTTGTTTTTGCCGTTCCTGCACTTGTCACACACAACACCCTGCAGCGCCGCGTGCTCCGCCTTGGTGGATGTTTTGAGAAGCAACAGGTCCAATTTGTTGTTCGAGGCAAGGCAGCTTGTTCCTGGCGAGATGGATGGCTCCCCACGGATTCCTAAAAGCACAGAGATCCGAAAGCTAACAATTGACATTCAGTTCTGAGCTTGTTCCTGGGAGTGGCAGGCACACCGTAAATGACAAGAAACTGACACTTTTAAAACGTGTTCTATTCCTGCAAGTGAACTAAAATAATGGGTGTTGTCCCATTTGTGGTGCTCATTTCCTTTTCAGCCTGTGCAGCTGCTTGGGTTTTGCGCTTTAATGCCCGAGTCATCACACAGATCACACTGGCGCAGCTTGCGCGAAAGTTACACATGTGTTCGTTTCATTCCCAGTCCGTGCCGCTTGGGAAAAAATATCAACTCTCTGCCCACAAATGTTCCGATTTCCTCTGATCCATAATTTACTACAGAAACAGATACTTTTTGGTCATTCAGTTTCCATGACGTGTGATATCAGGCATGTGAACCCCCCGAACCGCGTGCAGAAAGATCAAAGTGGTACTAAAAGCGTCACTATTGTCACATGACATCGTTTGCAAACTGACACGGACAAGACACGGTGCAGCTGATGTTTCGTACTCGTTTCTGTGCCTTCTGTTCTGGCGCTTGTTCAGCCTCGTAGAGTTCGCACAACGACTTGCGGACTCTGCACACACACTTTGATCCGAAAAGCGACAACGAAAACGGATGCGACTGCATGTGTGAAGTTCGCCATGCATGCAGAGTACCAGCACATTTTTATCGAGGTTTCCGTCTTCAATATTTCATTGTGAAGAATATTTCATGATGCGAGGCAAAGACCGCACCTTCCCTGATCGCCCCCGAGGGAGAGACGCTCCCGCAGCTGACCTGAACCCGACACGCAGCTGACTGACGCACAAACTGCTCATGCTAAATTGTGTACCGCTATTGAACGGTCAGGAACGACGTCAAAATACGATCTGTTCATTTGCCGTTGCCGACCAAACCTGAGTGCCGGTCGGATTGTCGCCGATGATGATCACAGCGAGGTTTGTCCCGTTCTGTCGAGAAAGGCGTTAATTTCTTGGTGAAAAATTCATTCAAGTGGGATTTTAAAGCTGTTTTACGACGCCATAAATTTGCGCCTTCAAAAGAAGTGCGCATTTGTATTTCTACAACGCTTGTGAAGCTGCAGGAATCTTTTGTTCGCTTCACAGAATCATTCAACTCGCGTAAACTTGTCATTGACAAAGAATAATGGTGAAAAGTACTCTGCAAAAAGGCTTTTGTTACGCTTTATCTTTGCAACTTTTGTTTTGGTGGTGGCCTACAGCCCACGTTTGACCAGTGTCGATTAAATCATTAAACACCAAACCGAAACACGTACAGTTGGAAAGGACACACACCGTTCAGTTCCGAGAGAAAAGACGCAACTTTTCCCCATCAAAACAAGGGGCGCGTGACAAGGGGTAGTAATTTTCTCCACTAACAACGGACAGTGGTACCTGGAGGCAAATGTTGCAGATGCGTGCGTATCGCTCAAGTGGATCGAACTTTCTTTGCCAGAACGGAGCACGTGTGTAGTCACAACAGAAGAGGCCCGATCTTTGCAGGGTCTGACAGTGAAAATCCGTCGGGAGTTTTCAGGAAATCAGCAAAGCGCGAGATTTCGGGGTGTCGTTTTGCGCGGAGTCTGCGGCTCCCGTTTCGTCCGCAATCATCAGCTGTTCCGGGAGGCGCGCGGTGCTCCGCTCGGTGCGCGCCGCTCGAGCCGATTGTCGCTCTCAGAACGTACTCCTGTGATACTCGCTTTTCAAAGAGAGGGAGAGAGGCAGATCAATAGGAGCGTGACAGGCGCAGGTGACACTTTTTCTGCTCTGCGCAGATCCACGTCTCTTTCAGTGCACCCCGAGATTCGTGGACAGCTCCGTCGACTTTGGAGCACTGACTTTGACGACTCGTACCTGTCTTTCACCACAGCTCTTCCAAACAGATGAAGTTCTCGCAGCTTGGATTTGCGGTGATAAAAGCTCCAAGAAACATATTCCAACCACCAAGATCGAGAGCAAAAATTTTGTCCGCATAAACCAACGCTCACCGCCCAGCACAGAAACAATTTGAGAGAATCGTCCCGCACAATAAAAACGGCATCAATGACTGAATGACTGCCAATCCAACACTGTGTGCTTTTTCATTGATGAGTTGATTTGTTTCCGAGTGAATCTGTTTGGATCGACGTTTCTGTTTTTGCAGGTGCAATACGCAAGCTGCACTGTGTACTGCAAACACTACTGACATAAAAAAGATCAACTTTATGTCGGCGCAATATTTTCACTTCTTGAACGAAACGGCCACTGTCCCTCACTGCCAAACACACCCCAATGAACACTCACCAGCTTGAAGACAAACCCTCCCGTCCTCAGCAGCCTATTGCTCCCTGGGAGCGCGGAGCCAGGCAGGGAGGAAGGAGTGTTTATTCTTCTCACGCAGGTCTTCTGTCCGTGACACGTCCGCCAAGTTCCTTGCAAGGGGTTTCTGAGTAGATCCACTTTTTTGGGAGCACATTTTCTGTGCAAATACAACAGAAGATTTTTGAAGAAGATAGCAAAAAAATAAATCTGCAGGTCTGTTTGAGGGCGGTCACTCACCAAAACTGTTTTTGCTGCTTCAACAACCAGTGGCGAACAAAAGTGACAAGTGATGTTGTGGTCAAAACAATTTTCGCAATCAAGTTCGCGAGAATGAAAGGAACTATGGTTCATAGCACGTATACGTACTCGTATCTACAAGAATAATTTGGACAAAGAAAAATAAATACTGCCACCAAGCCACGGAGTCTTTGGACCTGATATGCAGCAAGTCAAAGGTCAGAGGGAAGCTTAAGGTGGTTTCGACAATTTGTTTCAAGCCGAGTCAGATGAGTCGGATTGCGCCGTGTGTTTGCTCGGTCCGTGCGGTACCTGCAGCGGCTCCATCCACAACAAGTGGTTCTCACCTCCTGGAGTCGCTTGTGCACCATGGAGGCAAATGTCAGAAGGAGTGAAGCTCACCTCAAATTCTCACTCAGGCCCTGTTCAGCGATTCCAAAAGTTTTGCACACCAAAACGGAAGAGAGAAGAGGAACACGAAGTTTCCCCCTGAAGCAGCGGACGCGAATGTTTGACTCCGTGGCGCCCTGATCACCGCAAAGATCCGTGCGCGGTCGGTGCCCGTGCACATTCGGACCCGTCACAGAAAGTTCTCATTTCGAAATGCAACGCATTTGGTGAAGATGTTTGCGCTGAACACCTGCGGACTCCACCAACACGCGCGCGCTGATCACCAGGCTGATGACCCACATAGCTCGCGCATGTGAAAACAGTTCAAATCGATAGACTAAAACAAGAATGTGTTCATTTTGCAAAAGGATGTGTCGTGATGCAGAAGGATGAAACCAAGTCTCCCAAATTATACGGCTCACTCGATGGAAACGACCCAAGGTTTGCGGTTTCGGAAACTGGCTTTGTGTTCCCAAGACAGTGAAAACTAAAACTGTGTCAAAAGATAAACTTCGCACCACTGATTCGAACGTGAATCCTAATTTTCTGGAGGGCACACAGGGGTCGGAGTTGTCTCTGACCAGCTCAGCGCCAATCGGGGCTTGGATAACTACGATTGGGTTGTCCCTTGTTGAGTTGTTTGCGGCTGAGTTGTCTGTCATTGGTCACCAAAATGCGCACGGTAGATGTTGTACGGCTGAACCTCCAGAGATCTTCACGTCCAGCCCTGTACGGATGCAAGCTGTCCATGGACATCTTCAGCAGAACAATTTGTAAAACCGTTTTGAGTAATTATAACCGCCACCCGACTCTGTATGAATGTGATGTTTTCTTTTGTTTTGCGCAGAATCATGGACGATCACGTGGCGAACGCGAAGGAGCCGATGATGATGGAGGAAGGGACGACGGTGAAGCCGCCGCGGAGCCGGGGCAGGGCGGCCGGCTGCTGCGTCGGGGTGAGGCCCGCTCCTCACGGGGGCGGGGCGTCGCTTTGCACCCCAATCCCATGCGCTTGTCCGAAATAACTGTGATTCTTGATCAAGGACAACATCCGATCAAAATGTCAACTGGAAAGCGGGGAAAATACCCCTCAGCCAAAGCGCTCCAAAGTTGGGCTCGTCTTGTTGCAGTTCCTGACGTGGTGCAAGGAGAACCTGCTGCTCGTGCTGACGGTGCTCGGTGTCATCCTCGGCACCATCATCGGGTTCGCTGCGCGCGCAGCCAAGCCGAGCGCCGAGGTCGTCATGTTCATCGAGTTCCCCGGAGACGTGCTCATGCGCATGCTCAAGATGCTCATCCTCCCGCTCATCGTGTCCAGCTTGATAGGCGGTGAGTGCGGGGCGCCATCCGGTGTGGAGAGTGCACTGGGGACAGGGGGCGCTGAGGGGGGGGGCACGCTGCGGAACGAGGTCTGAGCACTGGCATCTGAATGTCGGGTCGTGCAACCTGCGTTAATTAAGGTCAGCGCGATCAACAGACACTGAATGAGACCATTTCCTTCACTGATGTCCTCGAGTCAGGCCATAATTTTCGATGCACACCGAGTTCAGTGCCACGTGTGACTCACGTCTCCAGCGACCGAGCCTGCTTCGGAGTCGCTCCGTCGCGCGGGGTATTTCAGTTTCTGGGGCCCAGTTCCTCCTGACTGACTGACTGCGATCGTTGTGCAGGCCTGTCGCAGCTGGACGCGAAGGCGTCGGGGCGCATGGGGTCGCGCGCGCTGCTCTACTACTTCACGACGACCATCTGCGCGGCCATCATCGGGATCGGGTGCGTGCTGAGCATCCACCCCGGGGACCCCTCCATCAAGGAGAACATCGGCTCCGGCGCCGAGGACAAGAAGGTCTCCACCATCGACGCCTTCCTCGATCTGATCAGGTGCGTCCGCGTGCGCGCTGCTCGTCTCCGAAGAATACCGCCACAGAAGGGACCCCAAGAATGTTGTGCACGATTGAGCCGACTGCGGTGCAGCAACGGAGCCTCAAGTTTTATCGTTGTTTTTGTTTGATTCAGGAACTTGTTCCCAGAGAACCTGGTGCAGGCGTGTTTCCAGCAGGTGCAGACGACGTACGTGCCGAAGAAGGCGGACGTGAGTTGATTCACTGAAGGCCCCTCAACTTGTTTGTCCCTTGACGAGGCAACTGTATTGGCTGCATGAGTTGAAAATGTGTGTGTGTGTGTGTGTGTGTGTGTGAGTGTGTGTGTGTGTGTGCGTGCGTGTGTTGCGAGAGCGTGCTTGTGGGTGGTGCAGGAGTGTGTGAATTTGTGCATACGTGGTTGGGTGGTGGCAAGGAAGTGCTTCCTCTTTTGATCTGGCAGAGTCCTTGCAATGACGGGTGTGCTGTTCGCCTGAAATGAAATCAACATTTCTCTTTTCTTCTCCAAAATAATTTGCCGAACGCGCTCGTTTGTTTTCAACAACGCCGTTGCCTTGGTTCTTACCCCTCATTTGCTCTGAAAAAATCGCACACAGGACTCATTTGCTGAGCGCAATCATGAAAAATTTCTGTATGTCTGAGCAGCCACAGAAGGTAAAAGCCGATGATCGGACAACATTTTCTACATAACAACGCAGTTGCAATAGACGTGTACGTAGAGACTAACACGAGCAACAGCAGATTAACAACGTCAGACGTTCACTGCAACCAGACATTACCAATACAGTTTGATTGTATTTTCACGTTCAAATTTCACGTAGATATTGCAAAAAGTGAGTTGGCTCTTCCCACTTCTAACAGTGCCATGTGTTCACCTTTCATTTTACCCCATTTTCCGCAAACAGAACAATTCGTTCTTCACACCTCGTAGACTCTTCATTTTGAAACTCGATTTCTTTTGTTTTGCAATCGCACAGTTGCAATAGGTGAATATGATATGCTGTCCACAGTGATCGTCATAGCAACGTCCGTCTCGTATTCACAGCAGCGACATCACTAGCTTTAGACTGCACCGCGTAGACATGTGAAACGTATCAGAATAGTCCATCCCTCCCTTGGCGTCATCCGAACACCAAAAGCAGAACAATGTTTCGGACTTTGTGCAGATAATGCCTTTGGAAGGAGCATTTTTCACGTTCGACAGTTGAGCCCTGAGAGGCTTCACTCCCCCAAAGCGTGGGAGTGTTTCACGTTGTTCTGTTCGCTTCCGATCCGCATTTGCAGCGAACTGAGGTAAAACTCAACCAACCTCTTTTTTCAACTCTTCACCCATTTTGTTCGCATTTTGTTCTGCAAGTTGGGTGCCAGCACTTTTTTAAGTTCTTCACATCCCCAGATCGTTTTCATACGAACGAGATAAACTTTCGAAAATGCATGATTCCAGTCAGAAAGAGACAATTTCGTTTTCCAATTGGAAGGTTTCTTCCCTTGGTAACGTCTTTGAAATTGCTTTGTCCAACCGGTTTCTCCAATGACTTTCCATCGATTTGTAAACAACACGACGTTTCGTTCCACTCTTCTGTTTTGGACGGTGGTGAATCTGCTTTTCTTTTCAGCTCCTTTTCTTGCAGGGCCCTTGCTCACTGACTGCGGACGAGAAAGTGTTTCGCTTCATGCCATGAGAAAACGTGAACCAAATTGCATCTCCAAAGACACGAAACTTTCATCAGATTTCAAAGTTTCCTTGTTGTGAGGCGAATTACGAATCGTTAATTCAGCGAGTTTTTGCTGAAACTGCATCAGCGTGCAAGGACCTGACAGTTTCTTGTCTTCTGGAGGGAGGTGTGTGGTGACGAGACTGAGCAGAGCCGACTCTGATTGTGCCGTGCTGGTCGTTGCCAGGTGATCCCGCCGCAAGGAAACAACACGGTGACGACGATCGCGCCGGAAGTGACGACCAACGCGTCGGAGAAGGTCGAGGAGATGGTGCGGTCGCTCGAGTACAAGGACGGCATGAACGTGCTCGGTACCGCTTTTCTTTTCACAGACGTGAGCGTGTTGACGTGAGCGGAAATGACAACACAAACGAGAGTGTGCGTGCTGACGTGAGCGTGACGTGAATGTGTTCAAAGGGACCGCAACACACACTGACATGAGCGGGCCTTTCTGGAACATGAAGTGCTGACGCGAACGTGCAATTCAGCAACAGGACACGAAACATTGGAGATTTTTGCTCGGAAAGCAAGGGGCGACAACTCCTCAGAAAGACCTCGCAAATGCATGTTTAACATGTTGGCATGTAAATCGAGAAGTACAAATCCGCCATAATGCACAGAGGGGAACGTCAAATTGGCCTTTGGGTCAGAAGAAAATGGACGCTGTCCGTGAACTGGTCAGCTGCTCAGATTGTGAGTTTCGAGTGCGACGCGAGCTCTGCTGACGCCAACGCCTCCCGGTGGTTGCGTTGCAGGCGTCATCGGCTTCTGCATCGCGTTCGGCATCATCATCGGGCAGATGGGGCACCAGGCGAAGATCATGATCGAGTTCTTCCAGACTCTTGCCGAGATCGTCATGCGCCTCGTCACCGTCATCATGTGGTCAGTGCGAACGAACAAGCGCGTGCAGTTGTGCGTGTGTTTGTGTGCACTCGGGAGGGCGTCCCTCCGTTGTGCGCAAGTACGTGCGTGCGTCAATGAGGCCGCGAGTGACCTGAGTGCAGGCGCCTGGCATGGTACGAAAGAGAGAGAATGGTGTGTGTGTGCGTGTGAGTCGATTTGTGAGTTCGATGTGCGCGAGTGGGTGGAGTCAAGTATGTTATTCAGGATTGGTCAGCCTGTTTGTTGTGCTTGAGCATGCTTGCTCATTGTCAACAGAACTACATGGCGGTTCCTTGACAGGTACTCTCCGTTCGGTATCATGTGCCTGATCGCGGGGAAGATCATGAGCATCCCGAACCTGGCGAGGACGGCGGAGCAGCTCGGACTCTACATGCTCACCGTCATCACAGGTGCGTCATCCCGCCCGCTCACACTCGGTCTGCTCCCTCACTGGTAGCCGCTCTAACTGTTACGCGCCGTGTCAGAAAATGACCGCCGCACCACTTGCTCCAGAAAAAATCGTCGAAAATGGCAGACCTGAGGTGTCACGTGTGTTGGTTGCAGGGCTGCTAATCCATTCTCTGGGGACCATCTTCATCATGTACTTTGTAATCGTCCGGAAGAATCCGTTCGTGTACTTCAAGAACATGCTGCAGGCCTGGGTCTTCGCCCTCGGATCCGCGTCCAGGTGGGTCGTTCATGATCAGGTCCGCAGGTTTTTTCGGGGAACATTGGATTCTGCCTTCCCTCGGGATCCGCTCCGAAGTCCAGCGCGTCAGCGGGTATGGACAATAAAAAGGACATTACGGTCTTTTTTGGTCAAACGGTGTTAGATTTGGACTGTGCTGTTGAAGGAATCTTGGGTCTTGGGTCCTTGGGTCCTGTTGACAAGGCGTGCATGTTCACGTGTGGCGCGACCCAGCCTGCTGTGCTTCTGCCCTCAGCGCCGCGACGCTGCCCATCACGTTCCGCTGCCTTGAGGAAAACAACGGCATCGACAAGCGCGTCACGCGCTTCGTGCTGCCGGTCGGCGCCACCGTCAACATGGACGGCACGGCGCTCTACGAGGCCGTCGCCGCCATCTTCATCGCGCAGATGAACGGCGTCCAGCTCGACGCCGGCCAGGTCATCACCGTCAGGTGAGCCGCGCCCGTGCGACGTCCTGGCGACGCGTGCTGAGTTCAGCCCTGGAAACCACAATCTGTCCCGCGCACATGGTTGATCCTTTGTGAGTTGTTCACGACTGCGTCAATTGTCGGCAGTTTGACGGCGACGCTGGCGAGTATCGGCGCGGCGTCGGTGCCGAGCGCCGGCCTCGTCACCATGCTGCTCGTGCTCACCGCCGTCGGGCTGCCCACCAAGGACATCTCCCTCATCATCGCCGTCGACTGGCTCCTGTGAGTCTTCAGTTCAGACCTCACGAGGCTCTGTAGTTGCATGACCTTTGGCAGCTCTTTGTTCGTTTGGGCCCTCGGCTCCAGCAGATAAGTGATCATTCAAATCATTGAAGCTTGAAAGAACAATTGTGAACAAGAGTATGTGACGATCTGAGCATGAAGATTGATCCTGTTTCTTGTCAGCATAACAAACGCGTTGTCTGTCTCTGCCTTCCCTTCAGTGACCGAATCCGCACGTCCGTGAACGTGGTGGGCGACGCGTTCGGCGCGGGCATCGTCTACCACCTGAGCAAGGCGGAGCTGGCCGAGCAGGACCGACTGCGCGCCGAGCGCGAGGCGCAGGAGGCGCTGGAGGCGCGCGAGCGCGACAGGCTGCTGGAGCAGCAGGAGCTCGAGCTGCAGGACCAGACCAACAAGGGTAAAGCTCTCTACCCGGAGATAGGGGGCGCCTCCAGCTCCAGATAGAGAATCCGGGGTGGGCGTGTCGGGTGACAGAGGGGCTGTGGAAGCTTGACAGGAGAAAGGTGCGCGATGGCACACTGTCTCTTGAGGTCAAGAGAAGAATATTTTTTACATGCTGTGTGTATGTGTTTGGCAATGTGCCGTCGCGCATCTCACGCAGATTCAGCAGCGCCGTCTCCGACAGGGGCCAAGTTTGACCGGCGTGCTGTAATGCACAGGCAGCGAGAGTGGATCCAGGAAGCCCCACCTCCCGTTTTCCGAAAGAAACAAATTTCCACGCATGGTTTGTGCCGTCAGACAAAAGCGCCGGCTCCCACCACCTTGACTCACTTCCTGGATCCGCCCTTGACAGTGAAACTCAGATTGTGTGAAACACCAAATCTTGACTGCACGGGACGGAAGCGTTGAGGTGAAAGCAAACAAAAATAAACATTCTCCAAAATTTACTGTCAACATTTAAAAATGAAGTCCTTGAGCTGCGCACACAAGACGAGGTTCGCTGCCTGTAAGTTTTTGATGCTGACTGGGAGACGAGCACATTTACTGCTCCGGAACAAAGCAATTGTTGCAACAGAAATTCATCTGTGGCAGAGATGAGAGAAGTTGGCAAAAATAGTTGCGATTTGCGATTCACTAACTGCCAAATGAAACAAACGACGTCAGATTGGAGGAATTCGTCCTCGAATGGGTCTTCCGATTGATCCGTCTTCAATACTCGAGAAAGCAACGTAGAACGAGCTGCCACAAGTAAATTTTGTGTGTACATAGGTTTCCAAATGCAAAACTGGTAGACAGACAACTGTGTTGTGAATGTCGTTTCCTTCAAAAATGTTCTCAAGCTGTTCCTGGTGCATTTATATCAACTGAATGTCTGCACACTGAATATTTTCTTGAAATGTTTGACACAAAAATTCTGTTGGAACGCGAGGTGTTGTTTGTTTCCTCAATGTATGTACACGTGTTCGCATTTGATAGAAACTCGTAAATATCTAGTGACTTGAGTCGCACCTTTTCCAGAAGAGAGCCACACAACTCGCTTGATTTGCTTCCTTTAGATGGACGTTTTTTGTTCAACTCGTCTGTGTTTGCGTTGCTCGTATCAAAATTTGATGAGAACAAGGTCGGGGTGCACGCAGAGCCCCAACAGAAGTCCGGCCTTCACGAACTTTGCTTGAATTCCTGTTTCTCCTGACATTGGAAAGACAAAAGTGGAACACCACACAAATTTCTGGTGCTTCCGTCCAGAATTTTCTGACCATCAACTGCAGCACCCTTTGCCAGCAAAATCCGGCAAGTCACTTTTGTGCGTTGCATGCCTTTAGTTTCTTGTAGGTTTCTTCGTTATTGTGTGTCATGTCGATCTTCAATAAACTTGCGTAGTGAACGTATTTTCTTTTGAATTTGTTTTGTTGTGTACGTGTGTGTGATGCAGAACCTGTTGCGAGGACCCGTCGTGTTTCCGCACGTGAAATCTGCATGTTGCGCACAAGCCTGTTCACCGCAGTCCACTGCACGGCTTCTGAGAGCTTTGCTTTGTGATAAAATTCAGCACAAGTTGCTGCAAGCTGCTTGTCTGCCCGTGAACAGAGCCTCTGCAGTCGTGTCTGGCTCTTGAGGTTTCATTTGAAAATGAACTAACAGCGAAACTCTTTCTCTTCGTGCTGCTTTCTTGGATAAATTTGGACTCGGCGTCGATTCTTCCGTGTCGTGGATGTCTGCGTCGCATCGTGTCTCGTGAACCGGATTCTGTGGATGGATCTGCTGACGTGGTGCTTCTCGTGCCTTTGTGATCTCTCTTCCACATGAATGAAAATCTGCGACAAATGGACACACCACCTGGGACATCACCTGCATACATGTGGACTTGGACGCTTCAACATTTATCAATGGGAATTTGTACACGTTCTCAGTCACCACCCCTGTTGGAATCGCGCCAGCTATTGTGGAAAAGACGACAGAAGGCGTCTCCACGCACGTAGTCAACCACGCTGGGGACAGTAACGCGGAACCTAATGAGCCCAAGAAGGACTGGGTCTAATAGTGGGTCCAGCCGCCTAGAAGGAGCCAGGGTTCTGACCCAGACTCCGACGCGTCTGAGTTTTGTACAGAAACTGTGCAGTACTTGACAGGTGCTTGTTGACACAAACCATTGTACAGAACTGTAGCAGTGCAGCGTGGCTGCACGGACGTGTGCAACTTCGTCGTCGTCGCCAGTGGAATAGATGACCTGCAAAATTGAAGACTCGAACCGGCATTGTATCCCACTCCATCCGTGGAGCTGGCAGAATGTTTAAGGTTCAGATGAATCCGCAGGAAGGCGGGAGTATTACTGCTTCTGTCCGCGTGGAGCTCGGGCGCGAGACCCACGTCTCCGAGAATCGCAAGTCTGGATACCGCCACGGAGTGAATAGTTTGAATTCCTTGGCATCAGCCGTGCATGCACACTGTGCACGACAGGGCGTAATTCTAAGCGTTCTCTCGACAGGCATAGAGCTGCGTGTGAGCCTGCACTCATAGACACCAGTCAGGTGCAGGGAGCTGAGTTATGAACCAGAGCCTTCTGCTGCATGCGAACCTGCGCATCTGCCTGCACGCCCGAGCCTGCAAGTTCATCTGCCTCCGTGATGACTTCCCCAACTAACAGGTGGTTTCGTTGATGTGTCTCACCAACAGATTGGAAAAAGTGCTGAACCACTTTTATGACGGGACCTCATTTACTCTGCAATTGGATGAGAACATTTTGAATGCTGACTGGGTGTGAAGTGGAGTTGTGCTTTCTTCCCTGCTCTGCGATTGGTTGAAGATAGGGAGCTGCACAACAAATTGTCTGCTATTGGCTGAGAAAGACGAGTGAGTGGGTGCAATGCAAAATAAAGTTTTGCGCCATGCAAAGTGGGATGTATTTACTGAACATTTACAATGAATATTTTCACGATACTCGACTGAGGAAGGGATGAGAAAACCCAATGAATTGTACATAATGCAAAAACCCAGAAAACTTGCGCTTTTGTAGAACAAATCGTATCTTTCCAGTTGATCAGTAGGCAAAGCAGTCTGTACAATGTGACACTTTTACATGACGTCCATTTTGAGAAATGAAATTTGTGTTCGACACGCACGTAAAAGTACTCGAAACTGCATGCATGTTGAATGTCAATACATCGGCTCAAAACCTCACTGACAGGGTTGTGAAATGGAACGTTTGCATCGTACAGTCTTCGTGGCACAGAAATCCACCTCCATATGTGTGGTGTTTTCCAAAACCGTGTTGTGAGCAATAAGGCCGGGTGCTGGACAATTTGTGTGACTCTGTGGGAAAAAAAGACTTGAGAAATCCACGAATGCTCCAACGGCTCTGCGCCGCGCCGCTATGCGGAGAAAACACGCAAGTTTGAAAGGTGTGAATTGCGAATTATCAACAGCTTGTGCAGAACAACCAGTTTCACACAGTTTCACCCAAACCTGCTGAGGGAGTGAATGAAGTGAAGAACTTTGTAAATTGTCCGCATCTGTTCCAAAGGTTCATGCACAGATTTGGTGATTTTGGAACCACTGTAGTTTGAAACGTCGTCGTAGCGTCCAGTGTGAAACATCCTTTGAAATGTCAAACGTGCTACACTGCTACAGAAATCGCACAAACCGTACTGTACAAAAGTGTTTTTGCGTCAGTTTGTGAAACCTATTTCTTCCAAAATTTTGCTACACAACTCAAAATGGAACAAGAAGGATGCGTCAAAAGTGGTGAAGCAAAATAAAGAAAAATGCATGAAACATGTGAAAGACATTTGAACGCATAGACTCTACGAATGGCTACAATTTTGAAAAGCTTTCAGCAAACTTCGACTTCTGTTTCTTTGGATGTTTCATTGTAAAAATCAAAAGCACCATTGAACATTTTTCGGATTTTAGGACACAAGCCGGGACAAAATTTTACAAGTTTTACATTGTATAACATTTGAACTGAATATGTGAAGTGCACATATAAATCTAACAAATGAAAGTGTGTACAAAGAAACTTCTGTACAAAGGAAATCATGTAACTATGATGTTAAAAAGAATCTTTGCATCTATTTTTACTGCTATCATCGTGTATCGATGTGTATCGTGTTGACATTGATGAAATTCGTATGAACGCACTGTCGGTCTGGGGCTCGAAGAACAGGACACGAACTGAACTCGGATTTCACGTTGTTCTGCGTTTTGACAGGTTTCTAGTCAGACATGCAGACTGAGACGCCGGGCATTGACTAAGTCTGCCCTATATTGCAAAAAATCATTGTATTAGTTTTGTCAGTCTTGCAAGTGCCTATTTACAAAAGAGAAAGAGTTTCTGTCCGGGACGTCATGCAGGAGAGATGTGTTCAAGCTGGACCATTACAAAGAACAAAGAAAAAATTCCAATTTTATTCTTGAAGAACCAACTTTAGATTTAGTTGACAGGTCACAACAAAACCACAACCTGCGCTTTGGACTGGCAAGTGTCTGGTTCTGCAATTCTGCAACGAACACACTACAAGATGCGCTGATGGCAATTAAAAAAATTACATTTTTCGCGGAAATTTAACTTTTCTTGAATTTTTGTACGTGTATGTATTGTCATTCGAGTCCACAACAGTGGGATGATGGTGCAAGTCTTTTTAAACTCGACGCAACAGTGCGTGTGCACTGGAAGAGTGCACAAACTAGCAAGTTGTTCACATTTTGAAATCGCATGTCGTCATTTTGTACGCGTTCTGTACAGATGTGTTTTGTGGATATTGTTGATCTGTGAATGTTTCCACATTTGTACATGTGGTCAAATGACATGATGACTCAATCTTGGTTCGTGTTGAAAGTTTGAAAAGTCGGAAACTGCAACTTGTACTCGTAGCTCTGTGCGCGTGTTGTTCGTGGAAAAGATAATCTCACGGTCAAGCCCAATCGAGTCCAGGCTTTGCGAATGAAACCAAATTTTGCACAGGTGGGCTCTCCATCCATCAACGCAAGAAAATCGTACGCGAGTTTGGAGAGAAAGAGAACACTTTTGCGATGTGTTTCGCTTTCTTGTTGAGCACCAGTGGTCTACTCGCAGGAGTTCTTCTGGGTGGTGGTGGTGGTTTGTCACATCTGTTCTCGACTCCTCAGAAAAGATCAATGCCGACATTGTCTGCATTGTTGTTCTTTTTGTTTTGTTTATTTCTTTTGGAAACTTTCTGCCCACGTACATGTGCGGAAGTCTTCAAATGACTCGAGTGTTTTGAAAATCTGTCCCGTGTCCCCCATTTTCAGTCCGTCTGCGTGTGATGAGCCTTTTTTGGTTTGCTATCTCTGTCACTGAACAGTTTTAGATTCGTCAAGTTTGTAAATTTCATCTTTCACATCAAAATTTAGGTAAACAATATTGCAGTGTTCATTCGTAGATTTTAGCAATAAACTATTCAAGTCAACCAGGTATCTTTACGTTTGTTGTTTCTGGCCGATTTGAAAAATGAAAGTGGGCAGCCAGCCGCTCGTGGTTCATCGAACGTTCATCGAACGTGGCGGATGTCACTGTGTTGATCAAGCAGTGGTGCTGATTTGGAAGATGGATGCACAAAAGGGAACGTCGTGGACTCCGAACGATTCTCACTGCGCAGTGGACCCGGGATGTGGTCGAGTTGCGTCCATAAACTGGGGATTTTGCTTCCGACAGCTCAGATTTGGAGAGGATGGTCTCCAGCAACAACACACAAGTTGGGAGACAGTCTGACGTTTTCGTGGGTCTGAGCTGAGAACCCTTCTTTTTTTCTGACATCCTCACTTGTAGCTCTGAAGTGATGGCTTTTGTTTCTTATTGTGTTATGGAACCAAAACACGCAGCAGAAAATGTCAATTGTGCTTGCTGTTTGCTGCGCCTTCTTTTCCTCCTGCTGACGTTTCTTTCACATGCATGGCTGCCAGGGCTGATGTAGACCCCGCAGGCATCACTGGCAACAGAGTCTTGTGTTGGAGGTGTTGAGTTTCGATTCACCCAAGTTCCAGACCGAAAGATGCAAGAAGCAACCTTCAGCAAGGCAGCTTCGGGTACGATGTGCATTCAACAGAAGAAATTTTTGAAAGCATCCAGGTGTGACAATGTGGACGTGTATCCGCGTGTTGTATCACAGGTGCAAAAGCATTTTTATTTGTTGGGTCTCCTGGTCAACAAATGATGGTGAGGCTGTCATTGTGCTGCGGAGAGGGGCCTCCAGTTAGTCTCAGCTGATTAGAAAGATTCATTGCAGCGGGAAAGGGTGTGATCAGTTTCTCTTGGAGGGATACCAAAGTTCGTGTGTACAGACATATCACACTCTATTCACGAATTTAAATTTGCATTCACAAGAGAAATAGCCAATTGAAAGCTGGAGTAGTTGCTGTGGAACCAAAGGCAGCAACTGGTGCAACCAAATTCTAAAAGCCAGATTGTACTTTCAAATACCTTTCATATGAACAACAGCCATTCCTGAACTTTTTTAACTTTTTGCACTTGGGAAATGTTACTCTGGCAACCAATTTTGTTTCCAAAAAGTGCTTTTACAAACCTTTCATATGAGCCCAAAGGGACTTCACACAACTATCCAATTGGACATTGACCACTCCCTGTTCCCTTTTACCTGTTCAAAGACTATCTCAAAGCAAAAGGAATCAGCCTCGGCAGATGATCGAGCCGCACCAGTTGTTGAAAACATACATGTATTCTCGCCAAGGCACCGAATCGACAACTGAAGACCACATAGCGGCTGGCCCAATAACTACATTCTCGCCCCTTTAATTTGGGACGGAGATTGCAAATACAGGTCCTTTTCGGACAATTCGATATACACATTAATTCGACTTTTGCACAATTCGACTTTTTTTCAAAACAGGTTTGGATTTCTGTGTGTGTAAATAGGTTTCATAATTCGACTTTCACATAATTTGACTTTTTCATCAGCAAAAAGGGTACATCGAATAATACGAAACAGACCTATACCCTGAAGCAATTTGGGATCACAAAATGCTCTTCTTGACAGTTTGCTCAGTACGCGCCGCCATCGCAAGTGTTGCTTCTGCTCTTCGAGTCCATTCACCTTGACCTTCGAGATCAGATGCCCTAACAATCTTTTCACTGCAGGTAAATATTTCTTCCAGAATTTGTCTCTGTATGAGCGGTTTTGAACGAAATTACACTCACTCCATGCATGAATAGTGAGTTACGTCTCAAATAGTCCTTTGATTCCGTATTTTGAGCGACCAGATCCCGAAGAAATGGTCTAGGTCTGTTCCAGTTTGATTTTTGTTTGACAGCAGAACAACACTGGTCACATCATTCTGTTTTTGTGTTCTGAACGCAGGTTCACGTGTCCAAGATGTTGTCTCGGACAGTGAGAAGTCTCTTGAGTGCCAACAAGGTTCGTTTTGACGTTCTTCTAACTCACAAACGCTTTGATCGCAGCAGCAAGTCTCCTTGAAAGGTGGACAGAAATCGTCTGTATTTCACCCAGGTTCACTGGGTGGACGTTGTCAAAGGTGAACGAAACGGAGAACGCTCCTGTGATATTTTTTGATGTTTTTGTTGATCAGAATGCTCTGGCAGTCGTAAGCGCCAGAACCTACAGCAGCCCAGTGCAGGAAGCCACATTCGAAAATCCCGAGGTCAGTGGATGCAGGAATCAAATTCAATTGAGAAAAACAGCCATTGCGTTTTCAATGTAGGGTCGCACTTGGAAGTTTCAGTGTGCAACCCTTCCCTGTGCAGAACATTGAAACACTGTGCAGCAGTGAAACGTCCAACTTGTCCATGAGGACTTGAGCACAGTGCCCAGGATCGTGATGTTTCAGGCGTACAAGTTTCACCACCTGGACTCGGGTCCTGCCACAACGTACACGATCAGTCGTGATGAGGCGCTGCATTTCTACAAAGAGATGCTGATCGTGAGGCGCATGGAGACGGCCGCCGGAAACTTATACAAGGAAAAGGCCATCCGGGGATTCTGTCACTTGTACTCCGGGCAGGTACTGCAACGTTTTCGGATTTCTGCTCACACGCCGGTTGTTGGGCAAAATGATAAAAATTCGGCTGAAGTCTGATCATGATCAACCTTGGTCTCGAAGCACTCATTTTTCGACGAATGAAGGAACTGGTTTGGTCTTGCAAGACTTTAACATTTTCGTGGAAGCTGAAGCAAGGCATGTTCGCTCGGGCGCTTCCGCAGGAGGCGATCTGCGTCGGGATGGAGGCTGCGATCCGCAAGGACGACCCGGTGATCACGGCGTACCGCGCGCACGGCTGGACCTACGTGCGCGGCGTGCCCATCCGTGGCGTCATGTCCGAACTGACAGGTCAGCTGCTTCGGTCAGCAAGTAGCGCTCCCTTGGTTCGTGGTCAGGGTTTGTGTGTAGGTTGTAGAGATTCCTGTCGTGTTCGTCTCCAAGTTTGAGGAGGTGCATGAAGTCTTGGTCTCAGTGCAAACGGGTGTTGAAGACTCCGTGTCGCTGCAAATTAGATACTTCGCTGAAACCTGAAGAGAACAGAATCATTTTTGTGTTCAGGTCGGTCGACTGGTTGTGCCAAAGGAAAAGGTGGTTCGATGCACATGTACAATCACAACTTTTTCGGTGGAAACGGCATTGTCGGTGCGCAGGTATGCATGTGTCCACTCTCCTGTTACTCACGCTCTTTTGCCATTGCAAAGAAACAAGGTTTCAGGTGTTGGCCGTACTTTCCTCACGCACAGTGTTTTGGGACAATTCAGGTGCCGATGGGAGCTGGCATCGCACACGCGCTGAAATACCAGGGCAAAGACAATGTTTGTGTCACACTTTACGGGGATGGAGCAGCGAACCAGGGTCAGGTGTTCGAAGCTTACAACATCGCTAAACTGTGGGACCTGCCAGTCATCTTCGTGTGTGAGAACAACGGATACGGGATGGGAACAGCCGTCGAGAGAGCGTCAGCCAGCACCGAGTACTACACCAGGGGAGACTACATTCCCGGAATTTGGGTAAAGGGAACGAAAACTGCTTTCTTGATGGTTCTTATTTTGTTCCCTTGTGAAAGACTGACAGCCAGTTTGTGCGCAAAGGCCAACAAAGGAACGCCTTTGGTATTTGTTCACGCAGGCGCGTTGCTTGGCAGATCAGGTCACCGTTGACAGATCTGGCGGACACGCCAGGGTCAACAACACGTTCCGCGTGACACGTGATGCGGAGGCGTGAGTTGACACGTGAGTTGATGGATGACAGCGTGTTTAAGGTGGACGGGATGGATATTCTGGCGGTGCGTGAGGCGACACGCTGGGCGCGGGAGTACTGCGTGTCGGGGAAGGGGCCGCTCGTCATGGAGGCCGCCACCTACCGGTACCACGGACACTCGATGAGCGACCCGGGAACCAGGTCAGCCCCGCGTGTTGAGCGTCAGACTTGTCTTTGTCCGGTAGACACAGACGCACGAAGGTTTGCGTCAGACAACAACTCACGCGTTGTTGTTTTCGTGCTTTGCATCGAAAGTCCTTTGAAGTGAGAAAACCTGACACGAATGCGCACGGTTTAGGAGACATGAGAATTTTGCTTCTCTGTTGGCAGCTACCGGACGCGCGACGAGATCCAGGAGGTGCGGCAGCGGCGCGACCCGATCACCGGCTTCAAGGAGAAGCTCATCAGCGCCAACCTCGCCACCGCCGACGACCTCAAGGTGCGCTGCGCGAGTCGAGTCTCGAGGGGCGGGGCGGCTGGTGGTCGCTGCAGCTGATGACCCACGGGAAGGGATTGATCACCATGTGACCAAATTTAACTTGTGGAACGCAAAATGGTGCTGGGTGGACTGCCTATCAGCGGCCTCCTGAGACTCACACGTGAAAGAATGCTCTCATGCGCGCAGACACACAGAAACACACACACACACACACACACACACACAAACACACACAGACACACTCACACAGAATCAAACACACAAACACGATTTTTACACAACACCCACGACATTTGTGCTGTTGAACACAAGTGAAAAAGGAATGAGCAATGTCACCGGGTGAAATGTGGTTTCTGTGAAACATGGAGAAACCAGAGAAGTCTCGTAATTGTTTCATTTCTTGCACCCACTGCCTATAGTTGTGTCACTTGAAAGGCAAACTTTCCAAGTTCTCTCGGGTGAAGCCTCTGTGGCACTCAAAGTCTGTTTGCAGTTGCACAGTCAGTGACAGAACTGGGTTGAATCGCACAGCTTTCTTGTTTCATCTGAATGTTTCGCAAACAACTCAAACGGTTTGTTAGGTTTTGGAACAATCTTGTACATTTTGCCCCACCACGTGACTGGAAACAGAAGCTGGAGGTCGACGCCCGCAACGAGGTGCAAGAGAACGTCAAGTTCGCCAAGAGTGACCCGGAGCTGCCCCTCAGCGCCATCTATGACGACGTGTACTCGGACTTGCCGCGCGACTTCACCATCCGCACGTGTGACCCGCACGTCAACGTGCCGGGCACGCTCAGCGCGGCCGCCGCCAAGTAGCCGGGACGTGGTCGGGGCATCATCTGATGGGTACACCAACATCATTGCAGGCCTGCAGCCCCTCTTTTTCCCATGCCGACTAGACGGCCCCCCCCCCCCTTAGATCTCGTTCCCTCCGTGAGTTCTTCCTTGCACCATACCCGCACAATCAACCACTGATTTGTACCCGTTGAATTCACAAGATTGATAAGGCTGCAGATTCCGACGTTTTTCTGCTCTATCCCCTGATTCTGCGTTCTAGGCAATGAAGAGTTGCGGGGATGCATGTTCCAGTGACCTGTAGATCAAGTTGAGCACGAAGTGCAACATTTCTTTTTCAGTTGATGTGTTCAAGAATGCCTAATATTTTGATTGAACAGTGATTCTCTGGTGGTTTTCTCAACAGAACAGAGTCGAGGATGGAATGTTCTTGCTTCAACATTGCTATGATTTGGATCAGTGTGGTGCTTTCTTGTCTGGTCGGAACCAGAATTGTTTGAGATGCATGTTCCAAGTCTTGTAGATTTTAGGTTTGTGGTGGTGTTGCAGCAAGTCTTGTCGCAGATTGCGAATTTCACATCAGATTTCGAAACATTTGTTGCGAGTGTCTTCGGGTTGTGTTCATTCGTATGAATATTTGCTGTTCTTTTTTGCTGGCTTATCCGTCACTTGACCCAAAGCGTCGTGAGGCGAAATTTCTGGAGAGGAGAGTGGAGAGGAGAGCAAGCCTCATTTGCATACCGCAGGAATGGACGTGCCGCACGTCCTTTGAAAACAGCTTGCATGTCCTACCAAAATGGCCTGCACGTCCTGCAGAAAAAGAGGTGTCAACAAAAGCACATGGCTACCTCTTTTTCTGTCGGATGTGCAGGCCATTTTGGCAGGACGTGTGAGCTGTTTTAATAGGACATGCAGCACATCCTACCAAAACAGTTTGTAGGACGTGCCGCACGTCCGTTCCCGCGTGCTAAGCCCCGCTCAACTCTCCATTCTCCTCTCCAAAAAAACAGCAACAACACACACACACAAGCTTCGTCGTGTTATTTCAGGGGGTCGAGAAGGAGGTTCGCAAGTTGATGGACGAGGCGATTCAGCAGGCGAAGACGGACCCCGAGCCGCCGCTCAGCGAGCTCGTCACCGACATCTACTCGCAAATCCCGCCCAACTTCGCCGTGCGCAAGGTGGACGCCACCTACGAACGAATCGCCAAGTGAACAACGAGTTCGAACAACGCGCGTGCGCGCGCATCGAAAGAATAGGAAATGAGCAGCTGATTGGGACTTGCCAGACCTGCTGCCCGCGCAGTTGCTGAGTGAACAGCATTTTGAACAAGTCTTGGGGACAGGTTCCAACAAACCTCAAGTGAAATCTGCCGAACATTTTTTGGTGGTTTTTGCACGGAAACCACTGTCAATTGTGTCGTGAAAGGAAAGTAAAATAACGAATCAGTTTTGTTTCTCAAGTCTGACTGGAGTGGTCGACAAAAAAATAAGGACAAATCTGCGTGTGATACAAATTGAGAATTGCAGCCAGCCAGCTGTGTGCTGGGACTGTTGATCTCTCAACATGTTTCGTCGCGTTGCACAAAAGATCTGAAGCCGGATGATGCAGCTCCTGGTTTGGAAACTTCGTCACTTGTGAGAACTCTTATGCAGCAGAAAAAGTGTTGTCAAAGGTGTTGTTCTTGTGATAGAGAAAAACTTTTTTCCCAGCTAGGTATTGTTATGTGCTATGCCGCATTGTCTTTGTAAATAAACTCTTTGTTTCCACCTGACACACAGGCTGGTGGCGCAAACGATCGTGAACGCGTTGAGCTTCGGACGTTTTCACAAGCACCAAGACTGAAATTGCCCATCTTTGAACATATTTATTCTCAAACAACAAGTTCTGGGTGTTCTCAACTATTTTGGCCTCGATTTAGTGAAGATGTCCTTGGTTTCTTTTTCTTTTTCTTGCGCTTCTTCTTGATGTTGACGGTGGCGCCCTCTGGCGCGGCGGCGGCGGCCGCCTCCTCCTCCCCTCCGGACCCCGGTTCGCTGCCGAGCGTCTCCCCGATCCCCTCGTCGTCACTGTCCTCGTCGTCCAGGCCTGAAAAGCGTCGTGTCACGGATTCAACACAGCCAAAAAGTTGCAGAGGGAACACGCAGACCGATTTCCTCAGTCGCTAAACTGTTTATCCGACCTGTGGGAACAATGCCGCGGACAAAGCAGAACTCTGGATCTCCCATATTCCCTGCACTGGAACCCAGGTTGCTTTCTTGACGTGCACGCAGCACCCCTCGCCCCCCTCCCCGGAGAGGCGGAGCCCTCACCACTGCGCTCCTTGCGCCGCGCCCGCACGCTCGGCTCGAGACGCGGCACGTCGAAGTGTTTGCAGATGGCGGCGTTTCGCTGCAGGTTGAGGACGCGCAGCTCGCGCTCGCCGCCGACGCCCACCACCAGAGGGGAGTCCGGGCCGCACGCCGCGCAGTGCAGCTCCCCCAGCGACAACTGCTTCTTGTACACCTGCGTAAAGGTTCCCACGTAATCTCGTGCCGAAAGACAATGGTTGATGGCTGCAACTTAGAGCACTGATGCTTTGAAGCGTTGTTCAGGACTTGTCGCGGTGCACTCACACTGTTCGATGTTCACTTGTTGCAACCCACCTGGACTGGAGTGTTGCCTCTGATGTCCCAGACGCGCAGAATCTTGTCGCTCGACGTGGTGACGAGGCAGCCCGGGATGGAGGGACTGAGGCTGAGACCGGTCACCGGCCCACTGTGCGCGCGCAGCGTGAACACTGGCTTCGTCTCCCTCACGTCAATCGCGCACACTTCACCTGCATACAAAAGCAGGATTTGAGTCAAGGTTGGGCCCATCAAGACGGAAAGAAAAATTTTATTTCTGTGGGTTGTCACTACAAAAGCGCTTGATTTGAACAAGCTCGACATAAAGTCTACACAGATGGTAGTGTTGTTACTGACAGTACACTTGCCAGATTCTTCAAGCACAAATTGTGACAAAAAGGCTTTCGCCTAGAAACAGCCCGCGGTCTTCGGGCCAGTCAGTTTCTCCAGTTCAGTTGCCCAAGTGAACCATGCCAAAAAATTAAAGTTGCTCAAAATGGCCTGAAAATCATCCTGGTGAATTGCCGCCCCCCTCCATTGTTCAGTTGGGTAACTGAACCAAAAAGTTCAAAATTTTCTGAAATGGCCTGAAAATCTTTCTGGTGAATTTTTGTGACAGTTCAGTTACTGCCCCCCTCCCGGACTGCACCAAAGGTGACCACACACATACATACACACAGACTGATGGTGACTACAATCAGCGCGTGTCCTATCGGCAGAGCCGGACCGCGCGCTTGAAAAGCTGACACAGGAAGTGACTGGTTTGTGTCACCTGAATCTGTACTGGCGAGGAAGTGGTAGGGATTCTTGTGATTCCAAGCGATTCTCTCCACTTCTCCTCCTAGAGTCCAGAACTTTCCTTCGGTCGGCGCACGACAGTCGTACACGCGGACTGTGTGGTCAAACGAACCGGACAAAAGCGTTTGTGCCTCCACAGGATGCCAGTTCACGCACTGCACCTGTGATTTGAGAGACAAAATTGGTTGTGACAGGCAACGACTTTGTGGCAGACGAGATCAACCGGTATCTGCGGTGTTTTGATAGTGGCTGCAGGCCAACCTTTTCTGTGTGCTGTGTCAGACTGGTTGCCATGGTTCCCTGCTCCAGGTCCCACACTCCAACGGAAAAGTCCGCTGATGCGCTGGCTAAAACTTTGCGTTGCGTTCGATTCCACGACAAATCGAGCACTGCGTCTGTGTGGCCGGAAGACGAAGTTTTCTTCTTCTTCTTTTTGCTTGTCTTCACCTCCGCGCCTGGAAAGAGTTTTGCATTGTGTTGCGAGTTTCCGTGGAAACTGGGTGTTCGAAGCAATTTTGGTCTGTGAAGTCCTGGACTTCTCGACTTTCGCAGGGAAAGAAGACCGGCGTCTCCCGACATACCTTTCAAGACGTAGGCGGGTTCAATACTGTCAATGACGTCAACATCCCAGATTTCTATGTCCGGCTGCATGGATCCCATAGCAACAAGATTCCCGGGCGATGCATCTCCAGGGTCGTAGTCGAGCCACTCCAAGGCGAGTGGGAACGAACCCAGCAAAATGTCATGGTGACAGTACAAGTTCTCGTCCTTCTCGTTGTACAAGTAAATTTCCAGATTGCAGAAATCCCCGTGCACTTTTCCAACCGCCAAGAGGTTGTCTTCTGGGAGGACCTGCAACAAAGACGTCCATATACACGGAGTCACCGACCAGCGGTGTAACATGGGTGCACATAGATCTGACAAGAGCTACCCAATTGCAGATTATCTCCGCATATCGTCTGTCACCACATACTTCTGAGCTACCGTACCTGAAGATCCTCGTCATCGCTGTCGGCATTGTCCTTCATCTCTCGTGAAATGTACGGATCTTCCTTGTTGCTTCCGTAGTAGGAGATTCCAGCCATTCCCATCACGCCGTCTGTTGACAAGAACAGCCAAATGCAGTTCTGCGTGAACCCGATGCGAGAAGGCTTGTTTTAGTTCTGACAGCCAACTGTTCTGCTCACCGTCGTCGCTGGTCTCCTGGTCGTCATCGCCTTTCTCCGCATCGTCCTCATCGTAATCGTGCAACCCGTATTTGTCCACCACGTCTTTGTCCTCGTCTGTGTTGTCAGTACTCGCTTTCTTCTCGCCCGCAGATGAACTCCCACTCTGAACAAACTGAGGAGTGGCGTCAAATCAGTGATGGTAGCAGCAGAACGTGTCAGGTCCCAAAACTTTCCACGACCCCAGAAAATTGTGCGAGTTTGTCAAAATCAATACAGATGTAGTAACATAGCACAACGAATTTGACCCCCTTGACCTCTCCAAACGTGGCACGCAAGTGTGAAGTTCAAGCAGATTAGATCTTCTGAAGTAGTCTTTCACGTAGACTGAAGACGTTTCAATCGAGTAAAATCTAGACACTTGCCCATGCCAGCACTGCCAGAGCCAGCTGGACATTGCGCAAAGCTCAAGATTTACCTGGCCTTTTCGTCCGGCAGCCTGCTTGCGTTTTCTTTCCTCTCCATCGCTATCGGAATCTGACTGGTCGTCGTCGTCTTCAACTTCCAAGCGACTCAGCTTCTCTTGCTGGGTCTCAATCACTTTCTTCAATTCCTCATCGTCCAAAGCAACTCGGTCTGGGTGTCTCTTGGATGCCCCTCTCTTCACCCACGTCATACAAGACACTGAGTTCATGTTGTTTCTTGTGTCAAGATTCCAGAATACTCAGACACTTACTCTTCCAAACAAATGCACAGAAAGGACAGAAAACTTGTTTTCACTGTTGTTTTCAAGCCACACGTTTTACCAGCTGAGCGCCGCCATTTCTATCAAGCGCCGACAGGTGGATATTTTTCGCACCACTCGACGAGCAGCGGCTGCGGCTGCGCAGCCGACACCGGAAACTGTCATGGCGTTCACATTCGCCGCTTTCTGCTACATCGTAGCTTTAATTCTCAGTGCCTTCCTTATCTTCTTCGTTATATATCATGTAAGTACATTTTGTTCGTTCTAAACTGTCTGTACTCCTCTGCAGCCAATTCAGCTGTTACTCGGCTTCGAAATAGGGTGACCTGCAACGTCGAAAGTTTGACAAATGACTTAATGCCGGTGTCAGTGTTCATGCCGGGTGTGGAGCAGTCGATAGTCGAGTTGACTCTGGTCGTTTTGGAATCTTGCAAGCGCTATTTTCACCCTCTTACCTTCACCCTTGTCAAACAGCCCTAAATTACAACTGATTCAAGCATTCGGTTCTCCACAAGGCTGCTTCTCAGCTCAACATTTTGTTCTCGAGCAACCGACGGTTTGAATAAATTTGGGAAGCACAGCCCGCGGTGTTGTGATATCACAAACGATCAGTTGAGTTTCTCAGAAGAGACTCTCTTCTTGAGGTGGGAATCTCCCTAATTATTGATACATCTCATACCATCTAGTGGTGGTTCAAACAATTTTGGTCAGGTGTGTCATACCACACTCCTCCCCTACCAGGGGGTGCTGGCCTCAGCAGCCATGTTAATATTTCAATAATATTTTACAAAAATCATCTATATACAGAGATTTGCCATTTGGGGCTGATTTCTGTTAAATATTGAGTGAATATTCTGGCTCTGGCTGATTCCCTTCCGCCCCCCCACAGGGGGCATGGAAACCAGAGTGGTGTCATATAATCTCTTTGAAAATGGATCTGTTTGAGCTGGAAGCATTCTCCTGTCTGAAGCAGAGTATCACTCACCAAATCATCTGCAAAGCCAGTCACCAGGGCCCAGATCCAATCAATCACAGGGTGATCAATCCAGTGATTGACAATGGATTAACACCCCTGCCCAACCAGTGCCTGAGGATCTTGGTTGTCTGACTGGCGCATGACGTCCAAGACTCGAGACAGTGAGGTGAGCACTTGGTGGTTCTCCCAGCCCGGGTCGCACCACAGAGAAATTTGGTGTCAAGAAAAGAGAATTGCAGAGGATTTCTTGTGGTCGCAGGACCAGCTGGGTGAAGCAAATGTCTCACAGACGAGTCGTGCTCATGGGTGCGTCCACCCACAATTTTGACCCTGTACGCGGTAAGAGCCACTGACAAGAGTTCCCGCTGGTTCCTGCCATTTTTTGTGTTCTACCGATCCATCGAAGTCGGTTGTGAGCTTTCCTTGCGTCCAAAAATGAGAACGTATAAAGACGAAGTACGCCACAAACGCGTTGGCAATAGCACACTGGCTGTGGCCGAGACGTTCTCGGCCCATGAACAGAAGGCTTCAGTGGTCCGCCCAAGGTGTTGGTTGCAGGGCCCTGAACTTCTGGTGCATGCCCATC
>JAAUXT010119086.1_pt1 | contig 27098 bp, 26 predicted proteins | sample 7278171 | NCBI WGS metagenome assembly JAAUXT01 (sample SAMN14350112, study PRJNA611818) | marine sediment metagenome | isolation source: surface marine sediment (1.8m) | place: French Polynesia: Moorea | collected 2018-08
AATGTGGATTCCAAGACCTTTCCAATGAGCCCTAGATCAAGTCTGTACCTTCAGCGGTTGCTGAGATAGGCCACCAATAGCCCTCCACTGGGGGGGGATGTGATGTGACGTGACGTGATGGGATGGGACATCTTGGCCCAGATGCCATATACTTTTGTACATTAGTGGACCATTTGAGCAGACCATTTGTCCCAGGCCAGCACCAATAACCACCAATATCCCCCTACAGGGGGGAGGGGGACGTGATGTGACATGATGTGACGGGACATCTTCCCCAAAGTGGCATGTATACAAAAAAAATTTTCGGCACACCGCTAAGTGCTCTTCCCTAAAGGGACATCGCACAACAAAAGAGGACAGCAATTTGACTGCAGAAATGAAAGTCGATCAACAAGATGCACGCTTCTGGAATCCCGGAAAAATTAAATTCAAGACAGCTTCAGGCGTCACTTAAAATTCGGACGCGGAGCAACCTTGGGGCAACACCAGAACAGCCTGATGTTAGCAAAACACGAGCGTGGATTCACCTGATTGCGCATTCTGCTCCGGAGTCCAGACTGAAGGTGGAGGTGACTTCTCCCAGAAGTTGTGAGGTCTCAATCAGAACACCCGTCCTCTGTCTTCCGCACTTGGTTGTGAGAACCAGTGCAGCCAAGCACAACCAGACCAAGGTGTCCTTTGGTGTTTTCATTTTTGGTCGAAGCATCCACGCGAAGATCGCACAAGGACTCCGTTGCATGTTTTCCCTTGGAATGTGGTTGGGGTCCGAAGCTTTCCTGACAAAACAGAAGAAAAAGTCTGGGTTTATCCTCCAGTTTTGTCATTTCTGTGCAAATTGCATACTCTTCAGCATCACAAAAACACTGAAATGATCTCGTCACACAAAAACACTGCACGATTGATTTCCGAAGAGAGTTTCTGCAGGAGTTGTCACCAATGCAAATGTTTCCCTCCAACAGATCAATCTCGCTGAGTGTTCGCCTGTCGGTCCGATAATTTTCCCTCTGGAATTACGCACGAAAATAAATAAGCTTCGACTGTGAAGGTTGAACCAAATTACGAAGTTTGGTTGGGGTCGTGAGGGCGAAAACATCTTGGCAAATAACACAATTGAATGCCGCAATGAATCGGTGATTCACCCTTCTTCCACCGCAACCTCCATTTCTCATTCTCCGTCTCAGAACTTTCAGTCCTGAGTCTGAGGTTCTGCGGGAGCGCCACTGGTTCTTCGGAAGCACTCCTCTGGAGCCCTTTGGGGTAGTGCACTGAAGAACTGGTTCTTTGTACAGGTGCTACCCCAAAGTAACACACCAAATAACCTATTCTTTGGGAGTGCCACCACCCTGCACCACTTTGGCCCCTAGATCCAGGCGAGTAGTCCCCCCAAATGAACCCAAACAGTGCTCCCAAAGAACCGGTGGCACTCCCAAAGAACCAGTTCGTCAGTGAGCTAAGTTGAGGAAGCTGGCATTCCTCCCGACGAACCAGTTGAGGCAATGAAGAACCACAGACTCAGGACTGAAAGTTCTGACACCTGAGAATGACAAACAGGTCAAGGCCCCCTTCTCTCATTCAACCTGAAACCGTGAGACACAAGTCTTCATTGGTTGGGCCACAAACCTGCGCAATGGGTATTTGAGAGGGGGTTTGACACATGTATTTTCAGCACTACACCTGTGAAATGTGTTTCAAATGAAAGAGATATAATCTGGTCTGTTGCGTGATCAACTGAAGAGAATGAGACTTTGTTCCCCCGTTTTATGTCCAGACCTCAAAAGAAATAAACAAATGAAGCATCAAAACAGCAAACACAATCTTGTCATGAGGATCTTCCCTGTCGAAAAAAAAAACAAATATTGGTTTTGCCACAATCTTCTTCAATAGTTTTTCTGGTGTCAGAAAACATCCCAAAATATCCATTTTCACAAGGCCATTCCAAACCATACCTGCCTGTATTTTGATGCTTCATTTGTTTCTGGTTGCAAAAAAAAGGTTTTTGAAGGGCAGATTTTGAGACTGTCCTGAATCCGATTCAGAGCCTTCAATACCATAATGATTTGTTTTGTTTGGAGGAAGAAATAAATCAACAAAAGAAAAATCGGCTGTTACCTGATCAACGGGTGGCGAATTCTGCTTTCAATACAGTGTATTTGGTGCTCAAATGAGTAGATGCTCGTTTGGCTCCACAAAGAAAAACACGCAGCACAACCCTGCGTCCCCGTCGTTATGCAAGACGGGTAGTTCTGCAGTGCGATGTCTTTCCTTCTCTGCAATGCTTTTCATCGTGTTTATTCCCCCTGATTGCACACCATGCTTCATAAACTTTCAGCCACTTCAGCCACATAAATGAAAAAGTGCATAGATTTCGCTCTCCAAAACTGTTTTGATCAAAGACGAAAGACTGATGTCTGTTTGGTGTGCTCGTTGTTGAGAAATTGCACAACATTCCTCTGAAACCAAGGATTCTTGTGTGTGAACGCTACATTGTTGGAAAGAAGAATGCAAAGCAAAAATGCAGAATTGCATGGTGTCAATACCAATTTTTTCAGGGATATTTAAGAGAAAGCTTTTTTTTCAATGCATTCCTCCGGAACTACAGCTGTGGTGTGGATTTGCTGCACTGAAGATTAAAAAAGCTTTTCTTTCCCCAAAATTGAGACAAAGAGACCCTGAAGGACGGAACCAGGGTCCTGGGTCCGGTCACTCTCCCTCCAAAAGTCTATTGGTCGTGTGCCTTTCATGCGCATTCTTCAAACACGAGTTTGGTGTTTGTTTCAAAGAGTTGTAACTTGGATCCTGAGTCGAGCATAGACCTCGCAATCAGTCCGAAAGAACGGGTGTTCATGTTTTCAGTGGTTCCTGTTGGTCTCCGTGTCCAAACCCTGGTTGTCGCGCTTCAGTGTGGAGCCCAAGCTCCCTGGTTCATGGGCTTTCCCGGTTTTGGCTCCAGTATCACAGTTGTCAGAGACCATGCACAAAGCCCAGACCCATGATTTAACCATGCACGAACTAGGCCTGCCACTCATCTTACCCAGTTCTTACAGACAATAAATACAATTTTCTTGGTGGCACCTTGGTACAACCAAGCCACAACTGCAGATCTTTGTGCCTGTCAATAAACCAAGAGACTCAATAAATTTTAATCGAGAACTTTTTTTCAAGCTGCACCTTTGCGCGAACTTGGTGGGAGGATTTTCTTTGCACGATCCACCTCAAGATAAAGGTTGTGTGTTCAAACTTTGTCAGAACTTTACAAAAGATTTTCGGTGTCTCACTGACTCATTGTGCCCTGGAGGTGCACGCAATGCAACCAAAACGTCAACTGATCGTAAATCTCTGGTAGATCTACTCAGAGACCCCTTGAAATACCTCACCCAAATGGGACAACCAGGTGGATCCACTTTTTCAAGAGGCCTCTGAGAACCTTGAGGTCGGGTCCCCAGACTCCCCGGCTGAACTCTTCCTGTTCGCCGGTTTGATTTTTCCGCTCCAATGAGTCCAACTGCAGCGATTGATTTGATATGAAAAGGAAGATTCCGACCCTGTTGTCCCTGTGACCCACCCCTGCAAACCAAACCACACATTCCAGCAGCTGGGGGCACAAGGTTCGAGAGAATTTGACTCTCTGCCACATAATGGCAACACAATGCAACAGACGAGCTGAGAACTTCTGATATGTTGATGGGAACAAGTCTTCTGCCTTTGTTGGGGAGCGACTCATTCGGTTTCAGCTGCCAGTGTCAAGTTTGGCGGTCGCCGATTGTTCGGCACCTGACGCAGGAGCGACCGCGCGGAAAGGTACCTGACAGGACAAACAAGCAGGTAACGGTTCACTCATTTTTATGCCACACCAGAGCTTTGATGCACAACTCACGGTATGATGCGTGTACAAATATTACTCCTAGCTTGCATTTGAGGTGATTAAGTGAGATCAAGTGGGACGAAACGGCACAATCTAAAGTTTTGTGGGCGATAATACAAGGTCGCTTCGGCATAAAAGATTGTTTGGCAATCACCTGTGCAGTCTCACTCACAATTGGAAACTTGTTTCAAGCTTGCTCCGTCTCACTTTTCAGATGGAGCCCATTGAATGGGAACGAGTTGTTTGTCGGTCTTGCCGCACTATCCGCTGCTCGCGAGTGACCTGTCAGCGATGAGCAGACCTGGACTCTAGGGGTGCACGGACGTCAAGAGCAGAGTTTGCATCTTTCGCCACTTTCCATCGCAGCTGAAATCTGCAGACGGCAACAAAACAAGCTCCGCCAAAATGGACTGTCCGGTCACAAAACTCTGGACACGATACTCGTACAAACAGAACCTGGGTGTGGACCGACTGTGAGTCAACAGAGAATGACAAAACTGCTTGAGACTGATCAGTATCAATTCCAGCAGAATGAAGATCAAACTCATTCACAACAAGTATTTTGCCTTGCTGCTGGGAACTGTTGGGTTCCTCCTGATCCTGTACAAAGTTGCAACATCTGGAGGTTCCCAGTTCTCTCCAGGAGAGTTGTGCCCCAACGACGGGCTTCGCGCCTGGCAACTTCTTCCGTACAACGGACTGGAAGAAGGTCACCCTCTCAGGAAACGACTTTTACAAGAGCGGACACAAAGCAGCGAAAACGAAGACATGGATTTGAACGGATTGTTTGACACTGACTCAGAAAGTATCAAAGCTCCTGAGAAAGTGACAACCAAAATTGAAATCAAAGAAGTATTTGTGCCGAAACCTTGCCAGACCGACTTGAGCAGTCCACAGCGATTTGTCTTGAACTGTCTCACCAATGATGTCGTCGGAAAGATTTCTCCGGACTTGGACATCGAACCCTTCGATGAGAATCAGGCAAGAACGAAAGGATACATCTCGACAGGCAATCCGTGTGGTCCGTTGAGGACCTATGTATTGCGAAATAATTGGCAAACGGGGCACAAATTTCTTCCTCGCTGCAACTGCACTTTAATACGTGCGTGCGTGCATACGTACGTGCACACAAAGACACACACACACACACACACACACACACACACACACACACACACCCTGAAGTTAACCTTGTCTGTTCGCAGGGAGCAGTGTACACCCACACAGAAAGCAGCCTGGAGAGACGACGCGCCTTCAGCCGCGTGTACAACACGGGAGCCTGGGGAAAGGGATGGGATCCAGAGCACAGGGATGCCCCGAGTTCGGGAAGAGGTCGGTGCGAGAGTGAGATGTTTATGCGTCTCCTCCTTGTTCGTTTCCTGTTCTCTTCATCTGCTGTCTTGGAAGTGGGCGAAAGCGGTTCGGAAAGGAAAAAGAACTTTGGTGGTTTGAAGTACCAAACGTATTCCTAAATTTAGATTTTTTCGATCGTTGACGTCGTTCTTTTGTTTTTCTGGCAGGTGCAACATTGTCATGGACACAAGAATTGAGCGCGACTTTGCACGTGGTGATCAACCAGGTGAAGAGGACGCTGGGCGTGGACAGGGTTCGGCTGCTGGACGTACCGTGCGGAGACATGGCCTGGATGGGCAAGTGAATCAGCTGATCAATGTGCCTCACAGCACGAGAGTCTGTTGCCAATGAGTGAGTAACGGAAGTGTCATACGTCACTTGTTTTTCAAACAGGGCGTTTTCTGGTGACTCGAGACGACGTCGACTACACTGGGATCGACATCGTGCCGGATCTGATCCAGCAGCACAGGAAAACCTACAATCAGTTCCCCTGGAAGTTCGTGTGAGTCTTTTCTCTTTACATCGAGGCCACGTTGTCTTGGTGCCACTGAAGTGTTCAAACTGACCGCTCCCCATGTTTCACCACGAGTTAAATGAGTTTGCTTCGGTTTTCAGTGAGGCGGATATCCTGGAAACGCCACTGAATCAAACTTACCACATCATCCTGTGTCGGATGCTGCTGCAGCATCTCTATTTCCATGACATTTTCAAGTACGTGTCTGAAACCAGTTCCAAGAAGAACTCAGCACAAAGTCGAAATAGAACCTTGGTGTAATTGCGAAGTCACGATTGACGGAAGAAACTCAGCACATCCCTGATTCAGTCGTGCGACTTTGGCAGTGAATAAAGCTCTATTTCGTTTGTTTCAGGCTTCTGGGCAAGTTCTCGAAGTCCCAAAGCTCGTTTTTGCTCACAACAACTTTCGTCGGGAACCAGGAGAACCAGGATTTGGTTGTCGATGAAGACAACCCGGGGAGAGTCCGGCAAATCAACCTTGAAATCCCGCCCTTTTCCCTCATTCCACCGCGCTGCGTCCAGAGGGATGGCCCCAGACTGGACTTTGAGGGGTGGAAACATTTTGTTGGATTGTGGAAGCTGCCGTTGACAACAGTGAGAAATTGTTCCACCATCCACAAGATGGATTTCCCAGGATATCCCAAAGTGAAATTATTCTCGTGCAGCCACTGGATGTCTTGATGCAAAAACAGCCAAGGCGATGTCCTTCCATTCCAAGTGTCGTGACAGTTGGAGGTTGAATTGGCTTCAAACAGTGACACGCAGAAAGCCGATTCGCCACGAATGAACGCTGAACAACACCCGAAGGTTGGCTGCATGCGTGACACTATTTGAGCTTCTTTTTTTTGTTCAACTCTAAACTCGTACCAACAACAAGTTGTCTGTTGGTTGCTATATTTGGTGCTGTTTGATTCTTCGGTGGATCATTCGAACGCGTATTGTGAGCAGCATTGTGCAGTTTGACTGCACAAAAAGTTATCATTGCCTCTCTTCTCTACAGCCGAGCTGGAGTATTTGACACGAAGGTGTTTTGCCCTGGAAAGTTCAGCTGAGGGAGACCTTTTATTTACCCTTGTTGGTTTTGTGACTTCGTACTCGTATTCACCATCTCTTGCCATTCCATACTCGTGCCCAACGAGACTGGTGCTCTTGTTTGATGTGTTGTGAACATTTTGTTCAGTGTTGGATGACATTTTAGTTCAAATCCTGATTTGCTATTTTTGTGACGAAATCACAGCGTAAAAGTCCATTTTTCCACAAAACTGTTGTTGTGGACAGGTGAATGTTGTTCTGTGTATCCATGTGGTTTTCGTTGTGTTAGTATTCTGAGAATTTGTTGGTATTGGTCTATCGAGACGTTTGTTTCCACGATGTCAAGTGCGAGGAATTAAAATGTTCAGGCTCTATCTTGCCCAGATCAACATCAATTGGTCTTTGGTTTTCCAGTGTTATTTGTGATTATCCTGCGTGGTTTTGTGTGTTTCCTTTCTTGTCGTGGACCTGTATTTGAAAAATGAAAAAGGAAGCATCTGAATGAAAACGAAATGTTTGAACAGTTTACTGTCAGACAGATCATGTCCAGTCCAATTCACACAACAAATAGAAAGTTACAACTTGCACAAAAACACTTTGTCGCCTTTTCACAGCACCAACCATGCTTTGAGAGATAAAAAGGGGAAATAAAAATTGTGTGCCAGTGAAAAGCTGAAAACCGTGTTTGACAATCTCACACAAATTATGAGTACTCTTTCAACTTTGTACTCTACCTTGTCTGTGCACTGGAATTTTGTCTGTAATTCGTAACTCAGTGTGGGCATTCGTTTTCAGTGCCCACGTAGTGAACTGCACTGGCAACTGCAGTCACACGCAATTGTCTTGACAACTGCACAATAAATAAAATTCTCTGGCAGAGCCAAATTTTCATCGTACCATTTTTTTTGCTGCGTACATTAGAAAACAAGGGCTATGTACAAAAACTTAGGAGTTGTTGAAGTGGATGAATTTACAAGATGCTTTTGGCCTGTTTCACACTGGATGCGTCTGGCATTTGGCGCATCCAGTGTCTTCAGGTCTCGTGATCGAAACTACGCAACAAATGAAAGGTGAAATATGCGAAAATGCTGCATGGATTGTGAACTTCCTCGTAGGAGCGCAGGTTTGAGAAAAGAAAACTGCAAGCACAACAAAAAATCCCAAAAGGCGCGACTGCAATCGCACAACAATTCCGTGAATGTCAGGCTATCGAGTTTGTTTGGTTTTGTCAATCCACGTACATCTGCAATCCTGATGAACTTTCTGACTGTGTACATTTAGGTTTGATGTGGCCGTGAAGAATGAATGCTTGCAATTCCGAGTGCTCGCGATTGGGAGCATGTTTTTTCCTTGTTCAACTGCATATCCATTGTGGAAAGATCACTTTGGTGCAGCAGACAGGTTTTTTTCAATGAGAACATTTGCACCTGGCATGGATGAACAAGAAGGCTACGCCTGGAAAGCCCGCGGTTCAACCACGCCAGACTTAATTGGGGTGGGCGTGGGGTTGGGAGAGTTATTTTTGCAGTGTTCAGTTCTACTTTGACTGCTGATCATTTTCCAGCATCTGTTGACCTCACCTCCCCCTGGGTGAGTCAACTCAACACACACGTACACACACACACACACACACACACACACACACACACACACACACTGATGGTGACTACACCAATCCCGCGGTAGCGGAGCTTATTGGCGAACCGCATGCTTGAAAATGAATTGCAATATGACAGAGTATTCAGCCAAGCACATCCAAACCAATACCCACGCAAGTGCTTGCAGGTCCACAAAAGGAATTCGTGTATCGCGAACAGTAAGAATGACGAGGTTCGTTTTCCACCTTCAGTTTCAATATTCAAGAAAAGCAACAAATTTCAGTCTTCGCGAGTCTAATGAGGTAGCAAGACGGCCAGATACACACAGCGTTCGGGTGGCAGTTTTGGAGCAAACGCAAAGAAAACTTTGCTCTACATGTATTTCCTGATGAGAAACGAGCGATTGACAGACACGTTTGGTTTGCTGGTCTCTGGAGCATCCCAGGACCTCCAGTCTCACGAAGGGAGATATCTACCGAGTAAAAAGCATTTTTTCGTAACATGACTAGTTGCGTTGCTTCCAGAATCCACAAGCTTCGGGTGATTGCTTGCGTCTCCGTACAGCACAAACGTTCAATGCCACTGGAACATGAAGCTCTTTCATTGAGGACAAACACGCCTCTTCAGCTGCACGTCACAACCAACTTCACAAACTTGTGTGCGTCCTGCTTTTGCAATTGTTTCAGAGCGTCGCTCAGCTTGTGGATTTCTTCCTTCTTCGAACGCTCAACTCGACTTGAATTGCAGAACAGAAAGCAACTCTGCGTCCTTTCTTCTACTTTCATTTTTGCATGGAACTCAACTCACCAACAGTTCACCAACAATGGCATTTTAGTTTTGACGGGGGAATCTTTCCCATGCGGAATTAACCGAGGAAACATTTTGCCAGACTGAAAATTATTTCCTGAAGTCATGTCTGGCAGTGTTTTCTATGCACAGCAGAACAAAAGCGTTGCTGCAGCTGAAGGGTTCTGCGGCCAAAAGACGGTTGCTGTGCAGAGAGCTGCTCATGCCCAGTTCTGTCGTCAGGTTCGTGTCCCACGCCTCGCAGTAGCTGTTGGTGTTGCGCTTCCCGAAGCTGTCCGAGCCGTGCCACACGATCTTCTGGGGCCTGGAGTGACAACAAACTTTCGACTCAATCATGGACAGGACAGAAAAAAAGTTTCAAGCCGTGAATTATTCTGTTGACTGTTTTGGGACCCCTTCCTCCTTTTCGTTGAGTTTTTGCAGAGGGGAAAAAACGACTCAGATGTTCTGTAAGAATCAAAGTGGACCAGAAAACTTTTGTCATTCTGTGTTTCTGTTCCTGTTGGTCGTAGCACACTTACCAGTTGGGATCATAAAGGACATTTTTGCCTGAAAATGAGTGAATTGGAATTTCTGTGTTGAAGATCGCCCCAGCCCCAGTGAACAGCTCTTCCCACGACTCGAACAGCTTCTGATCCTGAAACACAACGTCAAGACAGATCAGCGGTTGAAAGCATTCAACAAATCCAAGAAACTTTCTGGTTTCATTGAAAGCGCATCCTAGTTTGTCAGATTTCTCCAACGCAAGCGAACTTAGAGAAATCAGACATTCCGACCTTGAGGTTAACTATTGGCAGGGTCTTGTCTTCCTGGTAATGCACAATGGAGCGGAGATCTTGCACACGGGACGACAGAAAAGCCCTGAAATCAGACAAATCGTGCGCGGTCGAGGGCACGCCCGAACAGTACTTTTCCACTTCTGAATGAGTCTAATTTCTCTGGAGACTGAGAAAAGTGGTGAAACGTTTCACAGCCGACCTTGAGGGCAAAACATCGGGTGAATTTTGACTGGTTGAGTGTGGCGCACCGACTTGGCGGGCAAAATTGGATGAATTTGGGCTGGCTGAGTGTGACGCACCTGTATGTACCAGGGAGCCCTGCCTCCCGGGCCTGACGATAGCACATGAAGTCGGCACCACTGATCCCGTTCATATTCCCAGCATACGGCTCGTTGGCTGCCACCAGGTGGAGCTGGAATCGGACAGAAGGAAAGGTCGGATGGAAGAGGACGGGGGTGGCTAAATTTGCTGTGGAACAGTTTTTGAGCAAATTTTACCCAATCTTGAGCAAAGTTTTCAAATTTCGAGAATGTTCGGCTTTTGATGAACACAACAAATGTCAAGCACTTGCGTACACCTTCAGAAATTCTGTTTTCACTCACTCGGGGTCCTGTGACAACACCAGGCTCTAACGGGGGTATAGAGGCCTCCGGAGTGGGGGTGGTAGGTGGCTGAAAACAAAAGACTCGCAATCAATTCTCGTTTGCGCACTGCATTTGAACACTGTTCATGTCTCAAGGCAGTTTTTTTGAGAGAATCATGCTCCTTCGACGGCCGCAATCGTTCTTGCCACATCAAGAGGTGTCACAGTTCTTGACAGAATGTCCGAGGAAACGCAACGCAATCCAAGAAGAACTGAAGGGTGTTTGCGTCAGGCTTCGTGAGAATGAAACAGAAAATGTTGTTGGGAGTGTTTGGATACGAAAGGGTATTCTGCGAGACATACAACGATCAAACAGAAGCTTCAAGGCACAACATTGTGAAAAGGACAGCCAGCACACCCACGAACAAAGCCAAGCAGCGAAAGAAATCCTCTGGCAACAACATCTGAGGTGACGTGAAAATTTTGGAAGCAAAAAATCAAGAACAAAGCAACTTCACACAATTTTTTTCTGAAGTCCCATCAGAGAAGTGAAACGGAAAGATTGAATAACCGCATGTGAAATTGCTGCAGCAAATAAAACGTGTCTTGGAATCAGTATCTGTGCACAGTCACTGCAACAACATTGAACTGAATTGACTCGAAGTGAACTGTCCTTCTCCACTTCAAATATCGATCCTTTCTCAACACTCCACGTTGCTGCAAATCAATCATTCGATAATTTTGAGTCAGTCTTGAGAAAGAATCCCTTTCGTTTTGTCCGGCCCTTGGAATCAAGGCAAATCAGGTGTTCCTGAAAGCGTGTCTGAAAACAATTGAGCAACACAAACTGTGCGTGAAAAAACAATCATAAAACTTGATCAAAGAGACGGGGTTGTTTTACCGAATCCGTTGTTTACGGGCCAGTAGGCCTGAAAGTCGAGAGAAACATGAACTCCTTCGAGATGCAAGAAAAAGCGCGGAGTACGAGGCTGGAGACGGTTTCACCTCACAAGCCAGTACGAATACATAGAGAACCAGAGAAGGAAAGTGAAAAGTCTTGACATTGCGGAACGATGAACTTTCGTATCAAAGCAAACTTTTTTCTGAATTTGACCTGCACCACTGAACAAGATTTAGAAAGAACAATGCTTACTACTGTTTCCTGTGATGGCACAAAAGGACCAAGGAAAAAGTTCAGTACATTTGGTTCTCGCGTTGTGTTACGAACCAGACAAAAACATCACAAGACTGTTTTGGGTGACAAAACTTGTTGTGAATCAATTTGATAACTTACCGTAGTTGATTCTGGTGGAATCAAGATTTTATCTCCCAACTGCAAGAAAAAGAAGAAAGATTTCAAGCCAACATAGTGTGGGAAAGGTTTGACTCGAACCAAGTCGATAGTTTGTATTTCCCAACCGAGCAACTTGCACTGCTGCTGCGGTCTTCCCCTTGGGTTCGTGTCCACCCTTCAGGGGTGGTTTACGAATTTGCTGATCATGGGCCGACCCATCTTGACGATTTTCGTTCTGTGCTGGGTTGAGGGACCACGACACTGGACGTCTGTTGCGTGCACCCCAGAACTCACGAGTATCTCCTGCCAGCTCTGGTCGACGCGCACGTAGAGCTTCTCCATGTCGAGCAGAAAAACGATGGTGCCGAGCGGGATCGAGTGCGACACGCTCAGCAGCTCATTCATGTCCAGGAACGTGACTGCCTGAAGGGGGATATATGATGCAGTTCTTGAGGATTTGTGTCAGAAGCTGCGAAGGGTACCTGGGTTGATCTGTGTTTTCAAGGAAAGGAACCCAGGAATACCGCACACGCACACGCGCACACACGTATTTCGCACGCGCACATCAAAAATGTGTGAACGCAAAAACTTACCCCTGAACTAGTGCTATCTGGACCAATTATCACTTCGCCGGGGATTCCAGGTGGGCCTGGTGGACCTGAAAGCGCACGCAAGACGTGTACTCAGGGCCAATCACAAGTTGGAAGTGTGTTCAAGCAATAAGAAAACACCTAAACCTGGTGGTCCACGAGGTCCGACGTTGGGAAATGGGTATCCTCCCCCTCCTCCGTCGATGGTGTTGTCAAAGCCAGGAAGACCCTGGGGACCCTGAGGTCCAGGAGGCCCAGGTGGTCCAGGGATCGACTCTCCTGGAGGTCCTGGTGATCCAGGTGGACCCTGAAACACAAACAGAGACTGGCTGAATCAATGTACAAAGTGGCACTGCTGAAGGTTTTTTGTGAATAGTACGAGCTTCACATCAACGTTTCGCTGACAAAGGATTGAGTTAGCAAGAGCAAAAATTCAGCACTTACTGGTGGTCCAATAATGGTCTCACCACCCTCTCCAGACACTGTTCCCGGTGGCCCGCGTGCCCCAGGCTCACCCTGTCAATGGAATGAAGACTGAAGTTTTCCACTTTCAATCAAGAAGCATTGTCAAAATGTCCGAAATCTTGAACTCAACACAATGCAGAAAACAGAATTACCTTCTGACCCTTGTCTCCCGGAAGTGGGATTTCGTTGCTGATCGAAGGACCGGGAGATCCTAAACAAGTGTAGAATACGTACGTATTGTGAATACAAACCAGCCAGAAGTGTGGAAACTTGAATCAGCATGAAAAGTCAAAGACAAACCTGGTGGGCCTGGTGGTCCCGCTGCGCCTGGGAATCCTGGATCTCCCTGAAATGTGTCAAAAGTATGACGACTCACACAAAGGCACCAATTCCGTGCATGTTTGTTCACACTACCCCAAAGATTTGAATTGGCTTACCATGTCTCCTTTCTGGCCTGGAATGATTTGGACTCCCTCGGGGTCTGTCACGACACCAGGTGGTCCGGGAGGACCGACAATGCTCTCGCCTGGAGGTCCAGGAGCCCCCGGAAAGCCCCTGGTTCCTTGTAAACCCTGCAATGAGGATGTTCTGGCTTCACCTGCGACAAGATTTGAAGTGAGTTCCAGTGTTTGGCTGTTCGGTCCGTTGGTTTTGCACGAGCATTCTATTCCAATATTTGCAGGGACAATGTCGAACTTACGGGTACGCCTGGAATACCGATCTCTCCCATGAGTCCGTGTCGTCCCCGGCGGCCGCGCCGGCCCCGCGCGCCTGGCTCTCCTTTCTGGCACTCCGCCGAGCACGTCCCCGCCTCGCCCTTCTCTCCCTTGTGTCCACCCTGGCAGGGACACACGGATTTTGGAAATTACCAAGCTCTAAAAACATAGGACTCTTTCCATTTTGTAATCAGCTGAACCACACAATGTACTTTACGTGCAAAACGGAACTCACGACGCCACCTCCATGAGGAGGCAAACCCGGAATTACGTTGTCGTCCGTGTTGCCGTTCTCAATGGAATGTCCGTGTCCTGGCGGTCCTGGAGGCCCCGGTGGTCCGCGTTCTCCTTTGGGACCTTCTGGACCCTGCAGAAAATCGATGCATGTGTACGACGTTTGTTACGAAGTTGTGCAAGACCACGATTATTGGCGTGGCTTGAGCTGAAGATCAGCGAAACAATCGTGGACGGACACCGATTCTTGGAGGCCAAAAACACAATGAATCGACAAGTTTCAAATACCACACCATGACACCCGGGAAGCCTGGTTCTCCTTGAGCGCCTGGGATACCGGGGTCTCCTGGGAATCCCCTGGGTCCTGGGTCTCCAGTCAAGCCGAGAGGTCCTGAGGGACCCTGATCTCCCTGCAACACAAAACGAACAGGAACCAGGCATTATTGTTTGGTCCTTTCTTCATTGGGTTCACATAACAGAAAAGAATACTTTTGTGATACAGTATTGAAACATTTCACACGAACAGATTATTTTCACACAACGGAACGGGAACATCAAACACGCACCTTCTCCCCTTTGCCCCCGCCACCGTGGCCGTCTCCTCCTCCACCCGGGCCTGGAGGACCCGGCGGCCCCTGGGGTCCGGGCTCGCCGTGCCCATCCTCTCCTCTCTGTCCCTGTGGCAGTAAGGCAGCAAGATCAATGAAAACCAAACTTTGGAGTCAACATGGCTGAGTGGCCGCCTTGACAGCAATGCTCGTCCCTCGTGGCGCACCTTTTCTCCTCTTGTCCCCGGTAGGCCTGGCTGTCCATTGGTGCCGGGAACTCCTGACAGTCCCTGCAAACCTCGTTTACCTCGCGGCCCAGGCTCTCCCTGAATGTTGTGAAAATCAAACACTTGTACTGAGTCGGAATGAACCTGATGGTGTTGAATTTGGCACTTGACACAAAAAAGAAGTCTTACCTTTTTGCCTTTCTGGCCTCCAGGACCCCAGGAACCATCCGCGTCTCCAGAACCCTGAATTGCACAGAGAACGTACACGAGTGCTTTGAAGCGTGTCAAGTGTTTTGCGCTGCGGCACCAAACTGTGCTCGCCTCACCTCTCCCCCTGTCCAGCCTCCAGGTGGTCCCGGCCGCCCGTCCCGCCCGTCTCGCCCCGGCTCACCCTTCTGCCCTGGCGGACCCTGGAAAGCAGCACAATGTCAGGTCTGCTCGCGTGTCACGCGCGTGCAAATGAAAATGGTGATCTTGACATGAGTACACGTGTCGCCTTTTCGAAACAAAAAATTATCTCACCTCCCTACCCGGAGGCCCTCGGGGACCAACGCCGTTCTGCAAGAAAGTCTTTTTTTACCACCGGTATGTTTTCTACAAAATAAACCTGTTTGCCTGCGAGGAAAGTGAAACGTGGTCTGAACTTACTGAAGACGCTCCATCAGAAGACCCTGCAAAGAAACGACAGTGAGAACTTTCTACGTCCGGTCCTTTTGCCACGTGCCCAAAATTTTGCTAGATCGCTGACACATGAATCATTTGGTTCCTTGTTATCAACATTGATCATCTGTGTCACCAATCTGGCAATTGGAGCACTGCGCAGATTGAAAATTGGTGGTTACTAAAACTCATCAATCATGACAATGTGAAGAATTGTCTGCTCTGTGACCTTGAAAGTTGAACGGAGCGTGAGAGTTCATTTTCAGAAAATGTCTTGAACTTGATATTTCACAAAGATTCTGACCTGGAGGTCCTGGAGGTCCAGGTGGGCCCGGAGGACCCGGCAAACCCTGGTCTCCCCTCATGGACTCGCCTGAACCCTCAAAGTCACCGAAGCCTGGACCTGGGGGACCTCGAGGTCCCACTGGTCCCGGCCGGCCTTCTCCAACCTCTCCCTGAAAAAGGTCACAACCATTCAATGTTTCGCTTTGGCCGCCACACCAAGAGGAGCACCAGCGTCAACGACTCTCATTCACTCGAGTCCGTTCAGTGACATTCAACAATGTTCCGGCGATAAAAATACCTTTTGTCCCTTCTGTCCCTTGTCACCCGGAAGACCAGGCGGTCCGGAACTGGAGGCACCGCCCCCGTCTGGACGTCCGGCGCCGTCGCGACCCTGCAGCAGGAAGGAACAAACGGACTCAAAACAAACGCAAGCAAGTGGTGTGGCAGGTCAACAAGGGTACTTGACTTTGACCTTGTCACCGGAAACTGAATCAACATGTTGAAAGCATTGCTCACAGGAGCGCCCGGAGATCCCTTCGCGCCTTTCTCTCCTGGTAAACCTGGATATCCCTGCTCCCCCTGATCTCCCCTGGTACCGTTGAAGCCTCGTTCGCCCTTCTGACCTGATGCAAAATGGAGAAAGATTGACAGGAAATCCGCATCGTAAGGGCTTGCTAGAACAAAGCACATCTTGATTGACTGCCGACAACAATGCCTGCGAGGGCTCAGATGGCTCACGAGTTCTTGTTTTTTTATATTTCAGATCGGGCAATAAAAAAACAAAAACCTTTGAAGTCCGGGTAGTTGGGAGGCGGAGGTGTGATGGGAGGGGGACCAATGAGACCTCCGGGCTCTCCCTTCAGTCCTCTGGGTCCCGAGTCTCCTTTCTCTCCCTTCTGGCCCTTCGGCAGTCCGTCAGGAATTGGCAGACCCACGTCAGGACCTCCAGTCTGAAGAGAATACGTTCTCTTTGATGTCCTGCACATTGTATATTCGTCGAAATGAAGTTTGCGCACCACACGACAATCGCAACAGTGACTCTGGTCATTCACTTGCAAAGCTTCATTCTCACGTTTTGCAGGATGTACGATTGAGGCGTCGCCGGACGTGCTCAGAACGTGGCGAGCCAGGTTTTCAACATGCACACCGCTTCGACCATGTTCTGTGTTCCTTGATATGAACTTGTTGAGTCTCCAAATCAAAAGTGCTTCAGGTTTCAATACTCAATCGAGGAACTTGAGGTGCTGACTGGGAATGGGAACTGGCCGTGGTCGCCGGATCCTCCGTCATGGGGCGTCAGGATCCCGCCGCCGCCCCCGCCCGACCCCAGCTCGTGCTCCAGCCCCTCCTCGCACTGATCCTCCGCAGCCCGAGCGTTCTCCGACAACCGCAGCTCTTGGATGGCGCCCTGAATCCACAAGCAGTAATGATGGGTGAGAGAGAGAGAGAGAGAGAGAGAGAGCAAAAACTGGGTTTCTACGTGGAGCAAAATTGACTTGTTGTCCAAAGGTGTGAGAGGCGACAACTCCAACGCTATTTGGGGCAGAAATTTTGATTCATCATCAGCAAACTGGTGGTGGTTTGGAGAAATCGCGCAAGTCGTTTGCGTAGATGAAACAAAGCTGCGGAGCTCCTGTTTGGGTCCCTTCGCTTTCAGCAAGTCCCACGGAAGAGCGTGTCGAAACGCGGTGTGAGACTCATCGTCAAGCATTGTTTTGTCCTGAGTCATTTCATCGCACTCTGAACGTGAAACGGACCTCGTATTTCTGTCCGATGATGTCTCCTGCGGACCCCACGTAGATGGTGGACTGCGGGTCGAAGGGAAGCGTGGTGGTGTGCGCGCGAGCAAACCTCTCCGTGGCGTACTCCATGCAGTCCAGGTACAGGGTCACGTAGTCTCCCGACACCTGCAAGTCAAACACGTTGCTATGGACTGGGTCCACGCTTGCACCTGATCAATGAAAACAGAAATCTGCTTGGATGTGCTTTGAAGAGACTCAAACGATCCAATGGCGCGAAGTCACGAGACAGCCAGGGTGTAAACCAGACGAGGTCCATCTCATCCGACAAACTGACACGATATACATATGACAGACACTGCGAGGTTCTCTTGGAAAACTAAGTTGCAGAAAATAGTTTTTTAAAGTGGACCTGTTGTGTCGAAGTATCACTCGTTGATCCGCACGAAGAACAAACACAACAAACAATTCGTGTGAGGCAGTCAAAGCGCGAACCTTGAGCGCAAATCGGGTCCAATCGTTGGTGAAGCTGGGAACATCGAAGGAGGCGATGGGAACAGAGACCGTGTTGCGCAGATAGTCCGTCACGTACAGCGTCAGGTTGGTTCGCCCCGGAGACCTGCGTCACATCACCGGCGGGAGGAGGGAGAGAGAAGCACCACAACACCTCAGTTTCCTTGTTTTCCTGGGATACTCACTGTTGTGTGTGATAAGAACTCGCCGTCGTGGAAATCTTGTGCGGGGTGAAAAATTTTGCAATCTGCGTCTGAGAGTGAACACAATAGATCTATATTCCAGGGACCGCCCAGCGCCCACCCACCCTCACCCCCGTGGACAAGCCGTCCAAGCCTCTTGTGGGTGCCAAAAGAAATACGAGAAACAAATACGAGACAGGTTTTTTTCTGGTTCTCAAAAAGTCCCCTGTCCCATCACGCAAACCACGCTCGGGAACCCAGGAAAACAAGGAAACTCATCCGTACGAGGCGAGAGCGCTGAGTCCTAGTTGAATCACAGTATCATCCGGCGTCATTATGGAAAACAGAAATCCGCCCCGCTCGTTGGACGGCTTCGTAGTCACAAGAATCGCAAAGTTCTCGAATATCCCCGGGAGAAAGTTCCGTGCGGGACTCCGAATGTCCGTCTCCGGGAGAAGCTGGAATGCTGGGAAACCGTCGAATCCGGTGGTAAATTTGATGGTGTCCGACTGGACTGGGGTCTGGATCAGTTGTAGAAAGTCCACTTCTTTCTCTTGACCTGGGCAATAAAAAGAAAGACATAGTGCATTAAGTTCTTTGCCAATTTTTGTGGTTTTGTTTCGTTTCACACAATTGCGCTCAGGATTTTCAGCGATTGCACACACGGAAACGATGAGTCTGTTTGGTCGCAATCGGATTCGGACGCGCTGGTTTCGGTTCAAATCAGACATGTTGGGTCGCAATGGATCCTTTCTTCAGAAATCAATCGCAAAATTTAACAAAGGGTTGCGGCGCTGAAAAGGTCTTTGATTGAACTGAACGAAACAATGATTGGTACGGAAAACACACTTCACTGCTGAGGAAGTCGTCTGATAGGTTGCAGTTTGGCACCTGGTACAGATGATAATATGAAGCGTTGGCCCTCACGTTTTTACATGCCAGTCAGCTTTGCAGTTGACAGGCATCCACTTGGGAAGAACACAGAATATGACGATCTGCATGTATCGTTTGACTGATAATTTTGCCAAAGATCCACAGCAGATAATTTCACTGCGGCAAGCTTGCGCGAATTGTAGGTACTCAAAAGAGCACTCTCAGACACCAACTGGATTTACGTTCTGCAGTTCTGCATGTTTTCTGAACGTCATTCTCACAGTGGCGGTTCGGTTGAACCCAAAGCCGACGTGGAACTGGTGCAGACAACCAACGCTTCTCTGTTTCGTGGGCAACTGGATGTGCTTTTGGATTGGAAGCGTGCACTTCGTCGTGTGTCCCTGTGCGTTTGTTGAGCCACTTTGGCAGGTAACCAACGATTCAAGAGTTTCATCAACAAAGCATTGGATTCATTCCTCTATCAAGTTACGTGTGCGTTAAGTGTCCTGTCGACGACTTCTTAGCCGATCACCTTCTGGGTTGCTGGGTGCAGAACATTGAACCCTGGATTCGTGGGTTCCTGGTGTACGAACATGGAATTGAACCGTCAGGTCGTTACACGGCATTCTCTCGCGTGGCTTGCACCACGCATGCAACCAGGGACCACACACACACAGCGTGTTTCATTGTCGGAGCTCGGAAACAATTTCTGATCAAAGGCTTGTGTTTTCCCTGACTCCTGCGAGCCTGATTGCGCCCACCCAAATAAACACGCGCGCGCCTCGTTCATTGTGCGCCTTATCGCGCCGAAATGCAGCGCACGTGAAGCTACACCTCCGCACATGAGCCAGTGAGAGCGAGGCGGGAGAGCTGAAGCCACAGGTGGGATCTGTCTCCAACTTGAAGTTTCACAGTCGGTAACTACCTTTTCTTTCCCCAGTGGTATTGCCGACTTTCAAATTCAAAATGGAGAAGGCGAAACCTGAAATTCGGAATGAAAATCGCACAAAGCAAAAACCTGTTGCAGATGTTTCCAATTGCTGCCAGACTAAATAATAGGGATGGATTTTCCACAGGGCTGACGAGAAAAATCTGCAGAACAAAACTGGGTCAAACGTTCTTTCAATACGTTGGTCATGTCATGTAACTGGACCCAGCAATTTCTGGTGATGACAGCAAATGAGTCTTTCGACTATCAAAATTTTTCACTGCAAGCAGAAACTTTCGGCAAGTAACGATTGTCTTCTTGTGTTGGGATCAAAACAATACATTTCTACAAAATGAATATTGCCATCTTTCATTGACAATTTTAGCCTTGCCACTTTCTCTATGCCCTCAAACGATTTTCGTGCACAAACACGAAACCCTCCTCGTGGGCACAAACATCAAACGGTTGGCACACAAGGAAAATACTCGCGCACGAGTACAAAAATTGTCGAGTATCACCATTCCAAACTGCGACATGTCTCCCAAATGCATTCGAAGAGCAAAAACGAACAGACGAGGATAAACAAGCCGACTTCTCCCAGGTTAAGTGTGGGGTCAAGAGGCCAACAAGCCTGCAACAGCACTGCGTGGGCAGAAAAACGAATCTGCGCCTTGCCATTGAGCTCGTCATTTCAACAGCCTTTTGCCACCTTTGCTTCAGGTGCTGCCCATGAACAGGATTCACCATCTCAAGCACTCACAAGAACAAGTGAACATATTTTTAAAGCTGGAATACCCTCTGGCCAAATCCTGGACCCCGAAAAATAGTGGTCACCTGAAGTCCATCACAGCCACGCACGCGTCCTTGCAGAAAACGCGCACGTTTCCAACGCGGAAGGAGAAAGTGTCGAGCACGACATGCATTGATGAGAATTTCATGAGCCTGAGTTTGATGTATTTACGAGTGTGCGGTCCATTCTCCCAGTAATGCACACCGTCTGTGTTTGGCTCGTAAATTCTACTCACAACGCGCCTCATTCAATTAAAATGCCAACAAACCGCAAATTGCCTGTCTCCACAATGCTGCGTACGTACTCGCGGTGAGCACGAGCATCGTTGACTCGACGAGGATCAACCAGAAGACAATGAAGTGAAGACAGACCTTTGGTCAAACCGCTCGAGGACCAACTGTGCCACGCTCTCGTGTATCATGGACGAAAGGCTCAATTGGAGTTGTGGCGTTGTGCAGATGATCGAAAACGAAAACAACACTGTTCTGAGAGCTGAGTTCCAAGTGTGCAACTTGCGCAAATTGAGACAGGAGTTCAGAACACGACATTCGAGAAGCACGCAAAGGCATTGAAAGAAGCGATTTGGGCAATGCAAAGATGTGAATCTTGCATGCATGTTCTTGAATTTAAACGTCACTGGATGTGCAAGAAAATCTGACGTTTTCCACTCAACACTTGACCTGAACCTCAAGTCCAATAAGACTGGAATGCCAACCCTCTCTTGTTTGGCAAAACAGGTTGTTTTGATAGGGGAGGTCAGGGTTCGCTTCCCCTCGCTCTGGGTCACCGTGCCCCGCTACGGGACCCAGCTGCGTAACAATAACACGGGCGGATCGCCTTACATATTGCACTGCTCAACAATGAGCTGGTGTAACAGTACGCTTATTTGACGACATGCACGTGCACAACACAACTGCCGAAGCCTTTTCAATTGGTAAACCAAACCACTGATGCGATTCTCCTGAAGCAATACGCCTTCGGTTAAAAAGGTGTTCCTTCTCCGGGAGCTTCAGCTTTGCACAGACGTGTACGCAAAAGGCAATAAAGAGTGTGCCTTTGACACAAAATTTGGAGGGAGAGATCTGACAAAAACACGACTGCCACCGAATAGAGGTTCTAGCTCCCCTGGACCCACCATCGAAAGGTCACGCGCTATTGCTGACGAAAAATTGGGAAAGGTAGTGCTCGGGAAATGAAAAGGCGCTGCGTGGCAAGCGCTGTATATACTGGAAGTAGGAGTGCACTTGATCGATGACACTTGGTCATTATAGCAATTACTTATCTGTTCACTGCCTTGTGAAATTTTGAATATTTCCAATAGGCATCATATCATCCAGAATGCGTCTCAGATGCCACAAAACACAGAAGTCCACAATTGTTTCAAAACGTAGTCTTCGCAAAAGATGTGCTTCGAACCTCACACATCATCGCAACTGTCTTTGCCTTTCAGCCTGCACTGTAACCCAATAATTCCTTTGCAATATCTGCATATGCAGACTGTTTCTTCAGACAGAAGCACATCTAAGGCGAATGTCCATCATGGTGTGAACATCATCATTTCATTGTCATTTCTGCTCAAGACGTGCCTGAAATGCATGGCTTTATAGAGAAATGCCAGATGGAAATGCTTGTGTGACAACTCTGAAAATTACCATGATAATCGTTACAAGTTGGAAAGTGTGAAGGGTGGTGGAACGCAACTTCTTTCCAGTTCGGCTGACCAAACACAAAGATCCTGTCCTCAAACAGTCCATGATCCCTCTCACCAGAAACCTATTGTGATTTTTGCTAGAGCTTGCCCTTTATCCACTCCAAGAGTCAGGAATGTGTGGATGGTCTGTTTTTGGATCAATCTGGATAAATGCTCCTGTAGTTTTCCTTCAAAATGTGGCTGCGCGAGTAGCATTTTGACAAGGAAATGGACTGCAAGGCGAGTTTGGCCACAGAAGATGCAGTGAGTATCAAAAGTCTATTTCATTTCTCACAATAAGATCACAATAAGATCAATCAGCAACATGTTATACAGCTACATGTAATTGCGACCTCTGTTTTCTGGTGAAATGGGCCATGCAGGGCCCATGACAAAACTGCAAGAATACAAGTGTTGTACAGCTCGATGTGGTGCCCTTGTAACCGTAAGACTTTCGGCCTCATTCCCTGGGTCATTTCGGGTCACAGTGTTTTGAGACAATTTCCTGATTTGTTCACAAATGCTGAGCTTCCAGAACAGGGCAATTTCCACAGCTTACTTGAACTTGTGGCAGTACAATTCTTGGTGATACACAACACAACACACACAAGAGAGTTACAAATTTACAGTGCTTTGGTGATGCTTCATGTGATGTGTCCTGGGCTTTTTCATTGCACCAGGACAAGCAACCACGACAGATTTCACTTTGCCCATGTGGTGACAGTTCTCAATACACAATGAACAATCAGCAATGACAACTCTACATGTGCAAAAAAAACGCTTTGGTTGCAAGCACAATTTTACATAACTTTTGGCAAAAGTCACAAAAGATCTGTACAGTACAAATGTCTTGAACATTGACTGCATCAGGGTACAGACGCATGTGCTACAGAAATTTCATTATGTTACGCAACATTCAAAATTTGCATGTGGGGCATGATGCAACCCTATTGTGTGTGACATGCAACACCAGCTACTCGGGTTTACTCTGGATGCAGTGCTTCTTTACACGCCAACACCTGTGCACCCCTAATCACTTGCCTTATGTTTATCCCCCGGTTGGGGCAAATCTGGTGTTGATTCCTCCCAAACCTTGAAGTCATCATCGTAGTAACACAATTGAACACTGGCACAGAGCTTATCTCCTTTGGCTTTTTGATGCGTCATTTCAATCCAATTGGCCCACACAGCATCATTGGCATTTTTGACAGCAGTTGTAACCTTGATGGACCCATACCCATTTTGCGCATACAACTCGTGAAGCTTCCACAAGGCTTGCATCAACGCAATCAAGTACAGTTGAAAGCATTTCTTCACAACACCCCATGGCAAATCAGGCAACACCTTCTCAGTCCCCTGATCCTTGAACTTGAATTTGGGTATGGTCACGCCAGCCTGACTGTCTGCCTCAGTGCTAGTGAGTCAAAGTTCATAGTCAACTGTCAAGAACACTCTGCAACATTTGCGTCTGCAAGACCTCCTGGGCATAGACCAGCTCCAGCATCTGAATTCGTATTCGTATGTTTTCACTCTGTGTGCCTGTTGCTTCTTTCGTCTCCTTGTGGTCACTATTAGTGCTGGGCTTTGGTTCTTTGGAGGTGTTGCTGGACTCCGTCTGCCCATAAAAACATTGTGATTATGTTTCACCATTTTCGCACATTTTCTAAAAATAACAGTAACCTCCTTCCATAGTGAAATAATTAAACACAAGTTTCTTACATTTTCACAATTATTGTCAGAGTTCTGTTCTCCTTCCATCTGTTCAGGATCCATCTGCCCCTAAAAAAACATTACACATTTTTGTTTAAACTTTCAACCTCCTTCAAACAATTTTCATCATTTTTTTGAGTATTCACAAAAAAATATATATATCACCGAGATCTCTGCCTCCCTCAGTCAGGCAATCAGTTGTTCTTTTGTGCCCTGTTTCTTCAACCCTTTGTTGCCAAAACACGCTTTCAGCTCCGCAAATGTTGCCTTCTCCATTTCTACTTCGCCACATCAATTCTGCAATCAATGACTGCACATATTTGTGGAACCTCAAAAATTGCACATACTAGGCTCATATATCGCGCAAACAAGCACAAATTATTTTCAAACTTTTGTGACACCACAGTCACACTCCACAAATGTTGCACATACAAGGCACAAAATGCACAACTATGCTACTACAATGTTTAAGTTGCTTCTACCAATTTTCGACCTCTCACATTCTGTGGGACTCAAATCACTGTGTACAAGCACATACATATGCATATTTTGCACAAACAACGCACATAGATGGTGCATGTATGGCACATTTCTTTCTGGATACACTCCACAAATGTTGTGCATACAAGGCACAAAATGCGCAACAATGCTACTGCAATGCTTACATTGCTTCTACCAACTTTCAACCTCTCACATCAGCTACCAAAATCGAACTGAGCGATGTCTGACAAAGGCCTCAAAGCCAGTCACATGAATCAAAGTTGTAATTGCAATTGCGAACTTGGTCGAGCGAAGAATTCTAATTTGTTCTCATTCCGATTTCTTTCCACATGAATTATTGTGGATGACCTCAACATGCATGACAGGATCCTATGCATCAACGGATGCAAGAGATGCAGTGTGAAAGGCAAAGACTATTGCGGCAACTAACGAAATGCAGGGTGGGGGGACAGGACAATAGGATATTGTGATATGAATGCGAAATCCATTCTTTTGCTGGGGCTGGGCTTTTTGTTTTCTGGTGGGGGGAGGCATTGATCCTGTGATCCACGCAAGCAAGGGGTATCACTAGCAGCCAGCATAGAAGCACAAACATTCTGGTTCATGGTGCACATGTGCGCATGAGAGCGCAGTGCACGTTGTGTGCACAGCTCTTGCTCATTAAATGCTCACTAATTAAGTATACTATAAATAGCACACACCCTGCTCTCCCCAAGGCTATACAGCAACTGATGCTGTATCAGCCCGGCATCTGCACTAATCGCTCCCTGCAGCCAATCACATGCAAGTAGCTGAGGGGGAAACAAAGTGACTGGCTCCTGCAGCCCTGTTGCCTAGCAATAAGGAATTCAGTTGAGCAAGACGGAATCGTCCCTAGATATACTTCCAGTATATAACAAAACCAAAAGTAAGAGGCTCAAGAATCTGTGTCGTGACCGCACAAAGAACCGTGCACCTTTGCCTTGGGAATTGCCCCTCGGGAAAACCAGAGGCCCTGCACACAGGAAGTGCATTAACGGGGAGAGATTGTGGGCAGGTTGGTGCTGATAATTCTTTGCAACAATGGTGCAACGAACAATCGGCACAACAGGTAAACCAAAAATTTACCGTTCTTTCGTCTCCAGTGAAAGCATGACCAATACTGCCAGCAGGATTCTAGCTTTCACAGACCGCGCTCGTCACAGAAAACAAAAGATTGATCGTGCCACAAATGAAAAAAAGCCCATATGCAAACAAGATTGTTGGCAGAAGCAAAGTTCGAGCCCTTGACGTGAAGACAGACCAGACAGGTTTCCGCCAAAGCCAGCCAAGTGTCCACCAAACCAGAGTGGACGTCTGCCACGCCCAGCAGTTGGAAGCAAGTCCTTGGCCAGACAGACCTTGAGTGGAAAGGGTGTGTGCTTGCACTCACTGTCTTTTCCGCGAGAAACACGTTCCTGGCGGCATGTTCTCCCCTGTTTCACTGATCGCAACCCTCCTTCCATGGTCAGCAACGGCCATGGTCAGTGAGCCGACTCATCAATGGTGTGCCCCGCCCCCTTGTCGGTAACGCTGTGCCAGAAAAAAGGGAACTGGCGGATGTAGCACATTTGTACCATCTCATGGCTGACAGATAACACTCGAGTGTCGATTAACCCCAATTTGTCGACACATCACCCATCTTCTCACTGATCTGCTTTGCAATGAGAATCCTGCAGCCTGATATGAGAAACAACCTGGCTTGCGAAACACTCAAATCGTCTAAGTTTTCCCCCTTTCTCTAGCTTTCACGTGCTGTTTGACCAGGTCGACAGTGCGAGAAAAGGCTGAGCTCAGCTCAGTATTCCCCAACAAGACGAAGGAAGTGATGAAGCTGTGCATCAATCCAGGTCCTCACGAAAGAAGAACGATGTGTCTGATCGGCGCGTGTGTTCGCACACAATTGACAAATACAGGTGCGTACCTAGAATCTGAGACCAAGTGCATCATGTTAGTGGGAGCCCAAATGGTTCCTGTCAAATTTATCTGAGGGACGACTGCCCTCACTGCAACAGGTGAAGGACCACACGGGCAGTTAGATCTATATATGCAATCTCAGCGCTCAAACAAGTCCCCAGGCAAACTGAATTCTTTCCAATGAGCTGCTCACCTCAACATTTGTAGAGGCGCATTTGTCCACAAACACGTCGCATCCATTGTGGAAAACTGAAATTCTTGTCATTCACGCCGGGCCAAATTGAATTGAAATTTGACGAACGAGAAATTGACTTTTGAGCCACAACTGCTGCTGTAACAATTTTATCACTAGATAGGTTAAGCACGGCGTACGTGCTTTCGCGCCGAACACGTGACACATCGAATTTCGGGAAAACCACTGCGATCCCTGACGTCACAGCGGGTTTCCACGTCAAATTTTGCACGCGCGCGCGTCGAATCATCTGCTGGCATGGGAAATGTTTACGTGGTCAATTTTGTAGAAAATGGCTCAGCCAAAGAAAGTTCAGGCATGTGAATAATGTTTATAAACTTCTTAGGCAACTTTTGTGAAAATTTGAGTAAATTCCCTGCCATATTTACTGAGAACGCAAGCAATTTGAACAACCTGGGAAAAGAGCAATGAAATCCATGGAACCACGGTTCTTCC
>JAAUXT010006998.1_pt1 | contig 27095 bp, 28 predicted proteins | sample 7278171 | NCBI WGS metagenome assembly JAAUXT01 (sample SAMN14350112, study PRJNA611818) | marine sediment metagenome | isolation source: surface marine sediment (1.8m) | place: French Polynesia: Moorea | collected 2018-08
ACTTGAGAACATGTAATTTGGGGTTGCCTGCAGATGCTAGATAGAATGCCATTTGTGACCAACTCCAACTACATGACTTGAGAAATACCTGCCATCAGAACTTGGATATTAGGATTGATAGATATTCAGAACTCACTCAATCCAGAATCATAAACACCAGACTGTTGTTCAGTGACAGAATTAGGTTTTAGACAACTTGCGTCTGAGAATTGTGTCAAACGGGATGTCTAAAGTCAATGCAAAGACTGATGTTCCTTCAGGAATTTAGAACACGAAAAACTGACTTGAGAGCCAGAGGAACAGTTGGTGTTTCAGGGTGTTTGGGGTTGCAGGTCCAAAGAGAGCTCAATGTGAGGCTCAGTTCCCTCTCCTCCTGTGTGTTCCTGCAGTCAGGTGCAAAGTACGAGCACTGATGTGCGGATATCAAGTTTGTCTATCCATGTAACAAAGAGCAGAAACAATTGTTGGTGCACGAACAAACAGAAAGGTGACTGTTGCGCTTGATTGGAGTTTGGTACATGGAACAATATTTTTGCAAAACTTTGCGGCGAGTCAGATTCAGGTGTCTGTTCCTAAATCCTGAGTCAGGTCCACTCCATCTTTGGAAGCAGTGGTCACTTGAATTCTTGCGTCCAGGATTGAACATTGTCGCTCACTCTCTTGCGTCTCGGTTTCTTCTTCCGCCTGCCCGCCACCAAAAAGCTTCAGGACTCAAAATACTATCGACAGGAAGCTTTCGGTCCAGACAGTGTTTTTCAATGTCGCGTGTCCACATGTTCTATGCAGGCAACACAAAACTGAAATGTGGCGCCAGTGTTATCGTTCAGATCTGCATTAATGAATACAGATTAGGTATCCTCCCATTCTCCGTGTTTCGTGAAATGTTCGCAATTAGACATAATGAATTGAAATGCCCATAAAAGCATCAAATTGATTGATTGGAAAATAATGATGGTTAAATTGAGTCAAGGTGAGGTTCCCTTTTCATGCCAGTGCTGAGCAGCTCATGCAAAAGTTTTTAGTCCACACAGACAAACTCCCTTTACTTGACGCATGCATGCCAGTTGCGAAGAAACACTCACACTAGAAAGAACCCCGTACGTCTGCTGTGTCTGACTGCATGTCTCAACGAGAAAGTGGAAAGGACACCAGCAGCACAATATTGACGAACGGACCAATGGTCTCGTACAAGAGACAAAAACGATCCAAGCTTTTCTCATTCACCGTGGCATCTTTGCTTTGCGGACATTGTCAAGATCCAGCGCAGTGGCACAAGATCTTTGCGAACGCGCGAGCGCGCAATGAAGGGATCGAGGCTGAATCATCGGAATTTCTTCCTTTGTCTCCACAACAATGCAGCCCAAGGAAGAGTCAATTCAAAAAGATCTTGATCCCTCTGCAAACTGGATGGAAGTGTGACGAATCCGGTGAAACCTTATCGGGGTCCAGCACACAGTGTCTCTTTACCAATTAATTGTGTTCAGGGGCGGAATCAGATGTTGAGTGCAGCCACATTGTGTTTTACAAATGGACTTAGTTTGTTTTCCACTTCCATCTTTCCTGAAGCTCTGCAGAGAACAAGAAGCGTTTTGCGTCGAAAAAATTTTCTTCACCGGATGCGATGCGTAAAAAGGGTGGATCCACAACCTCCAGTTTTGCACGCATCAAGGCACGCTGTTGTCGAAAACATCACAGATCTGACTTTCCAGTCCTTTCCAGCATCACGCAAAGTGCCAAGATCAGTGCACTTTGTCTCGTGAATGATTTTGTTCCGAATCCCCAATGGTCCGATTCTCGCTGCACTAAATCCAGGCAAATGACAGCAAACACGAAAAGGGCCTCACGACACACGCCAGGATGCGTCTTCCAGTGGTTTTGTTGAGGAGGCTGCAAACAAATGTCCATTGTCTCGCGTAGAAACACACGGATGACTGAGCGTCATCTCCGATTCTCCATCACGATGTAAAATAGATGAAGTTCAGTCCATTTTCTTTGGCTTTTCACCTGAGGAATGGGGAAGTCCCCAGGGGGTGTGCGAGATCCGAAGTCTCATCTGTCTCTTCTTCACTTGTCCAAGACAGCAACAACTGCTGGTCAACCCACGACGAGCTGGGTGAAGAAAACAGCAGCCAGGTGGACAGTCGTGCCCGAAGGAACAAAATGCAGAACCCACCACAGGAGATGCATCGAGGTAGATCAAGATAAAACCTCAACAATTGAGGCTGATTGAGACATTGACCACAGGAATTCAAACAGCGGAATTGCGGACGGTATTGGCACGCAGTGCTGCTGATGAACCACTCCTGGATTTGAATTTCGAAGCGGATTAACTGGATGTGCGGCGCGGCCTTTGATCAAGAAGCTCGCAACCTTATCTGGCCGCCCCACTCGCCCGCGCAGTCGCTAATTAATTGCCGCTCACTGCAATGCAGTCTCATTTGATGACAAAACCCAATGTTTGCTGAAAAAAAAGGAGTTTCATTCCTCCAGTCATGACTCAGGCACACAGTGCACGAGATGCTGTTGCATCCCTTGCCACAACTCGAATGGAGGTACAGGTCCGTTGTTCTGCTGTTGTTGAAGTTACGTCTGGAACTCACCATTTCGAATTCAATAAACCGATGTCAGATTCAAAGCTGATTCTCTCTCTCTCTGTCTCTCTCCTCTCTCTCAATCTCTCTGTCTTTCCTCTCTGTCTCTTTATCTCTCTGTCTCTATGTTCTCTCCCTGCCCCTCCGTCCCATCCCCTCTCTCGGGTTTTCTCTGTTTCCTGAGTCTCTGCACCTCTGTAAAGTTCGCACCACGATCCATTTGAAGACCCAAGTCACGCCGACCGCCTCAATGAAGCTGCCTCAGTTTGATGAGCCACAAAAGCCAATTAACTCAAAACAGAATCAAAATCCATGTCACTTGTGCGTGATACAGTCGCAACATTTTTTACTCTATTAATTGGAAACGCGTGTTTTTTCTGACACATTATCTCTGGATCTGGATGAGCCGAGCCTCCCGTTTCACTTCATTTCCCCCTTGAATCAGTGTGTAATGAGTTTCAATGCCCAGGAGGTCATCCGCCCGTCATTGTCTGCATCACTTCTGAATTAAACAAGCGCTGTCAACTTGAAATTGAGTAAAACGCACCAGCTGATCCACCCAGTTTTCTCCTCCCCCACCTTTTCTCCTGTTTCTGCGAGCATTTCAAATGTCGAGTTAGTGTTATTGCTCGTATTCGGCTCTTGAAAATTTGGCAATATCATTGTGTTTGTTTCAAATTCACGGCAAAACCACAAAAAATCGTTCCTTGCGTGCCTTACCAGTCACAACCAGCAAACTCAAACAAACCTCCCATTCTTTGGATTTCGAAAATCAAAACTTGGAGACCTTTTGCCATCGGAATTGTGAGTAGTCGGTCTGTTGTTTCCATTTTTGGAGATCAGGGACTCGAACCAGGGTCGGCACCCCTCTTCGTGATTCGGTGTTCGGGTCAAGCATGTTCAAGCGCGGTGAAGTGGTTGAGCCGCAATTAAATATTCAGATCTGAACAGAAGTTAAATCTTTGCTCAGCTTGACTTTTTATCAGCCATAAATTTGTGACCCCGTCATTTTGACAATCACATCGCAAAGAGAGTGCGATAGACACGCAATAACGCAAGCACGCGAACAAAAATGCAAATGAAAATTCTCTATCGAGCGACTCAAAAAAATTCATTAACCATTTGCGTTATCAGTGCCTAATGTGGAGATCCATTCCAAACGAGTCATGCGACTCGCTCTGTGGGGGGCGCGGCGCCGAGGCGCATCTGACCTCAATTCTTCTGAATTTCCCAACTTCATGTTTTTTTTCGTTTCCAGGTTTGTCGGACCTTTGTTGCATGGCAGGACTGCGTCCAGTGCGAGTTGTAGTGTCTGGAGTTCGCTGATAATAACTCTTGACAAAAACGAAGTTTGCTTTCTGGTCACAACATGATTTTTGCCGCCAGAGAAAAATGAATCTGTGGCCTCTGCGACTCAATGATGAATTGCATCAAATGGCTTTTTTTCCTGGGACACGTCTCGTGCAATTTTAATGGAATTCATATTTGCGTTTTTACACAAAAGAGAATGTCATTTGATGTCTTTGCTTTGACACGCGCGATTTTTACACAACGCACACAAGCTTCGTCCCACGGAAAACAAACTCAAAGTCTCCACAAACAAAACCGATTCCCGAGATGGAACAAAATTTGCAATGTTCAGAAAAGAAATCGAGTCAAGTGTACACTGCATCTTGCTGAAGGCTTGTCAAGAACGTGCTGAAGTGACGGCAAATGATCACGTAATTGTCTCAGCTGGAGATCCGAGGGAGGGGTCTTTTGTTGAACGACAACTGAAATGTTTGAAATGGCTGTGAGTGAACATGCATTTGGCATTATGGAGAGTTGTTGTTGATGGTAAGATGAGTGCATTCATGGCCTGGCTGAAGAAAAGACCGAAAGCTTCGACACATGTGCAAGCACAGGAACGTGCCTTTCGCAGCTGACTGCCAGAAATCTGCGAGAAATGGCACCAATGTGAGGTCAGACGTTCGTGTTGACTCAGTCGTGGGTGACAGCAAAAATTCTGTCGGTTTGTTTTGAAAACGAAACGCTTCACAACTGGACGCTCGTACACTAAACACCGAAGTGCAATATTTTCCAAGTCATCAGAAATGATGGTAAAACTAGAAATCTCTGTCAGTTGGAATCTGTGTCCAGTCTCCGGTTTGAAGTGAAGAATCAATCCTTGATGCAGAAGAAGGATTTCCACATCACTCGCGTGTCTCTTTGGAGGTGGATCAAGAAGGCCAAAGCCCTGGGCCACCCTGACGCTCCCCTCCTGCTCACAACATTCCCATCAGGGCGTTCTTTCACACTTTGAAGCGGCCGCTTGCACCAAACCCTGAAAAAGTGTTTTCCCTCCACCTGACATCTCTTATCTCCATGTCTCGCTGCAGCCGGACAGCTCGCCGACGTCGCCGGACTCGGAGGCGCTGCGCTGCGGGGTGCACGTGTCGCGGGTCGGCGCTGCGGGCGTCGCCGAGCGCGCCGGGATGCTGCTGCACGACGCCATCACTCAGGTACGTACGGGCGACGTCGCTCGCTGCGGTGTCAGGACTGGGGAACGACGCTGCACCTTGGACTCCCGACCCCAAAGATACCCAACAACGTGGATAGGGGCCAAACCTCGGTCTCGGCCAGGATCTGGGCGTTGGAGGGGAAGGACCAAAAAGAGTGTTCTGAGGGCGTTCTGTTCAGCCTTGTTCCCTGGATCTGCTGGAAACAAGTTTCAAAAAAGCGCTGAACTATTGTTGACCCAGCGTTTCAGAGTTAATGCAAAAATGGCAGTGAAGAACAGTTTGCACCTGGTTTGGAATCCCAGTCATGTCCCGACTCTTTAACACGGCAATTAGGCTAAACGCTTATTGAATTTTCCTTCATTATCAGCCCCGACAACGAGGCACCAGTCCCACAAATAAGACCCAGTGGTGTTTTTTGCCACAGGTAATTTCAATTATCCCGTGGAACTTAATCGTGACTGATCAAATGACTCTGATGCTGCAGTGTCTGGTTTTACCCTCCATTGTTCAGACCCTTATGTCTCGTTGTTCCATACGTTTGCAGTAAAAGCCAAAAATAAGCAAAATCAATGATTCTGTGACAACACCCCGTTGAATGAAAGTCAGACACAAAGAGTCGCAGTGATATGTGTTGTGACCAAAACGTTTCAAAATGCGCATCGGAACCCAACTTCTCCGTCGGTGCTCAGAGTCTCGAGGACCTGGCAGCGTCTGACCCACATCCCGAGACCAGCGCCGCGCGTCTTGAGACGGAACTGGCCGCCAGTCCAGATGTGAGCCAACGATCCTCCTTGACAAAAACACCAGCATTGATTCCTCCTCCTCACCGAATTCACGTCCCCGCTCGTTTTCGCCAATTCTGCAGAAAAAAACAAACATCTTGACTCAAAAACTCAAGTTCCCCAACCCAGGGCCGAGGAGCCAATTTACCGCGGAACTTGACTTATCAGTGATTGAGCTGGGAGTGTATTGAATTTTTATGTGCATTGATTGGAATCTGTCTTGCAATCTGGTATAAATAGGAACCTGCAATGTCAATAGGTAATCTGTCTTCCTCCACGCCCAGACTGGGCGCTTGTTCAGCAGCACTGGAAGTCTCGCTGCTTCTCAGACAGGCTCTGCATCACAACTCGGCGCCAGAAGAAACCAAAATAGTTTTTTGAAGGGTTATGGCACAAAACTGGCTTGGCATTTTGGGAGTTTTCAAAAGCAAGGCATCTTGTTGGGTGATGCTGGTGACGCGAAACATTGTAAGTTGAGTACGGTGTTTGAAAGTGCAGCTGTTTCCGACAGAAAATTACGAGGATTGACGTTCACAGTCGATCCAAAAGCGGGTGATTTCGAATCTCTGTTCGTTTCTCTTGAGCACTGCTTTTAGCCCACCAAATCGTCTCATTGAAGACGTAATGCAGTTTTCACAGTCTGATGAGGAAATATGAGCTTCACTGGTCAGTCGGACACTTTCCACTAATTGTGATTCATATTCATTGAGCATCCGATGTTGTCGGAGAGTGCGAGCGCTGTCAGAACGCGTAGCGCCGGATCGTGCTTACGTCGTTTCTACATGCCTGATCCCACACTGACACAGGAACCTGAAGTCGAAAAGACGAGAAAACAGAGTCCAACGGAAGGTATTTTATTGAGAAGCTAAAGGTACTCGTTTGAACGAAAAAAGACTGATTCCTTGCGTCCTTCCTCGACCTTGAAGTCTGAACACAAGTGGATGTCCGTGTACTGGCTCATATGCAGTGCATGAAGAATGTTTCACAGTGACACCCCATCAGTGATGCGCAGGAAAGCCATCAGTCATTGCCCATACAGACTTATGACTTTTAATTTCGTGTTTGGATGTCCTTACAAACCAGCTTCGAATATTTGGATGACTGAGGGCAATGGAGATCCAAAGCACGCAAACAAACGTGCGTCCAGTGCACTGCTGCAGGTTTCATTCAGATTTCAAAGTGTTAGGTCTTCGTTTTCCATGTTTTGGCCTTTTGCTCAATTGAGTCCGGTCCTTGTCGAACTCCAGCATGTCAACCCTGTGTAACATTTTGTGTTTCTTCAAGACATGCCCAAAAAGAGAGACAGAGACGGCGCCGAGGGACGACACCGAGTGGGAGTGCAGATTCATTACACGCCCCGACTGCCTTCACCTCCCGCCGCCCGTTTTCACGTCACTTTGGTGCTGCTTCTCGACAAAAGGCCCGGGGAGAACAAGTGAAAAGCTGCGACGTGTGAAGATTGCGTTGCGAGCGGTGAATTTATGAGTCATTGTTTTATCATCAATCGCTCCTCGGGAGCATCGGCGAGGAATTAAACCAGGGAGGCGAGGCGCTGTGTGGAGCGCCGGAGGACCCGCCGCTCCTGGGGGGTGCGTGCGAAATTGTAGACGTTTCGGAAACAGCTTGTCCCTGCCCACAGAGGAACTGAAAAAATTCTTCTGCATTTGCTTTGAGGATTATTCCACAAAACATCTGCATTCGGAAGTTGTTATGGAGCAATTTTGATGGCTAAAGCTGCGAGGTGGCCTGGTTGAAGATTCCCACTCATCAGGGAAGCTGGACACGTTTTAAAGTAAAGAATCTCGTTTGGATTCACGGGAGTTTTCCAATATATTGTAAGTTATGTCCACAGGGCACGGTGAGGGGTGAATCGTAAACCAGGGCCACAGCCCTGAATGGTCATGATGGAACATTTTCATTCTGGAGCAATTTTCACTGCATTTTGTGCAGGCATTACCAAAGGCCTTGTCCATCTGTCTTTCGTAATCTACAGCATAACCTGCTCACACGCCATTGGGTCATTTTGTCCAATACCCCGAGCAGCTTGAATGGAGATTCCATGTGGGCACAGCAGCTTACGTAATGGTTCTCACAAATAGGAATTGCCGACAATGGTCATTCCTTCATTGTCATTTGATTTTACTCAGCTTGGTCCAGTTGCGACGCAGTCTCAGCGTTGTGGTTTTACGCCCTCATCACAAAAACTCTTTTGACAAGCTTTGTGAGACAGACGTTATTTCATTGTGAGGTGTCCTTTAAAGGGCAAAAGCACCATGTGGTTGAACCAAGTACTATTTTTGTTTTCGTACATGGAATCTCAGCCAGGATGCATAAGGGGTGTGAAGGGGTACAAGAAGCGGGTGGAAAGGAGTGCACAAAGACATCTCAGCCAGGATGTCCCGTGTTGCATCGCATAGCATCATGTCACATAACATCTATCATATCCCAAACCAGAGGCACGTGAAGGGGGCACGTGAAGGGGGTGCAAAGAGGCCGTGCAAAGGTGGTGCACAAAAGTACATGTCGTCTTGGCCACCTGAAATGTTCCATGTCCCCATGCATGCATGTGGCACACAAAAGGTTGCATGTATCACATCCCATACAAGGGACACATGACAGGGGCACATGAAGTGGGGGGGGGGGGCAAGTGGCGCCTGGGACGTCGCACTCGCAGTAGCCTTACGCACTGCACTGCTTTCTTGTTCGGAGACTGGACCATCACTCAATTTTGACCAAACTGCAGGACGCCATGATGACAGAAAACAACGTGTTGGGAATGTCACTTTCTTGCGTTGAACTTCAGACAGCCCCAATCCATCTTTGAGTGCGCCAGACCAACTGCTTGGTCCGCACATCATGAACAAATGCCTCCACAGAGAACGCACAAACATGCATGAGAGACTACTCGACGAATCCATGCAGAATTGATAAGGGCGACCAAGCGTGCCGTTTATGACAAATGGATGGCCATAATGGAAATTCAAATCCGATGTTGTGATGAAATGAAAATCGTGCGAAAAGGTCGTTAGAGGGTTATTCAGATAAACTAATGGTCAGTCAGCTCACTGACCATCGTTCACAAGTCCATGTTGCATAAATGAGGAACTCTGACCACTTATTGGGGAAAAATGACTGCAAAGTAGGAAACTGGGGAGTGTTGTTTTCACACAGGACAACAATGGTCAGTGGCGCACGTATCTGCAGAACAGCGCATTTCCCGTCCTGTGAAGACTGTCTCCCTCGTATCTGGCCTCAATCCTGCCAATTGGATCCCCATGAACAAAACGCTGCATCGTACAGCAGAGTAGGCGATGGGCTATTTTACGAAATCCCCCCAGCTGGGTCATTGTCCCCTCCATAATGCTTGACCCTCCCACCTCAGACTCATGAATGTGCACATTTGCATATCAGCAAAGTTGATAGTGTCTGTGTTTAATGTGAGTAAAATGACAACAGAGACATCATTTGTAAATCTTGGGCTTTATCCGCCCCTCCGGTGTCATGGACGACGACAGTGCTGAACGTGAAGTGCGTGTTACTCACCGAGTAGAACCAGCAACTTGAGGATTCCCTTTCCAACTCTGAGTTTGTCTCCTGTAGCAGAGGATCGTTTGTGCACCTGGTCCTTTCAGATAATACTCGCGAATTTTGTTTCTGGGGGGGGGATCCACGCCACTCCAGGTTGACTCTTACAACACTCACAAAATTACAACACACTCACTAGCGCCGATCGCTCGAGAAGAGAAAGAATTCTGCGGCGTCTCTCATAAATTCCACTGCGCACTGATGGGGGGTACGGGATCAGACAGAGTGTGCAAACCGCATTACCTGCCGCTCACATTTCTCATTATGGCGATGATTGCCACGCGTCGAGCCAATTGTTTCACACGTCTGCAGGATTGGGTGTCGACGTGGACTCTGTTCTGGACCTGCAAAGCCGTTTACTCTTGTGAAAACAGAATCCGCTGCGCTTGATGCAAAAGATTCTTCAAGCAAGAAGCGTGAGTGCAAAGTTTGTTTGATTTGTCAGGTGGACACAGGAGAACGAAGGTGCTGACAGTGAGACTCTGGCATACAACAGGGAGTTTTTAGCACGGCCTGTCTTGGGGTCCCTATTGCCAGATCAGCGACACAAAACCCATGTTTGTCCAATTGCCTCATTTGGCTGTTCACCAACGGGTTTCCTCTTGAATCTGGTTTTGTGTGCCAGTTATCAGGTAAATGGATCACGTTGGCAGAAACCGTGCGGGTCTGCAAAAAACTCTCCTGACACCTTCATCTGTACGTCCAGATTTGTGAAGCCATCTTCAATGAATTCAAAAGACCAGTCAGCATTTTTTCTCTGTTGAAATCATGTTGGGTGCATTGGAAGCAGCAGTTGAGAGATGACTGCGGGTTAAGCTTCCACCATTATTCAGTCTCACGTCCATTTTCCAACATTATTGCTCGAATTTACGTCCAGCTGTAGACGAGGACCGTGGCCTCGCCGGGCCTCGGGACACCAATCACTCCCGCCCGGGCTTCGTGCGCACAGATTCTTCAGTTTCTGCTCGGACGGTCCTCCTTCCGACAGAGAGAGTGCAGTGCGCGCCGAAGGAACTGAGAAGCAGCGGATGCTGTTGACATCTGTTCGATGGACTGTTTCAGCCTTTACTTGGTTCTTGCTACATGTTGAACCAAATGCGCACGAGAAACTTGAACAGGCAGCTGTTTGAACTTTGACGTATTCAACGCGACATTTTTCAGTCCGACGATAAAAGTTCCCAACAGTCACCATCGCTCAAAATGTCTGCAGCTGCAATTCTTTGGAGTGTCTGAAAAGTATTTTCAGGGGGACCGCCGAATAAGACACACTACACATGTTTCCGTGGTGATATACGACCAATAACTGCGACAATCCAGGCCTAATTTCCATCTGGGGGATCATAGGCGAAGAAATGCTTGCAACATTTGAAGAACCACGCAATGAAATTGTTGCAGAAAATATCGCATTTTTATTGCACTGCCGAGGCGGAGGCTCGGCGGCAGCTGAATTCCAAATGGAAAGCAAAATGCCAGAAATGCAGAATGTGCAGTTTGCCTGTGAGGATTTTCGGAGATCATGGACACCACTTTTTTTACCACAGATCCTATCTGGAGTCAGCAACTTCCGGTATGGTTTGGAGCGTCTTTTGGTCGTTCAGAAAACCAAAGAGAACAACACCAGGCTGGCACGTGCTCTCCACTTTGCTCAAACAGCTTTGCAAAAATAACGCTGAGCGATTTGAACAGGATGATAAATGTACCTGCAACAAGGCAATTTACTTATTCTTCCGACGGTGTTCATTCAGCGTGAACAATTGCAATATAATTGCACGGATGCATTCTGACACAGTCTGCAGAGTCTGATGGACTCAAGACTCGCCCAAGACTGAGTTCACAACTTCCAAGAAGCCTTGTTCATCCCAGGCTGTGGCTCTCAAGGAGTTGAAAGGAAAATCCCTGCTATTGTCCAATCGTCCATCGCGCACCAGAACCAAAACGTAGAAGAGCATTCTTCGTCCACTGACCGAGTAAATACCTCGAACGCATTCCCCTTTCCCGCAACCCTAATATACGTCGAGAGGGGAATATAAATTGGATTGCATATTGGGAGGCACGGCCCGCCGTGTTATCAGAACTTCCGACCTAAATTGAACTGCGGATCAAGCTCGTTATGGGTGCGAGTCACGCCCCTAATCCGGCGCGTCAAAACGGCCGCTCGTCGTCTCCGCCGCTCGCTTCGTCCGAGGGAGTCGAAGCTGCAAACTGCGTCTGAAATGCGCCTTGTGGAGAGAGTCTGTTTGCAGCGGTGCTCCGCCGGAATGTCTGAATGTGACACTGCAATGTTTCCCCTTTTGTACGGACTGGACGCATTATTGATTTCATTGCTTTCATGGCACCGAAAATATCTCCTCGACTCTGGTGGACAAGCCAACGTAGTTTCAAGTGGTGGTGTTCGTGCAGGCTTGTTTCGTTGGTGTCTTTCTTGCAGTCTTGTCATCTGATTCACCTCGCTCACACACTTCCTCTTCATTCTAACCTTGCCGACAGCATTGTACGAGTAACCTTCTCGTGGCACCTTTGAACCACACAACAAAGCAGAGGTGAAGATACAGCTCTATTCCAATGACCGGCGAACTCTTTGAACATCCAGAAGTGTCCCGTGTGAGGGAGATCGATCTGTGTTGAGGATGTTTGGCAGTCTGGAGGTCGTCCGTAATGAGGGAGATGCAGACTGCCAAATCCACCGTCTAATCCAATCTGCAACTCAAACACCGACAGTAATAAGGCCGGAGAGTCTCAGATTTGGCTCAGTGTGGCGAAGCCTGGAGCTGTGTGGAGAAGCGCAAAATCCTCACACGTCTTGGACCGCGGTTCCTTTCTGAGTTCAAATTGAACCTGCCAGACTGTGGTCTGGTGAACCAAACCTGTTTCTAATGTGGACGAAGAAAAACAGTTCAGTCTGCGTGGCAATTTATGACTGGAACTGGACTCTCCCAGTCCGCACAGTGATCCTCTGAAGTCCCAAGGACATTTCAGATGCCGAAAGCGTGTCGTGACAAACTTGGCTTGAGAACTTTCTGCGACCAGACGATAAAGCATGCCGTTTCCAGCCAGCCTACGGACTGTGTTTTCTTGAGAAAACATGGCTTTTGTGGAAACAGAGCTGCCTTGATGCCAAAGTAGGCGACCAACTCAGGGGACAGGGACTCCGTGTGACGTATGGGAGTTGGGTCAAGGTGCGTCATCACTCCCCCACGTTGTGCGTACCTCTGACACACAACACAGATTTCCATCAATTGTCATCATGGGAGTAGCGAGGGTCCTGATAGAACTGCGGAGGGAAAGTCAGTTGATGCATTTAGACCTCAAATTGTTAATTACCACGATGACCATCGACCCCGAGTTACCTTTTCAAGATTAGAGGAACCATTACCCAGTCTGCTGCGCTTCAACATTTGTTTTCACTAAAGCAGGATTAATTTTTGTCTGTTACCCCCGTGGTTGCTGTCTTGATTTGTTCTGCTGAGGATGTGTGGTCTCCTCATGCAGGTCACAATGAATCTGGAGTCATGATGAGGCAACAACACGGACAATCTCCAGGAAAAGTGTGAAAAGCAAATCCACGCATTTGTACAGAGTGTGATATTGAGTACAGAGCAGCTTGGGCGATGTGGAAACCTTATTGGGTTCATGGATTTCGCGCAGTATTTTGATCTTTATGATCCCAGCGAGAGCGATGGTGTTAGATTGAGTGTGCGCCTTATGAAGCCCTGAGACTTCGCTGTCAGAGCCACAGTCCAGATGCGCTGCTCAGTCGTGCTCTCACGTAGGCAAAGAGCTGTCAAGCTGGCGACTATTGTCGATCCATACTTGCTGTTCCGTTGTTCGGGAGTTCGCTCGTGGACGCAATGTTGTGATAATCATTCAAAAACATGTTTTTGACACGTTGTCCCGGGACCACTGCGATGTCCACAGCACGTTCTGACAGTTCGATGAGGTACATGGTGTTGGCCGTGTGTGCAGTTTGTCTGATCCTGTATTCCCTGGACGCAGAGCAAGACGTGTGACACGAATTTATGAAAACCAATGTGGCTCCACCCTGGGATCCGGTTCCAGGGCAAAAATCTCAGGTCGGAGTTAAATTGGATCCGCACTCTTGGAAAAGATCCCAACGGATCACTGCACTGCAGATCCCAACCCGATTTGCTGTTTGGATTTTCACTGCAGGATCCTTTGAACGTTGGAACTTCTCGTCAGCAGTGAGTTCTGTAGAAACAGAAACCTTCAAAACAAGTTTGAGACCCCCACACGAGAAATATTGGAGGTGGATTTGAAAGCTCGCTTTTTTGCAAGACTATCTGAAACAGACACAAAAAGTCATTCTTGATGTGGCGGTGGATCTGCTGCTGCGGCGGCGGGCGGCGTCACTGCGCAGCGGACCGAGGCAGCTACAGCGACACTAATCATTGCAGTGGGATTCCGAACATGTTCCCGCTCTCCCGCCGTCCATCCTTCACCTCTCCCTCCGTCCATCCTTCACCTCTCCCTCCGTCCATCCTTCAAGCCGAAAAAAGCTCTGAACACGACAAGACAAGAGCCTCCTGAACTGCCAAACATCCGAAGATGCAGAAGTGTTAAAAGCACCATTCTTCATTTTATTTTCAGCCCTGAATTCCACGACAAATGCAATGAGGAAACCAAGTCAAAGTCTTGTTTTTGATACATTTCCGTCTTGGGTTCCTGGAGGCAAGATGACAGAAGTCCCAGGCAACACGCATGAAGTTAAAGTTGCCTCATCTGCCTTCAAAATAGGTCAGCACTTGGAAGATAGCCGGGTTTTCTTTCAATTTACTTCGGATTTGGCAGCTCAGTGCCTCGGCCTGGTTCCTTATTGAAGACCCGCTCAATTCAATTAGACTTTGACCATTACTCTGACAACCGGACGAATTCCGTGAAGATCAATGTCTTGATACGATGGCAGCTGCTTTCAGAGCCAAGTTTCTCACAGCTTCATGAATCCGTGCAGTTTGGGAACAACGATGCCATTCTGGTCGTACTCTCGTATCTCAAACCGGTGAGCACCTGACGTACAAAGTCACCAGTTTCCTCCCTGCCTCACAGTGTTGTCAGCTTCAGTCAAGTCTGTGGCCCTCAGTGTCTCACTGACGGATGTATTTAGAACTTGAAAGAGTCTGCAGAGTGCCATCGAGAAAATGGAAAGGCAGGGAAGGTTGGCACTCTGAATAACTCTTCGATCCGAAACCATTGTGCTGTTGTTTGTGCACTCGACGCAGGATTTAATGTGACAACATTTTTCCCAATGTGCATCTGCTCAGCAATTTCTCCGCTGACCATGCGTGGGAGGCATCGTCCGCATTTTTTGTATACGTTTCATCCCACAGTCATTTTTCCAGCACCCCCTCCCAACAGTCCAAATTTTGCCCCCTTCCCCACCAGTACGGCAGGTACGATATTTTGGCGCAAAGACCCCTTGGTTTTTTGAGCTCTTGACGCTGGCGGAGGTCGAGGTTGGGCTTCGACCCTTGATCCTGGATCCGCTTATGGTGCTCTTGATTCAGGTGTATTCTTCGCTTGTGTCGCCATTCTTCGGCAGAGGTGGAGTGGCAGTGAAGATTCCCCGGCTCGGATTCCGTATGGACGCGGTAACAACGGAGGAGTTCCATTGTTGTAATCGGATTTCACGGTGAGGCGGAGAAGGACTGCCCGCCCGGCCTGACCGGACTTCTCATGAGGTGCCCAGAATCTCTCTGTGAAAACCAAGCGTCGTCACCAAGGTCCAAGGGAACCTTTTGCACCAGTTGGTGAAATCATTGTGGGGATACCAGCCAAGGCCCACGTAAGGACGAACTTTTCAGTCAGATTACCGTACCCGGCTTCACTGTTCCTTGTCAAACGAGCTGGAGAGAAAAGGCAGAAGCTGCTGCACGCAGAACGCACAGGACGTATTTGGGTGTGAAGTTCCTCCCAAGTGCAGCGGACTTCAACTCGGAGCCGGAGCATCACACGCGACGTGGATTCGCGGGGCCCCGGCCACCTGTGGGAGGATCTCCTCTGCTGCCTCTGGTTTTCTATCTAATTCAATAAATCTCAATCCGGCGGATCGCGTGTCCCCCGCGGGAGTGCGGGACGTGAGGCGTTTCGCTGAGCCGGGCCCGGGGAGCAGCGCCTTCGTCAGGGCGGGTCCAGCCGAGAGGCGTTCTGGTGTCAAATCATGGAGACTGGGCTTTGGATTGTTCCAATCAGAAACGTAGGAATACCACAACATCGATTTGCCATCGTGCTCCAAATTCATTTGGTTTTGGCCACGTCTGAACCAACAAGTCTCTGAACAGACTCAAGCGGGACATTTCTCCAAACCCGACCCACTGAGTCCAATTCAAAACCAGCAACAATCGCGACTTTTTCAAATGCCAGTGAAAATAGAAGTTATTTTGGTTTTCGTTTTGTTGCAAAAGAATGGTTGCCGCCTCCACTGGATTTCACATTTGTATCGATGTTCTGGATGACATGTGTACGAGTATGTGGCTGCCTCCACAATAGTCTTGCTACAATCCAACAGACAGCTATTCAGCGGCACAGAACAGGCTCATCTAGAGGATTTCTGGAAAATATGGCTTTGGGAACCAGTAAATCCGGATCATAATGGCCAATACGGACTGGGATCCGAATGGATATTGCATCTTGACCTGCTTGCCATTCGTCGGCGGTAAAAGCCACAATGAAGCAGGCTTATTTCTACAAATTATATCCCCTGAAGAAAGACGAAGACAGAGAATATGTTTCAGCATGTACTGTGAAGTTTTTGAGCAGGGTCAGTACACAAGCCTCGGTGGGAGGGTCAGTCTCCTTTCTGGTCAGTTCGAGTCTTGCCTTGTGTGCGTCTGCTCTGTGACCTTACCGTGTGTGCATGGTTCCTTTCAATTTCGGTTCCGTGTGACAGATTTTGGTTTAACTTGCACGTGTGCGTTTGTTTTTACTTTACTGTTGAGTATGGACTGGATCTGTTGGTTCATGTCGTGCCAGACCCGAGCAGCAAACTAGCGATTATTGTTTTGCCTCGAGAGCGCAGAACTCAGGCGGCTGCGGATTCAGGATTCGTCTTGCTGTGAGTGACAGATTTTGTGGACACCGACGATCACTGTCACACTTCGCTGAGTTCTGTTTCCTTTCAAAAGTGTCCACGCATTATCTTCCTCCGAGAGTCTTTGTCAAGTCAAATCACACAAAATCACTTGTCAATACCCTTTGTTTTTTCAGTACCCAAAACACAGGTTCTCGTTTTCTCCAACATGGATCCACTTCGTACGGCTGTCATGACCATAAAAGTTTTATTTATTGTCTCTGACATACGATGAAGTGTCATTATCAGTGGAAATGAACAGTTTTGTGCTCGCGACTTGAGGCACGTCATTTAAAACTTCATTAAAAACTCCGTACACCGACGCGGATGCTGCAAAATTCAATTGGAAGTTATCTTTTTGGATAAAAGTGAAAAAAGAGTCGTTCAAAATTTCTATATTTTGGCTTTGATACCTTGGAGACGAAGCAGGGCGACATGAAGAAGTTTGGTGCAAAAGCCAAAAAACAGAAGGTAAGGGATTTTTCTTTCAGCCTCAACGTGAACCAAGACGTCAGGAGTATTTCTCACACAAACGCAGAGTGGATGGTCCGGATGTTTTTGCGTTGCACACATGACGCTGCATAGCTCGAGGGAACAACACCGAGGCCCCCGAAGTTCCCAGTCATTGAGCGGAGCAGTGGCAATTCAGCCTATTTCCAAGCGCTTTCCTTTGCATATGCCACGAACATGATGGAAGAGCGCCATTTCAAATTCAGTTTTGAACCGGAGCAATTAGGAATTGTAAAAATTCTTCAAATGACAATTGACATGTTGAACCAACGACGCGGGGGTCCTTGACCTGCAGACCCAGAATCCTTGCAAACAATGCCACTTTTGTCACAACCAGTGTCACTGAGAGAATTTTCAGATCTGCTCTGATTTTACAACGAGCAGGTGAACCGGTGCAAATGGCCGTCGGTGAGATTTGGTCGATGTTTGCGCTTTGATGCAAAAATACAAGCGAAATATTCAGCCATTCTTCCGTGCTTCAGATTCCAATTCAAACTGAACAATCGCTGCGGTGTTTGCGACACTTGGTCTGGTCTCATTGGAGCCAGCTGCTTTCACACACAGGAGCGATGAAGACAGTCTGGACCTGCTGAAGTTGGTTCCCAATCACATTCTCAAGTTATCCATGGCAAGTTCTGAAGAACCACTTTTCTGCCAATCATCTCGAGACGTGAATCCAGATGAGCATCGCGAGGCACGTGCAGTGTGATATCGGAACAGGGTGCATTAGAATAGCACACCTGCAAGGTGCAGTATGATCAGCTGCGACTTCAAAGGTACCGCGGCCTGGGATCAAACAGGTGAGAGAAAGATCAAAGGGAGATGCGCCGCGCGTGTTGCGAGAAGGACCACTTGGGTCAATTCTCCTGGAACACGACCTCGGGATATTTGCCTTGTGATATCCAAACCACAACTTTCCCTCGCGCACATTTTGATACAAGACGATGGCTGGGCTCAGCTTGTCTCATCAGCAGATCTATTCAGGAAACAGCTTCATGCATGGATCAGCTGTGATTGTTCGCAAGCTTCCGAAAATGTTCTGGCGAAAAACTGATTTTCGCATGTTGAGTGGAAGTGGATCCCGGTTGGGTTGGTGTTCTCCTTCTTGCACCTCGAGGCGTCTCGAGTGTCGGAGCTCTGCGCGCGATAAAACCGCCCTGAGGAGCGCCGCTCTGCGCGGAACCTTTGATCCCGATTCAGATCAAATGATCACTCATGTTCACAGTTTCGTGGTGGGCGTCCACCTTGCAGAGCTCATCCTGGCTGCACATCGCGCCATCGTGCGGTGTGAAGTTCTCAAAGAACGTCCGTGGAACTTCTCAAATTTCTTGCGGCAGAAGCAGTGAAGGCCACGTACGTGAAATTTTGCCTCAAGTCAGCACGAAACAACAGCTTGATCTGCGTGCAGACTCATTATTCGTCTGACTTCGCTTGCCCTGAGTCGCAATCAAATGCTCCTTCCAGGGAGTGAAGAGACTGGCCACCAACTTGAAAGACGATTTCGTCACCTCGGAGTGACCGTGGTATTGTTTCATGCGAACCTGTTTGGTACAATTTGTATGGCTCTCGTCCCCAGACGTCGTATCTCGTGGATTTAACCCTTGACTATGAGTCTTCAACAAGACAGACTCGGCGGGATAAGTGCAGTTCAGTCGTGGTTTATGTGGAACCTGCTGCTGGTATTAAAAGCCTAATAATGATGGATTTCACCAAATCTTGGTTTATGACGTAATCTCCATACAAATAGTCTGGATTTCAGCGCCACCCTGAAGCTGTGACTCTCCACACAAATGGGTGTGATTCTTGCAATCCACAGCTTGTTGTTTGCTTACGAATGTTGTCCGTATGTCTCACTCACTCACTCACTCACTCACTCACTCACTCACTTCATGTGTGTGTGTGTGTGTGTGTGTGTGTGTGTGTCTGTCTGTCTGTCTGTCTGTCTGTCTGTGTAACTGTGTGTGTCTGTCTCTATCTCTCTCTCTCTCCTCCCTCTCTCTCTCTCTCTCTCTCTCTCTCTCTCTGTCTGTTGAGCGCAGCCTCCCACGTGCACTCGGCAGGTCGTGTCACATTCCCCGTGGCCTCTGCGCGCCGCGCCCCACAACGCTCGCAGCCGTGCGTCTCGCGGCCCGCGCCCCGCGTCACCGCCGCGCGCTTCCACACTGAATTAATCGCCACTTCCACATTCCCCGTGTTGTCGGGGTCCGCTTCCATGGCAACCCCTTTGCGAGTTTCCTGGTAACTCCAGCGACCCCTGACCCCCAACGACACAATTACACATGTCAACTGAAGATTCATAGGGTCCAATATGTACACGGTGCTGCTCACTGGTTCCAAACATGGCTGCTTCGATTTTAGATCCTCTCTTTGCCCAAATGTCCGAGAATTCTTTTCTTTGGGTATCAAGAAGACAATTGGAGTGAGTAACGTTGTCGTTGCGGAGGAAAAAAACGGACTTTTCGGTTGCATGGCTGTTGGACATTGGCTTCATATAATCGTCTGTGCGCCACTGTCAGGCAAAGCCAAAGCAATCACGGTCTCATCAAGGAGGCCTGCCTCTCATGTCCAACATTATTTTCCTGCTGAAACAACGCTCTGCCTTCAGGCCTTGTGGAGTATCTGCACGGCAGGTCAGAACGAATAGAGGAGCAGCTCATCGACATTTGTCACAGATGGTCGCTTCTCGTCTGTGGCCTCAGCTGCTTTGGTTGATCAGCCACCAGCTGCAAAGAGTCACAACGTCCCCACCGCAGCTCTGTGAATACAGAGGTCTGCACAGCTTCACTGTTCTGGAGGAATTGATGTGGTCCCACGGTCAAGCCCTTTCAGTCAATACCTTGGCTTCAATCTCAGCAAGTTGTTTTGTTGCACAACAGTGGGCTTCAAAATATAACCTGTCAATTAAAGGACCCAAGAAAAAGCAGGGAGATTCACTTTTGGGCTGTTGTGTAGTTTACCCCGGTACTGTTTATGAGAGATGCACTGGGTCCGACTTGAGAGGTTTTCTGACTTTTGCTCCTTCGCGCGAGCCTCGCTGTACTCGTACACGGCCGGTGTGCAATCCTCGTCTCAAATGTTTAACCAGATGGCCTCCAAATTAAGAATTTTCTGCCAATTATGGAAATCAGCATCAAGTAAATTCAGTTCATTTTTGAATCATAATGACTTGTCTAATTCACTTTAACATCATGTTATGCAAATAAAGCGTTGAATGGCCGTTCGGGTGTGATTCGATTCAATTTCACCCCGTGTTCCACTTGCACAAATGAATTTGACATTGGAAACAAGTTGGAATTCGATGGAATTGGAATCAGCTGAGCACAGCTGAGACCACGTTGGAATTCAGTCTCGGGTCTGATCTGCTCCAAGAATTTGTGCCTTTGTTTCAAAAGTGGCTGATGGAAATTTGTGACACTTTCAACTTTTTGGGTCCTCATCCGCCTGCGCAGAAGATGCAGCGATTTGTGCCTGAAATTCCCCGTCTCGGTTTGTTTGTGGCTGCACTTGAGACAACGCTGGAGTCCACCGTGCCTACCAAACAGGCAGGTGGCACCGTCTCCGCTCTGCTATTGTATTACATTTCAGCAAAAGTCAAGTGTTTTGTCTGTAAATTGTTTGTCGTTGCTCCCACACACGTATGAAAATTGTATTGGCAAAGTATGAGGCCACGTTGAGTCACAAGAACTTGTCGAACAAATGCGGTGAGTCTTTGTCCTTCGTATCACCAAGTTGCGCTGAGGCAAGAAAGTTATGGGACCAACCTGGATCAAAGGGAAAGAGAATTGTTGCACGCAGTCGGAACCGTGTGCAATCTACATCTATGAACCTAGATTCCAGTAATTTGCCGAGATTTCCCCCATTCCGCCCATTTATCACGTCACGCATCTGCACCTGCGTCGCCCTACCTGAGAAGTGCATTAGGTCCCGCAGCGCATAGAGACATTGAACGTGATGATTTAATTCTATTACTGCCCGCCACAAAATGCTCTCTCTAAACCCTGTGAAAAACATGCTTCAGCAACAATGTGCCAATTTTCAGATTTTGCACAAATATTTTTCCCAATTGCAAGATTTGAGAACAAAAACGTGCGTGGATCCACGCAAGATTGTTGCACACGATTCTTTTGAAGAACTCAGAAAGATTTTGACGAAGCGCGTGTTTGAAACATCACGTCTTTCGTCATTCAGATCCAGGGTTTCACCACGTATCTATCTCATGTTGTGTGGTCCCCTTTGAAGGGTGGCGAAAAACACTCGTGAAAAGAGCCAAAATGTGTCATGAGTGAGAGAATGCAAAGACGTTGTGCATTGAAGAAACATCAATATTTCTCAGGATGACATCTCAAAGCGTGTCCTGGTCAGTAAATAAGTCAAGTGCCAATTCTTTTCAAGCATAGAGGATCATTAGGGGTCAACCTGCAATTTTGCACAGGAAACTGACCACCATTTGGTGATGGATCGCGGGGGATTGGACACCCAAGGGTGACAGTGACTCCACACACGCTGACGGAAGAAGGCGTGAATGAAACCAAAATTGCAGCCAATCCTCCAGTTCAACCTCCTGGTGACTTGTTGACAATTTGTGGAAACGTGCTCGGACCTCCTTTCTTCCGTCCCCACAGCACAAGGAAGGAGGCTCAACAATACAGAAAATTCTTTTGTGGTTTTGAAATTAAACTCTGATTTTATGTTCATAAATAGTGCTGCCTGAAGGGGGCTTTTTTCTCAGTGTTGCTGGAATGAAAGATGTGCATTGTTGCAACTTGACAACATCGCAACTCTGCGTGGACTGAGTACAAACCCTGTGGCTGGGCAAAAGCTTTGGTTGGGAAAACACTTGAGAGCTTGAAAGTCCAAAATTCGCGGCTCCACTAGAGTGCATATCTTGGACGTGTGTTCAGTCACAAAAAGTTGAGAAAAATGGTGTTCTCTATCCCAGCTTCCGTCTTCAAGCTCTAAGGTGACTGTCAAAATTAGGAAAACAGAAATCGAAGGGCACTCAGCACATCTCAAGGGTTTGCGCTGGTCTTTTTGATAGAGTGTCTTCTCATTTCTTGACAAGATTGAATCGAGCCCCTGCAAAGCGCAGATGTTTTTGTGAGTTATGAATGTAGAATCTGAGCCCAGAACGTGACGCCCTGATGGCCAAATCAACAATGTTTGCAGAGAAAGGGTCCTGACATCCCCACTCGAAAACAACAGTATCATCCTCAAGAATACTCTGTCAAATCTAATGCTGTCACAAACATCATATTTGAGAACAAGGGTGATCTCCTCTTCCCTGGCGAACCATTTCTGGTGTGTGTTTGATGCTGGGATTCACACTGTCAAATTGTGCACTTGTTGGGAGGTCCCAAGATCACGCACTACCCCACGAATCTACATCAGGGGAGGTTGCAACAGGTGTTCTTGTGAAGAAACATTAAATCTCGAGCATGAAACGTTCAATTTGTTGTCAAAAGTGTGTCAGACAAGCAAAACTGACTGCAAAAAATAACGTTTGTTTTGCCTCAACAGTTTCAGTGTATGTTGGAGGTGAGATTTAAATCAATTTGAGCAGTGGTGAGATTCAATGTACCTGTGCACATTAGGATATATTACAACACCGTAGATCAAAGGGTCTGGTCTCCAGGTACGGAGGGGGTGTCCTCAGTTCGTTGGTGGCGAGGACAAAGTGACGATCTTCGTATGGCCAGGCGTCACTGATTTCACACGTTTGCTCGATAAGATTGAAGATGCGACAAAACAGTGATGAGGCGTTTTCACATTGTGCCGTATTTCTGCCGGAAAATGAAACCCCTCAGACGGTCAGGTTTCCACCCATCAGTGGAAATTTTGAAAACCCCAACCACAATGTGACGAGCCCAGAATAGGTCCACCACGTCCTTCAGACCACCTTGTTTGATTCGGCTGGATTTGAACACAGAAACCCACGGATGGAAGACACACAAAGCTGTTCATGGAGAGAGTCCCGTGGAAACAACCACCACACAATCGTTTGCAAACTTACCTGAAGTTGTATAGTATTCTCAAAAGAGAGGTTGCTCGGTTCAACAGAAACAGAATTCTGAATGCTGTGGAGCCCAAGTGAGGCTTCGCTTCTACAGAGGGGGTTGTGTTGCCATGTTTGGATTTGAATGAGTGAGACACCCCAGGAGCATGCGGTGCTCAAGCCACATACCAGCCACTCTGTGCCTTTCAATGTAAAAGATGTTTATCTGGAGAAAGGCTTTCAATGCTTGTTGAATTGTTGTGTGTGCCTTTTGGTGTTGCCTGGTTCTTGATAACGATGATGAAAACTTTGTGGGATTTCGATAACAACGCAGGAGGATTCCGACGTAACAGTGTCTTTGCTTCAGTGTGACCATGACTTTTGCTTTGAAAGTTTTGTAAACAACATAAATGTACCATTTTGCAGCTGTGGTTTGCTCGTTGCACGGCTGTCAAATCACAGTCAATTTCTCAGGAGGTGCTGTATTGTTTCCACCAAGACCTGAAGGATTTACCTGGATGTGTCGCGACTCAAATTGAGAAAAAAGAAAAAATTGTGCAGTGGATTTGCAGATGCATCGTTGGATTCAGTGGCGACCTGACGATGCTGTGGACGGAGGAATTCGTGGTAGTCAAGGTGCAAAACCAAATCCATTTTCTCTGAGTACGGCAAGAGTTGAAAAGTACCCAGCACTTACGTATAGTTTGCGCTTTTGTCTATTTTCAGGTAAGAATCCTCTGCTTTGATTTCTGCATTCAAGCAAACACAAGGTAAGGATACATGTGCACGATCAGCAAACCGCTTTTCCGTGCTTGTGCACATACGAGTTGGCGTTCGGCCGGGTTTTGTTGGCGTGCAAACTGAAATGCCAATTCTGGGTGTGATATCTCCGCTTGGAGGCCACCGTGCTCAAGTTGAACAAAGACTCCGGGTTACAAGGCTCTGGATCACAGGCCTTTTCATTCGCTTCGAGTCTTGCACAACACGAAGCGGTGGGTGTGAAGCGGAATGAATTCGTTTGTGAGTCCCTGATCAAAGCCCGAGTCCCGCTTGCAGCTGCAGACTGGGAGTGACTGCGCATCAAGAACAGGCTCTGTGGCATCTCGCTCGACTCAGCCAGACCCACACAAGAGGTGGGGACAAAAGAAACAGGACATTCATACTGCCATAGTGGCCACAAAACGTGCGCGAGAAATCGCGCAAACTGAAACCTTCGCAAGGGCATTCACGTTGCAAGTCGGAAGAACTGTGGAGCAGACCGACCAAGGACGGAGATGCTGGTGCTATGGACGCCTTCACATGCACCGAAGCCCCAGCTTCAAGGCCTCGCAGTGACTCTTGATGTTCGTCCCTCATTGCCTCACAGAGGATATGAATCACCCCCGCCCCATTTATTATCCTCACATCAACTTTCCAGTTGATCAGCGTCTGCACGAACAAGAGTCATTCTGGCCAGGGTCCTGCATTCCAGTCCCAAAAAAAGGCGGCACTCGAATTGGTCCATGGCGCATTGTGTGTTCACAAGGTAATGAAGATGTGATGGAGTCTTGATCAGCGGCGGAGACTTCAGACACAGGACACAAAGACCCGAGGCCTCGATCCCTAATTTGAGAGTTTGAAGTGGGATTAGGACCCGTGAAATGCAGTTCACTCGCAATCTTCTTGCGGTAAAGATAGGGAGGTGGTGAGAGCGTGCAGAAAGAGGTCAGCCTTCTTTGGTGAGATCTTGAGCTAGTCAAATTGTAAGGCTCAGAAAATGAAGTTCATCTTGGATCACAGAAATTGACCAGCAAAGAGAACAGAATGTTGAAATGAATTTTGCTCCCCTGATGGACAAACAGGTTCGAATCTGACTGTTCACTGAACATTGTTTGTCCATCGCGTCAAGGTGGGTCGACAAGCATGCACCCAAAAGAGACACGAAAAATATACACCCCCGGACGACTGGCAACATCAAAATGCTGTTTTTGCACACCTTGTGAATGTTGAGTAGAAAGGGAGAGTACCCGATGTGAAGGGTTTCGCACCAAGGAAATGTGTAAAATTAGATCTCTATTGTGAAAGTACCACTTTTTGCGGAAGCATTTTCCACTCCGTTTGACGGGGTTGCACTTTGTGAACAAACCTGCCATTAACAAAAAGTCACAAAGGCTTCTGTTCGTCAAGCACAAGAAGCGATTTCATTTTTACAATAGTGTGAAATTTGTTTGTAGGCAAAGCGATGATCCGGACTGCTACATTGCGCTTCAGCCACTTCCGAGGAAACAGTCTGTTCGTGTTCTGTGTCGAGAACACGTCACTTTCTTTGCGCAACTGCTTTGTCTTGGAATTCGCAGCTCTGCAGCAATCCCATATGTGGGCATCAAAATCACCACCAACAAGAATGTCTCACACAAGCAACACAAGTACTTGCTTTGGCCTTGCGTACTTTCAGACTTGCTTAAATACCCAGATGCCTCCCAAGGTTCGTTTTCAAAGTTCTGAACAGACACCTCGCAACTTGTGTCTTTGGATTTTGGAGATGAGGGAATCGCTCCTTTTCGCTGTCACAGTTGGGACCTTATCTCGTTTTCCATCCGAGTGTCCCAAAGCTGCTGTGCAGCTGTTGTGAAACAGACAAAAATGGCTTTTTATCTTTAAAGCACGTCAAATGGTACTTTATATCCCATTGCAAGTGACTAAAGTTTTGAAATGTCTTTGGGCCTTGAGACTATTTCTCCCTGGGGTGTGGTTCGCGCTATCACACGCAAGTACAAGGTGGCAAGGGGCTGATCAGTCCGTGTCCTGTCAGCAGCGCGACTTCACAGGAGGAAATCCAGTGTGATTTTGGGTGCATCTGGAGGAACATTTTGTGAGACTAACGTCCAAATGCAAGGCGAGCTTCACGCTGAAATGTAAAATTTGAGAGTGTGGTGACAGAGAACACGGGTGAGTGAAACACGATAAAGGCAACAACTGTTCTCGGATCGCAGTGGGACTCGTTCAGTTGTCATGCTGCTGCGTTCTGCAACTTTTCGCAGGGACAGATCCATTTGTGCTGGATATGTGAAGACAAACAGCAAACCTGTGTTGTGTGTTTTGTATCGCTTCAGAGGCCAAAAATAACGCATGAATCACATTCTTCGGACTGAGGGCCCTCTGCATGTGCCGTCTGTTTGTCCAACAGCGCGCTCCCTGTGCCCGTCCCCCGCGCCCCCGACGTGCTGCCGTTGTTGCTGCTGCCACTGCTGCTGTTGCTGCTGTGAACAAGGCTCTTGTTTCTTTCACAATTGCGCGAGAAGTGAACCATTGGAAAACAGGACAGAGACGAGGAATTCAATTCACTGTGACTAAAACCTCAACCCCAGTCAAATTTCATCCGATTCATTGAAGCGCCTTATTTGCCCCAGCCAGTTGCTGGATCCACTACAACGTGCCTCATTCTGCGCAAAACAAATGTGTCACTGGGGCCCGTCTCGCCTCCCTGGGGATCGCCCAACATCGGGGTCTGCAGGCAACTTCTGTTTCCCCGCATCACAATGGGGCCAAATTTACGAGCAGCACTAACAAGCAATGCTGTCTTTGTTTTTGCTCCCATGAATAATGAGTGAATAATGCGCGATAATTTGTCAAAGTTAGCTGGAGGGTTGAATGCACCCAAAAGCCAGGGCTGCAACGAAAAACTGGCAAGTTGCAGGTGTTCATCCAGCTCTGCAACACAAGATTGTAGGGGTGAACAAACTTTTCCATGGCGTTGCATGAAGCACGAACATTGAACTTGCAATGCCCATTTTCAACAGATGTGAACACATTTTTGAAAAAATAGCTCCATGGAGCTCGCGGTGATTTGAGGAAATTTCAGTTGCTCTGATTTGTCTTGCTCTGATTTGGCTTGCTCTGATTTGGGTCACTTAGATTTGGCTTACTCTGATTTGGCTTACTCTGATTTGGCTTGCTCTGATTTGGGTCACTCTGATTTGGCTCACTCTGATTTGGCTCACTCTGATTTGGCTCGCTTTTTTGTCAAAATTCTTACTTTTTTCACTGAATATTCACAACTTAGGAACTCATTTA
>JAAUXT010048751.1_pt1 | contig 27092 bp, 29 predicted proteins | sample 7278171 | NCBI WGS metagenome assembly JAAUXT01 (sample SAMN14350112, study PRJNA611818) | marine sediment metagenome | isolation source: surface marine sediment (1.8m) | place: French Polynesia: Moorea | collected 2018-08
CCAAAGAAGCCAATTGGCCTGTCTGCACTGAGAAGGTGAATGAAATCAACTGTCTCGAATCAACCACCCGTGACCTTCCAGGCCGATCGTGAACATGACAATTCTCACTTTCGTTGGATATTGCCTCGTATGTCACTTAGCGTTCAAACTGTTTCCATGGGGGAAGACACTTGGGTATGCTCTGAGTGAACTTGCCCGCGAAAGGCATGTGTGAGAGGTAATACGTTTCCTAGTGTCAATGAGAATGCATATATAGAATTCGGCGCAATTCTGCAGAGTAAAGATCAGGCACCTCAACGATGGCTCGCAGGACTTTCTGGTGCACTTTCTGTCTCATCAGTTGCTCTTGACGCAGTGGACAAGACAGAACCATGTATGCGTGTGCGGGTGGTTGTGTGTGTGTGTGTGTGTGTGTGTCTGTGTGTGTGTGTGTGTGTCTGTCTGTCTGTGCGTGTGTGAATGTGTGTGTGCGCGAATCTGCGTACGTCTCTGCGTGCGTGTGTACCGATTCGGAATCTTTTCAATGAAAGACACCAACACGATATCCCCCACTGTGCCACTAAAATCAAACAGCAGCATTTATCACTTGTAGAGTCGAGGTGCCGGGACGTTATCAGGGGAAGACACTTGAGGAAGCTGTGTGAATGGGGCTCGGGCCTTCAGTATGCAGAACACGAGTTCCTCCTGAACTGGATCCGGCATCGTCAAATTACAGGCCGCTCCAACAGCGAGACATCCAGGTCCGTCTGCTGCAACAACTCAGATTGAAGGGGCTGTTAGACGTAGGAAAATCCAAGAATAACCTCCGGTTATGAACAAATTGCTTTTGCTCCGACACGGTTTTTCATCGCAATTGATCATTGAATGGAGCACAGAAAAGGTCTAATATTGGGGACCAAAAAAGGAGAAAAGTACAAATTTATGTTCTGTCTTACGAGTGTGAAATGCATTGCACTTGCACATTTGATCTGACTCAGACTTTGTCTCGCCACCAAATTCTGTAAGGGTCGGACAATCAACCTTTTTTTCAAGACTGCAGCAAAAGTGCAAATGCAAGCTGCTGATGCCATTATTAATCCAGCAGAGAAAGGAGGAGTGTCGGATTGTGGCATTAATTAGTGGAAGTAATCATCACTTAAGAAGCTCCAAGGACGAGAAATGAGGTGCAGGACTGTGGAACAAGACCCGTAAAAGAACATGTTCTTGTACACGCTGTTTCTCAGAACCTTTTGTCATTCACGTGTTCATCGTCAGAGTCTGTAACAAGTGCAGGTAATATCTCTTACAAGTTGCCAACTGCCGCCAAGTTTTATGAGTTGCACATGAAGCGGGTCGGTTCAGCACGTTCCCCTGGTTTGAACGTCGGGGTGCTCATAAAATTACTGGTTTAGGCAGCTCAAACTTGTCCAACACACTGCACCAAGGCAGAGACTTTTTTGGTTGAGTTTACTCACCGTAGGCAGCCCAGCTGAAGTTCAGTGCATCAGTGGTCGACAGAAATTTGTCCTTTTTGCGCTGAAAGTGATATAGAGTGCGTGAATGTTCCTGGGGGCCGACAGGTGGAGGCGTCTGTGTCTGGCCAAGACACGGAATCTGCTGGTCAGTGTGCCCCGAAGGACATCACCATTGTCTGCAGTGGAGTCATTCTCCTTGACGTGTCGTGTTTCCATCTCAACTTGCAGCACCGTGTCTTGTTGTCACTGGGGTGGGAGCTTCCACCTGGATGCAAACTTTTTTGTTACAGTGTGTGCGAACAGCTCAAGAGACGCTTTCGCCACACTGAATCGTGACACTGAACCACCTCCAGTTGTCCGCAAACCAATGTGTGTCAGACAGCACAGCCAAGGAACAAACCAGTCGGTGTGTGCTCTCCCCTAGGGCGTAATTAGGTAAAGAAAGCGACGGAGTGTTTGACCACACGTCGCCTTCCGTCCCATCGAGTGTTGACTGAGAAATACGAACCTGCAGAACAGTGAGTGGCAACTCAGGCTGTGGTCACATTTCGGGTCTGTAGCGTGTTCGCAACGCAGGAAACATGAAGCTGGAGCGCCGTCCTGGAGGGACACACAACGTGCAATGAAAATTGGATTGAAACCCTCTTCAGATTTTGTTCACAAAACAAACAGCGCTTCTCTGTATTTGTGTACCAGTCATTTTGCCTACTGTTGCCCAAGAACTTGTCGACAGTGGAAAAAGCTTGGTGGTCACAAAACATCCAGAAGGCAACTGCAGTCAACACGCGTTGGTTTTGCACGAGGTGTTTGCTTGTTCTCTTGAAGTGAACGCAAATGTGAAATCATCCAAGTGAACGCAAATGTGAAATCATCCAACATGCAGACTCACTCAGACTCCCTCCATGAGCTTTCCTGCATCTCGTTCTGCAGTGTTTGAGCTTTTTTGTCGCGGGAAGAAGTTCGGCGCTTCCTGACTGACGACGGAAGTGGGAATAGGAGAGTTATATCGTCAGACCATCATCGTAACCTTTGAAATGCTTCTCTTTGAGACCACACAGGAAAAACAAATTGTTTTTCTTGCAGAAGGATTCCCATGGCCCCGAAAGCGTGGATCAGGATCAGGAGGCACGTTTGTTATGTTCAACTTGATGGCTACAGAAACCATAACGCGAAAGCAGACCGCCGATAAGACGATTTACGGGAAGCAGCAAATTCGGGTTCTTTCTCTCCAGTGTGGTCCAGCCGCAGTTGTTGAAAGAATGAAGAATTTAGCGCGACTCATTGTCCAGTTTGGTCAACATTTTCTTGTGCATTGCAATCTGACGCGAATTTCCAATGCCTCAGATCTGAGGCTCTTTCCAAGCCGAGTTTTAGTGAGTGTCGCCTCGTTTTCTCTGCTGTTGGCGCGCGCAAGGTTTTCCCCGAGTGTGAATTGCAGAGCTGCTGGGATTGATTCCAACCAAAAAAGTGCAGCTGTTTCTCTGTGTGCGTGAAACAAACACCAAAAAGCTCGCTCTCATCTCCATTCCCATTCACTCTTTTTCTGGCTTTCTCTCGCTCAGTACCATACAGTGACGGAAACTGGCAGTGTTATTTTCCACAGATGAAAACAATTTAGTCTTCAGCAAAGAATTATACGTTCCTTTTTTTCTTTCATCGGGAGATTTCTGGCAAAGAAGTCAATTGCATTTTGATCTTTCTCGCATCTTTGGGACACGTCGGGACTGAATCTGCTCTTGTGTCTCGTGTGTGTTTTGAGTCTCCACAGATTAATTTTACGGGGAAAGAGCAACAGCTGATGCACAAACACAACAATGCACACACTCACGACAGTGGGAAACTATTTTGACACGACCACCTGTCATCTGATTCTGTTATCAAAGCCACGAATTTGTTTGTCAAACTGAAAAAGTGCACAGGTGAACAGACACAAGCACAAACTTTCCGACTTGCAAAGTTGGCATCCGAATGACAGGAATACTGGTGGTCGAGCGGTTACCATTTACGTCAGGAGACTAAAACCTCGTGGTTGCCACACTTACATTCATCATGGATTACCAGGACAACGCAACAGTGGACACTTATTTGTACAACGCGACCGCCCAGAGCTTGAACTGGACAGATGGATTCGACAATAAAAGCACCAATGAGACAGTCCACTCAAACATTACCAAGTAAGTTGGATGACTTGTCAACCATTTCCCGAGCTGACGTTGGGTTTCGTGTGGAATGTCACGACGGAAGTTGTGCAGAGACAGGCCAACGGACCTACGTGATGCACGCTTCTGTGGTTGACACCTGCTGCTCGGGGTTCTCATGCGGACACTGACCCAATCTGCCATTCTGGTCTTTTGTGTACTCACGCCAATTTGAGGTCTTCAAAGCAGCCCAAACGGCACACGCGTGGCCTTTCACACTGCGCCACACCCTTTGCAGAGTCAATCGTAAGTGCTCGTACTCACCTGCACTCAACAACAAATTTCCATGCTCAATTGTGTCTGAGAAAATTTCAGGCTCAATTTGCTATGCTTTATGAGTCAGTCCAAAGTATGCTTTTTTGCTCTGAGGTCCGCGTTGCGAGTGACACTTTTCAGACCCAAACCATTCCCAGTGGGCTTCAGTGTCAGACAAGCGTGCGTGACATTTTAGCTTCTGCATGCAGAACTCAGGTCTGCTGGTCAAATCTCCTGTACTCGCAACGCTGACAGACCTGGTGTTATGAGTTGAAGTCCATCACGAATCTGTCAAGTCGGTGTGTTATGTCCGCAACAATGAAAGTAAAAGCAACACCTCCAGTCCTTTTGCGACGTGCCCCAATTGCCAGATCGGTGACACAGATACCATTTGGTATCTTGTCATTGGCTCTCAGGGTGTCTTTGGAAACATCGTTTGATATCTACATCACCGATCTAGTAATTGGAGCTCTGTACGTATGAAATTCAAGGCGTGTTGAACCTCCCCAATCTCCGCTGTCGGGTGCGGTCCGCATTTTGTTCCTTGTGTTCAGATTTTCACACACACACACACACACACACACACACACACACACACTCACATGCACTCAGTACCACATCCTAGTCATCAACAAAACGACGCTGGAAACTCTTGCAAACGGCTCAACTGTTCTTGTTAGCCGCTCGAGTTGAAGGACATCTTGATCCACAGACGCAAAACGGAACGAACAAACTCCCTCCTTCAAAGAATGTTGTTCTTTCTCTTCTGAGGCCGGAGTTGTACCGAGCAGTGCCCCAGTGCTCCCACGCAGCGCATTACGTCCCTGTACGAATATATCCACCGGGTCCCTGTTCTTATTCGTCTTCAAATACGTGCACGTTTTCCACTCGTTTTGGCACAAAAACTTCACAGGCTTCGGGTTGACAGAAGAAATTGGATTCTACATATGTTTTGTTGTTGAGATCTATACAAATCAGTCGTAAGGTCACTTTGAGAGGGGATACGGTGTGCGCTTTCAAAGCAAAACCAACTTTGTTTGGTGGGACAGAAAATATTCCAATTAGGTGATGAGCCCGAGTCCTCACTGCAAAGGGGTGCCTCAGAGGCGGCCACACGCACAAATTTGTAACGTGCACGTGCAGGTGCGTGGGCGAAGGGACAATGAAGATGAGCGTTCCCCAGATTTGATCTTGTCACGTTGTTCTTTTCCCTTGGTTGGTTGCCTTTTGGTTGAGTTTTGCTTGGTTGGTTTTTGACGGAGCTGTTTTTGGTCCATGTTGGGTATTCTGGCTTTGGCCCCTGTAAACAAACTCTGGTACATTGTCACACTATGGGTGCGGACACACTGAAGCGCGACGGGGTGGGCGCGTTGCCCGACGCATCCACCCCATCACGCTTGCTGCCCCATTGCTGAACCCATCCAGTGCATTTTTAATGGATGGGGACACATACCCAGCAATGGGGTGGATGTAATGGGCTGGCCTATCACGCTGATGGCTCTGGTAGCAGTTCAGCCCATTACTGGGGAGAGCAATGGGGCAGCACAAAAAGGAATTCTGGGCAGTTCCCATCTAGTTTGAGATTTTCTCATCTATTTTACAAAGATTTCTGATGTGTATGAAGGAACAAACATCTACATCCAGTCATGACATCCAAAAATTTTTTTAAACTGCTGTATGGGAATTATTTTTCCCATCCAGCAGCACAACACAATACTATCCATTTTGCAAAGGTATTCAGATGTTGGTATATGGAGAAAAAAATCTACATCCAGTCTCACAACATCTAAAATAAATTAAAACTACTGTATAGGAACTGTATATGCCATCCAGTGATAAATTGCAATATTGTTGATAACCCTGGATGATGGTTTGTCACTGGGGTAGTGTGTCTGTTTGCACAATTTTGTTGCTGCGTCGCCATCCAGTCCGTCGCACACTGTACGTCGCGGGGAGTGTGTTCCCAGCCTATATTGCTTCAAATATTCTTCAAATTGCCCGTTCGCTTTTGGTGGGATATCAGCACCGACGGCTGCAGCGAGCACTGCTTCACTTCGTTTGTCTTCTCTGGTTTCATTTCTTGTGAATTTTGTTGCCATGAGGTAATGGAAGAGAAGGACAAAACTCAAGGAAGGAAGGAAGGAAGGAAGGAAGGAAGGAAGGAAGGTTGGAAGGAAGGAAGGAAGGAAGGAAGGAAGGAAGGAAGGAAGGAAGTGCACAAAAAATTGAAGCACATGTCACCTGACCTGGGACAAGCTGACTTCAGCGGAACAAATTTTTGGTCTTGTTGCAATCTGTGGAAATTGGTTCGGTAACGCGATAGTGTCCCAGAAAATGAAATTCGTGTGATGCACATCTTACGTTTTGTTTTCGTCAACAAAGGATGCAAATGACGTGATCGATGTTTTTGGGCGTGCTGCTCGGTGCTCACTGTTCAGTCCCACGTTCTTTCTTCAGCAGCATCACATTACTTCACGTTCTGGGTCTCGTGATGCTTTCTTCGTGTTTTCCTCTTGAGAGTTTGAGGCTTCTTCAGATTGCTGGTGTGTATTGCACTTTTGCGCTGCTGTTCACTGCAAATCGCGGGAGACTGATTCTCACAGCAGCCCTGGGCAGCTGCAGCCCTGGGCAGCTGACGCAATTTTCAAAACGACCCCGCATGAGTGCCCGCAAGATCGCGTCCAAGCACCTGAACACGGACAAAGACCTCTGCGGTGACGGAACCCAACAGCGCAGACGGAGGCTCCAAAGTGTTTGTGTCCAGACAAATGTCTCAGCAGCTGAGAGCTTCAGCACCTGTGCCAAATCCGATTACGGGGACGCGAGGCTCTGGAAAACAGGTGCCGAGTTGAAACGTCGAATTTGATGTGTCAATAGACAGACACACAGTGCAGACAGAGGTTCAGGCTGAAAACAGACCAAGCGATCGTGTCCGAGTGATCGCCCAAACACAGAACGAACAACGAGGACATCAAAGTGTGTCAAGAATCCAAATGAATCCACAGCCAGAAAAACCTGGCAAGAGTCTTGTTGCGAAATTCCTCGGTGAACAACACTTCACTTTGTTCTTCCGACTTCCGGAACACCGTGTGTCTGTTGACGGACCAGTGTGAAGGCAAAAAAAAACAACAAGAAATCTGGCATGTGAGCGACTGAAGGCTCAGTGGTACAGTGCAATAAATTTGAAGTTTCAGAATAAATTGGTATGAAGAAATTTGAAGTTGCCGATTTCTGGGAGAGCGTCACGAAGACCAGCCGAGCATTTCTCAAGTCAGAGTTCTGGAATTTTCCTGTTGACTTCAGAACACATCTCGGTGAGTCCTGAGGCTGAAAATTTGAGAGAGTATGGCCACAACATCACTAAACCTCACTGAACCTCTGTCTGCACTGTGTGTCTGTCTATTGACACATCAAATTCACTCAATCGCTTTGAAGTCTGAGCGGTTGTTGCAGGAAAACCTGAAAAAAATTCAAGACAACAGTGTTCCGCATTGCTCTGAGCCCTCAGCCATGCCTATTGATGCTACGGAAGGTGTCCATGGTGGTCCAAAAAGAGACGTATTTGTTTTGTCAGGTAGGCCCGTTCTTTCTCTGGAAGTTGCTCAAAGCGTGTGTTTTATTTTCATGAGTTCTGGGTGCGTCCGCATGCCCTCGCTCATCAGAGAGTTAAAAATTTAATCATCAGACCTGTGCTTGCCCGAAGGAGGGGAACGCGAACAGAAGTGAAACCACAATGTTTTCCTTCTTTCAAAGGAGATTTTTCCAATTTTTACAGGTGGTGGCAGAAAGCAAAAAGTTGCCTTCAGCACTTCCTCTGACCACTTCCTGAAGGAATCTCCCAGGCAGCAGCACTTCTTCGACCATGCGGATGACAATTCAGACCCTGTTCTCTCCTTTCAGATTGCCACAGGACAGTTCATCTGGATCTTAAAATGGACCGTAAATTTCATTCTTTGACCGTTCCAGCACATGTTCACTTGAATGTTGAGCAAACAACTCCACAGTTGTTTCTTCTCTCCAATCCCAATCGCATTTGACTGACCACAGGCAACATCACACAACCTGAAGCCAGAGACGAGAAATGTTCTCTTCCGCAAAATGTGTCTTCTGCAAAAATCAACACCCTCTGTCTTTGACCTCAGACAAACTTTGATTTCCAGTTGTTGTGTGTTCATCGGTGAGAAAAAATAGAACCCGAAAGGGCACCATTGCTGTAAATTCATTTTGCAATCATCAACACAAGAAAACGTAGGAGATGCTTGTGAAAAAGGCTCGTCTACGCAAGATCAACTCGCACGTGTGAACCCCAAAAACAGTTGAAGTGACAAATTTGTGTCCACTTAATCCGCTTTTCCATTCGCCTGAGACCTTCTGTTCAATTTCTATTTCTTCCAATCAATCTATTTTGATGATCCAAAGGGACAAGTGGAATGTCACGCAACATGATGGACTGCTTAATGGACCTGAATTACCAACTGCGGATGAAACGGATTCTGTCTCAACAAAACACCGCGTGGACAGTTTCGGTTCAAACATGTGCACGTGAACATTCCAGTCTCCAGGTGCGTGACTTCAACCAACAGAATGTCTGTTGTTTCCCTTGAATCTCTGTCCATTAAACATGGAGACAAACTGTCTCACTCAAAGCCCCAGACCGTCTTCAGTGTTTCGATGACAACGGATCAAATCCCCAAACAACAGGCATTGGAAAGAGAAAGCTGTTTCCTTTGCGCAGCAGAGCAAGAGATGGACACACATCAGGAACAACCAGGACGTTTGCTTGTTGTTGTTTTTTGCGTTAGAGTCACGAATTCGAACTTTTCACGTGTGTCGTACCCAGAAGTACCGGTAAGTACCGTCTTGTTGACGTGGGCATCCAGTGCAGATTGCGTACATGTAGTACTGTGCACACATTTGTGACAGAAGCTGCACCCACCTTTTGCTCAACTACTTGTAGATGTGGACTTTCACTCAAGAGTTTGGCCACACGGTGTGACCCCATGGGTCTACAAGATTGCACTTTAAATGGTTTTCAATCCAACCCCTCGGATGTATGAACTTGGATGGAGTCAGAATTTGGTTGAGGGGTTGACCCTTCTGAGTTGAGACCAAGTTGTGTTTCAAAAACACGAGATAACTTGATCGGGGCGAGTCAGGGTCAGGCCTCCAAACAGCCAGACCCTCTCGACGCAACCCTGAAAACCAGTATCGTGAGCCAGCATTCAAACAATCCTGAGGCACTCACCTCTTTCAAGATTGAAAACAAGAATCTCACCAAGTGACTCACCCAATAGTTCTTTTGGCATTTTGAAAAATAGATCATAGCAGCAGGGCATCTCAACAGCTCCCTGCTGTGAGTTCGATGTGATTGTCATCCATCCCATTTTCGTGTCGTTGTTGTTGTTGTTTTTCCCCAAATTCAACACGTGGCACAAAGCTTGTTGTGGAGTTGGAAGATGAAATGTGATTCTCGTTCAAGAGAAGCGTCTGCAAAAAAAAAAACGGACCAGCTCATGCATTCCACAATCAAATGAAATCAAACGACAAACAAGGAAATTTAGTCATGTCTGAATGATGTGCGCCTAGCTGCGCCAGATGCAACAAAAACCGGACAAATAAACAATCTGTCAATGTCAATGTCTCCCACGAACAGAACATGCGAAACATCCGTGTTGAGTGAGTACATGTTGTGGAGCTTTCCCCCTGAAACCTTTCATTGTGCCCACAGAATGAAACGTGGGCCAAACACGATGGGTGATCAGTACCCATGTTGTCAGATTTGCGTCTTCTCTCACGGTGAAAAGACTGCTCAAATTGAGACACACCAGTCTGAAGTTCGGAACCAACCATACACAGAATGAAAAAGACTCAGTTCAGCAGCCCGTGACCCAAAACCTTTGAATTAAAATTCGACGTGAAAAAGACATCCTTTCAATACTTCCCTTAATGAGGAGTTTCAACTCACCGACGCCCCAACAATTTTCATTTCAGTCAGGCTGCGTGCAAGGATCGCGAGTGACAGTGCACGAGCAGAGGCGATTGATTTGCTGATGGGAGAAGTGAATGTAAATCTCAATTCGCATCACGGGTCACAGCGTTGAAACCTTGCGCTCGGCGTACGAGTGTGGAACATGAATAACAATATTGCCTTTCGTGGCCTTTCTGGGAGTGTTTGATTTGAACAGTCGAAAATTACAGAACTGTGAGACCTCCGGGTGTCGTCTGCAGAAGTGATCTCAGTTGAAACTTCAACAAGGGGTCAGATTCATCTGTAAGCAAGCAATGTTCCTGGATTCCACAGCTTGCCAGACTCAAACCAGAACAAGAAAATCAAATTGATTTTTCTCGGGCAGTTCGGCGACCTGCTGTTTTGGAATCATAAGCTTCAGTTTCCAGTCTGGCAGGGCACAGAATCGATGCCAAAGTTCAACTCTGCAATTCTCCACGACTTCGACCCACCCTCCCCCTGGACCCACCACCACTGGTGCACTGGGGTCAGAAGGGGAAGTGCCCCCCGTCTGTCTCCATTGTGAATTTCAATGGGTCTGCAAGATCACGTGAACGAATGAGCTGAAAACACCCAATTTTGCCTTTTGAGCTCCTGCCTTGTATTTACGTGTAATTCTGTTGGAGATCTCACGGAAATCTGGAGTTATGCGGGTTGTTATTGATCCCTCAGAGAACACAGACTCCTTGTACCGAGTGACTGGGGATTCAATGCTGCTTCAGTCAGTCTTTTCTCGGTGAGATTGAAGGTTTTTCAGGAAACTACCTGCACCAGATTCCTGAGCAGACAAAGAACTTCCGTTTGACGGAGAAATAAGAAGACAGTGTGGGAAAGTGGAAGGGTTGGGTGCTCGTGCAGTTCGTGAAACAAGGTCAATGTGAAGCCTGCTTCTTATAGAGGACACTGAGGGCGAACTCAATTTGGTGAGCGGGACTGCTCATCAAACATCAGAAGTGCAAGCAAATTAAAAGGAGATTCTATTTCAGAAAAAGCCCAAGTTGTAGAGCAAGCCTGCGAGTGTTTTGCCCGACACACCGCATGCATGGAGTGGGACGAACTGTTCGTCCAGATGTTCCAAAACCAATTGACATGGTCTTGAGCTGAAAGCAAACAAAACTATTCTTTTCCAAAAATCAAGTTGGGGTGTTGTTTTCTTCTTCTGTAAATGTTCTCTCCTCTTGCAGAAGGGGGAAAATATGCCAATTGTTGTCCCAGCCATGGGGAAGTTGAGGTCGTCCCAGCGTGCAAGAGTTGTCCACCTTAATTGTTGGCGTAATGTTTTTTTTCCTGTGTCATCCAACTGCACTTTGTGCTGCTCACATCATTTCACTACGATGTATTTTGAACATCACAAAACGAGCAACAGATTGGCACAATCCTGTGGGAGATTTTGAAATCCAACACAAAAAAGACAAGCCCTGAAAAAGACACACGTTGGGCCAGTGCTGATACGCCAAAACAGGATTTCAAACAAATTCAATTTTTCCCTTGCTGTCCATCTCGTTGAACTTCATCAGACAGTCTAGGAATGAAATCAGCCCACACCAAACATGTCTCCTGGCGGTCTCAACTTCATCTGGCGTGTGTAACAAAAAATGAAATCAACATGCTTCCCACACTGTAACCTGCAATCGTCTCCGGCTAACTTTTGTGCTGAAAGTGCTGTTTCAAACATCTGGGGTGCTGTTTTGATGTTTCCAAAAGTTTGCTTTTTTCAGCTGAAAAATCATTTGGAGACAAATGAGGTTCCTTCAAATCAGTATGATGAAATGACGTGCGATGTCGTGCACCCAAATCTTATCTGACTGTCCTCACAGGAAACACGTACGGAAACATCCAGTCATCTTCCACCCTCCAGTGACCATCCTGTGACACCCGTGAAGCAGCCCGTAAAGCACTTACTCTCCTCCGGTCACATTTCCAGTCATCCCTTCGAATCAAACCGCAGGACAGCAGAGAACTCAACAATTTTCAGCAGAAAAGTTGAACGAACGAAATCACAAATTGTAAAAAAAGGAAGGCATTTTGTGCGTCTCATACCCGGCAGAGAACAAACCCGACCTTGGCCTCAGGGGAGGCGGCTCCGAAAGTGTGGTGTGCTTCACGAAAATCTTCACTGCAGCCCGTATTTTTGGCCTCGTTTTACACTTTAATTTTGAATTAGGTTGAATGGATCCGAAGCTGCGTATTCCCTTTGCAAAACAAAGCTGCCGTTGACAAACGCAAACGCTCAACCCGTTTCATTGCAATGGTTGCAAAGAGCAATCGGCAACTCAATATTGCTTTTTTTCAAGCAAAAAGAGAAAGTTGCGCCGGTCCTGTAAAGTGGGTGAAGCTGAATGGTCGGACTCAATGGACGCGGGCGTCGGTGTTTAGAACTGGCCTGAAGTGCACGTCCCACAAATCAACCGAAACAGCTTCATCTGAAGCCGCTGAAATTCATAACCAACTGCCAAAGAAGATTGCGCACACGAATGTGCATTGCTTTAGTTGCATTGTGAAACAAAAGTGAGTGAGGATGGAATACGTGGAGAGCAATGGGCTCGCTTTGGTTGTCGGGAATGAAACCAACGACTCATACCGGATAAACAATGACAGTTTGGAAGGTCTTGCCAATGCATCTCAGTAAGTATTCAGATGTTTTCCCACCCGAAAGTCGAGCTGAATGTCCGCGAAGATAAGTCGGTTCTGAAAACGACACACAGCACGAGTGAGTTCGGACAGTTTCCACCGGAGTGAACAATTCAAAACCAGGTTCCAAGTGAATGCCGTGAACCCTTGCAAGGGAGCTGCCAAACCAGCTGTTTTCACTGTCTTTGACTTTATCGATGCGGATATGATTTTGCGATCTTGCTGGATTCAATTACTTGTGCAAAATTTGAGGATCTTCTCGTGGACCATTGACTGCTGAAAGGCGCCACGATTGAACAGGATTCGAAATTCCAAGCATTTTTGAGAATCGTGTCCATTGTGACGAACAAACTTCACGGGTTTTTAGTGCCGTCACAATCTTATTGCAATGTGCATGAAATGCCGTCTGTGAACACGCTTTGCTTCAGTCCAACTGATGTAATTTGAAGTTTTATTTCCGTAACACTGTTTCGAGCGCGTAGTTCCAGGGCCAAATTAATGGACTTTAAATGGCAGAGCATCCCGTCTGTCAAGCGATGGTCTTAACGACGCACTGCTTGTACATTTGCAGTAACACTCGATGAAGTGGTTGTCGGGAAATTGCTGCCAAATTCTGCCAATTCCAGTGAACTTTACAAGGTTTCTACTTTCACGAAATCGCGGCATCGATTCCATTTTGTTCGTTTTCTGTTGTGATAGTAGTTCTTGACAACACTCACGACGAACTCGTGCAGAAAAGACAGGAGAAAAGCGCTTCCTCAACCCCGGCACACAAGTATTTTTCAACCTCAATATAACACAAAGTGTCGTTTGTGGGCATTGAGTTAACTTGTTGGCCAAAATTTTACAACAAGAAGGCCAACATGAATCGGTGGTGAATATCTCTCAGAATGGCAGCGCATAACCCCTGCGATTAGGTGATGGCATGACGGCTTTTCCCTGCCTCTGCCAGACAAAAAAATGAGGGAAACGTCCATTGTGCTGTCAGATTTGCCAGTAATCAGCAGCAGATCCACTTGACACGTCGAATCCTCGTACATACGCCGCTTAGTCTGACCGAAACCGTTCGTAATTCGAGCCTTTGGCCAGTGGTGTGCTTGGCCAGAGGAAAAAGACCAGTCGCTTTGTTTCCCTTTGTTGCTGTTGATTTGTTCACCCAAGCTGAAGTTGGCTCTGGCAATTTCCGAACCTAAATTCTGCACTGTTTCGCCGGTGGCGAATTTTGCCTTCTGTGTTGACTTGGGAAAGTTGGGGCAAGCCTCCAACGCATCTACGAGCACAGTCTCTTGTGAGGCAAACAAACGCGTGACGAAGAAACAAGTGAGAATCTTACTATCAGATTGGGTTTTTCACAGTGCACAAGAACATCACTTTTATTTAGCTGGGGAGCAAGGAAACTGAGAGTTTGTAAGGTTACTGAATGAGCACACACACACACACACACACACACACACACACACACACACACACACAAGTTGACGCCAAATAGGAAACAGGTACATTTTCCAGGCATACTTTGGATATACTCCCAAATCCTGGTAAAGTATGTTGTTTTCCACTGGAACTTGAAGAAACCGATACGGCTGGTCCACAAAAAGCAACGAGCAGCAATCAACACAGAAAGGGCCGTGAGCAGTGTCCAAGCAAAATAACCGGATGATTCTAGGACTGTTGAAACCAAAGTGGAGAAGAGATTTGCTTTCTGCTGCTGTTGTGCAACAGTGAGGAACCAGGAGGAACGAGATGCCTATTCTCAGGCAAGGGGAGACCAGATTTCCTTCTGGCCCTGAGCATTACCAGTGAGGAACAGCTTTTGTCCTCAAAACAGAACGTATCACTGATGTGTGATTGAGTGTGCGTGTGTGTGACAATTCTGAGCTGTTCTTGGTGATTGGTCAGGCAGGTTTGAAGGCACAAAAAAACAAAAACAAAATAAGTCCTTGTGAGATGTGGATAAACTGGTTGGTGTTTACACAAGTGAGAGGGCACAAGTCAGTTCACAGTGCCCCTGTGCCAAGTTAGTTCAAAGCTGTGTGCCAGGTAAATATTCTTTCTTGCATCTGATATCCTCAGTGCCAGGTCAGCCAGAAGAAATTGGCCACACTCTACTTTTTCTTGACAGGCCAGGATTAATGGATCTACTGTTTCTGTTGTTTTTCTCCAGTCATGATACCATTGAAATTTAACGGTATCGTGACTTCTTTTGTCTCGCCGGAAAAGCTATTTTCGCCTCTTACGTATTCAGTCATCGTCCAGTGTCCGCTCTCTCTGAGACTGTCTGAGATTTTGTTCTGAACCTTCAGAAAGTTCAGTGGAATAAGGACGAACAACTCAATCCCGACATATTTCCTGAGTCAACAACACTTTATTGTGGATTGGTGCTTTGATTTTGAAAACAATTTGGAGCATTTGGAGACAATTTTGGAGCGGTTGCAGCGAGTGTTTACGTGGGTTGTTTCTGCACTTGATTGATGTGGCATCTGAAAGACGCTGTCCCAGCCATAATTGCAAGATCTCAAGGCAGGAACGTCAACATTTTGGGTCAGTGTTCCGAGAGTGAGATTGGGGCAAAGGTGGTGTAGGCGGGTTGGTGAGACAATAGCCCTTGTTCAAAAACCGTGCTCGCTTGTTTGCCCGCTTCTCTTCACTCACTGGTTCGAGCATGTGTTACCTCGATCTATTTCTCAGTCTCACGTTCAGTTGCTGCCTGGCTCTTCCAAGCGTCATCCCAAAAAAGGTGGCACTTGGAAGAGCCAGTTCTACCTGGTGGCTCTTCAAAGTGCTACTTGAACCTCATCAGGGGCCAGTTGAGGCAGCACTCAGAAGAGCCAGTAGGTAGCACTTGGAAATGCCAGGTAATACTCAGAAGAGCCACCAGGTAGTGCTCAGAGGAATTGGAAACCAAGTAGCGCTCGGAAGACCCTGAGACTCAGAACTGAACTGACACTGAGAAATATAGGTCGAGGCACGTCTCCGCACGAACCAGCCTTGCCAACGATGCCTGCAGTACGAGTACATCTGCCGATCCAACCAACCCCTCGTGCACTCCTTGCCAGACAGCGAATCTGACTTCAAGCGCTTGGTAATCTGATCCACCTTGAATTTGAGCCGACTTCGAATTTTCTCAAAAGCAACATAACACTCTCTGCTTGGAAACAAAATGATGTACACACCACCTTCCTGCAAACAACATTCTTTTGACATTCTGTAAAAGGACAGATTTTTCGGCAGCGTTGCTTTGAACCGAGAAGATGTGTCAGTTGGCAAAACAACCTTGATTCCCCCTCATTATCAAAAGCATCTGACCAAAAAGGAAAACAGAGAGGTGTTCATTTTCATGCGATTGCTCACCGCGAGAAACTGTCTTGTCATCAGACAGAAAACTGAACAACTCAGTGTTTGGTGCTGCACTGGATTTTACTCACAACTTTCCGAGTCCACCTCGTGCTGTGACGTTTGACTCTTGTCTCAATCAGACTGAGGTCACGACAGAAACCAATTTGCCAGACTACGAACGTGCGAAATCGAATGAAACCATCACGGAGAGGCTGAAAAACGGTAAACGATTTGGAAATTGAAATCCTGAACAATTCGTGATTCCTTCACGAGGCAAGTGAGCCCGAAATCTTAACAAACGAACGAGTTTCTGAGCCCAACAAACAATGCGTGCAATCGCATTGGACTGGTCATCAAGTTTTGAGTCTTTCAATGGTGCATCATAATGGCGTTGAGGGCCTGTCATGCTGGAAGGGTGACAAGGTGACACACCCGGGAGAATGGGTTTGTTCTTCACATGATTCTGAATACAGGTATTGAGTCTCTGAAGGGAACGAAATTCATTTTCTCTCTCTCTCTCTCTCTCTCTCTCTGGGGTGGTCTGTGGAAACTTCACTTTGATGAGACAGGAATTCTAAAAGTCAACTGACGCGAACACAATGTTCCAACAAGAATCTTTGCTGCTTTACAACTTGTGTTATCAGCAACTTTTCTTGTTGTCTACCTCCTTCACCGAACGAGCTCAGATTGTGCGTTGACACACACACACACACTCTCTCTCTCTCTCTCTCTCTCTCTCTCTCTCTCTCTCTCTCTCTCTCTCTCTCTCTCACACACACACACACACACACGTGTACACACATACATGCACTTGCACACGTGTTTGTGCGAGTGGAAGATTCACATGCCTTGGGCTGCACACTGGTTTTGGCACGTGTAGAATGATCAATGTTCTCATTGCAGCGGTGCAGAGACTGTGTACCCACTCATCAAGCAGCCGCTGCACATGGTCATCATTTACTCGCTCGCTTACGCCATGATATTCGTGCTGGGTATCTGCGGAAACGTGCTGGTCATCTCGGTCGTCTACCGCAATCCGCGCATGCACAACGTCACCAACTACTTCATCGTCAACCTTGCCTTCGCAGACATGTCGGTCTGCATCGTGTGTCTCCCCATCACGCTCCTGTCAAACCTCTACACAGGTACGTGGGTCAAACAGGCAGCTGGAGATCCCAGGGCCCCGAGGCCTCGCAAGAAAGGTGCGCTTGGTTCTGCATGTATGTGCTTTCATCCACAGACGGTGAGCCTTCGGTACAAGTGACACTGATTCAGATTTGCTTCAAGCAAGGACCCCAATTACTCTGCCTTCCGCACAAAACACGCACAAAAATGATTTCGATATCTGACTCCACTTCTTCATTTCACGCCGGCGATTTGATCTGCTTCTGCTGCGCCACGAATCTGATGGTCGGGAGACTTGAGTTGCCATTTCAGTGTCTTCGCACAAACCAACACGCAGGTGCTTCGCACGACAAGAACTATTCTGGTGCTCTTGTTGGTGGCAAAACAAATCCAATCATTTTGTTGCAGTCTGCTTTCTGGTTCCTGTTTGCTTGACTAAGATTCGTAAATTTTCCATCATTCCAAAAAGATGAAGTCGGTGGTCTTGAAACACAATGAGATCACAGCAGCAAAAAAAACTTGCTTGAAATCAGCTGCAAATGGTTGAAGGTAAGCTTGGTTGTGCAACACAAGTGCAGATCTGTTCCCGCCGTGGACTGAGAAAAGGCTGCAGGTAGAAGCGTCTTTGTGGACTCGTCCGAAGGCGAACAAACTCAAACTCGTTGACTTTTTTCAGACTGAACAGCACTTTCCACAAACACATTACGCAGTTGGTCGACAATTCCTTGTTCCTGATTCACACAATTGGGTTGTTTTTTCGCAGTCCCAGTACCTCTACAGTAATTACTTTCTCATTGTACCACCAAAAGCCATTAACACCACCGCAACTCACACCAATCGACTCAAAAAGCTGGGTTTTTTTCGGCGGAGTTGTCTGTTTTGCTGGTGATAATTATTCAGGTAGATGTGAAATATATTTATGACTTCAATTACTTCTGCCTTTTTGATGACGTCTTTGTCACATTCACTACAAACAGCTGAGTGTGGACAAATTCCAATCCTGATGTTGTCTGAGGCGCAACATTTTAGAGGATACATTACTTTCTGCACGTGATCGAGGGGTCAAGATCCCATGGGCTCCCTGGGCCAAGTTTTCTTCCTGGACCACAATTCCTGATTCCAAAAGAAACAAATGTTCAAGCAATATCCAATTTGAAACAAACAGAAGCAAAACAAATGCACGTTTCATCAACAATGGACTTGAAATTGGAGGTGATTGTGGACATTTGGTCTGATTTTGAGACTTGAGAACAAAACTTAGTTGGGAGATGCCTGGACAAACGGAAGGATGAATCACACCACAAGTCGAAGTGTGGATGAATTTGAAATTCTGGAAAAAGAGAGAAAACAAAACAGTCCAGTGATAAAAATTCAGATTCAGTGACAACTTGAGTCTTTATGCAGCTTTGTTTCTTTTGAACACCCTTTTTTGTTGATGTGGGACACCAAGGGTCAAACCAACGGACGAAATCTTTTGGAGCAGAATCGCACGCAAGGTTGTCCATACCTGAGCTTTTCTGGCAAGTGCGAGTGCTCACTCGCCTCACCGCCTCCCACGTAAACTGCTCTCGTTTCCTTCAGCCTCTTTCCATCTGTGTCCGAGCCGATCTTAGGCTGAACCTTTGATCCTAGCAGGGACTGCGGACGCGATTTAATTGCTCTTCTAATCGAGTAGTGACAAGGCGAATCAGATCTGTATCATTCTTCCACCGGAGTCAACCATTCCCCAAGTGGCCTAGTTCCTTCTAGTCTCACAGGTATCAGTGTAACTGGAACTAAAACTCAAAAAAAACTTGAACTCAACATCAACTAAGACTGAGACTCACCGTATTCACCCGTGTATAAGTCGCACCCAAGTACAAGACGCACCCTCAATTTTGCCTTGGTTCTCTGGTATTAGGTTGTATGGAAACAATAGTAATCTCTCATACCCTTGAGCCACACCCCTACTTTTGGTGTTCAATTTTGGGACAATTTTGGGTCTTATGACGAGGGGAATCTCACTTCTGTCCATTTATCCATGGAAAAAAATACAAGCCATGCTCAGAATCTTCCGAATTATTTTGTGAACCATGCCAACATGTACACCATGCCAAGAAAACTGCCAACTATGTCAACACAACCGTAAAACTGTCTGAGAAGCATGCGCAAAATGTCCAACTGTTCGATCACAGCAACCAAGGATCACTGGTCATCAGAGTCACTGCTGTTTTCCAAGGAGCTGTTCTGTGGGAGATCTTCTGGATTGTAGTTTCCACCCTCAAAGTATTCACCAGAGGCAGCCACACATTTGGTCCATCTTGCTGACATGTCATACAGGGTTTGTTCAAATTCCTTCTTGGGTGTGCTCCTCAGCAAAATGTGGATCTCAGTCTGGAGCTAATCAACATTCCTGAATCTTCTTCCGCTCAGCTTGGCCCAGAAATCACATGGGGCAAGATCTGGGCTGTAGGCCAGTTGTTGGAGGAGGTCAATGTCTTGCTTCCCATGAAAAGCCAAGGCTAGAACTGCAACATGCACTGGAGCATTGTCCATGTGCAGCACAGTCTCGGTCAGTGTTTCCATCAAATCCACCCCTCCACATGATTGGTCTCTTTCTCTGAATGCTCTCATTCATTCTCTTCACAACACTGATCCAGTAATATGTGTCAATGGTCTGGTGGCATGGCAGAAATTTCAGGTGAACTACACCCACTGTGTCAGAAAAAAAGGATGACCATCATTTTCTGAACACCACAATTCCTGAGTCCTTTTTTGGGGCCTGAGACCACCCTTTTGCCTCCATTCCTCTGAGTTGGCTTTGCACTCAGGATCAAAAACAGGGAACCAGGATGCATCTACACGTTGTGATCACTTTTTTCGTTCTTTGTCAGTCCACAAGGAGGCTGGCACAAGTCGATGCGATGTTGTTTCTGTTCAACTGTCAAGATGCCAGGAATGAACTTTGGGCTCAAATTTGACATCTTCACATCCTTCTTCAACAAGCAGTTTGAGAGACCTGTCTTGGCACTCACCTGGTATAGTGTGAGGCAGTGGTCTTGGGCTAAAAGTCCTCTGATTTGGCCCACAAACCACAGCCAATGACGATGCCTCCCTGGTCTGTCTCAGTCCTTGGTGGATGTGGTCATGTTGCCATCGCGGAATCTCACAAACCACTGACACACCTGTGTCTTGGACAAAGTCTCAGCTCCGTAGACATCCTTCAGACTTCTCCAAATGTCCATTGGCTTCTTCCAAGTTATCTGCAGGAACTTTACTCTCACTCTTTTTTTCCAAATATTGAGCCAAAGGTGCATGCAACAGATTTTTCTGGCATCGAAAGCAGGTGTGGACCCAAGATATAACCCCCAGCATTATTTGCTTCGTTGCGTGGTGCACTTTTCCGCTCGAACAACCCAGTTGAGCACTTTTGTCGGCTTTGTTTTCGTTTCCTGCATCTATGAGCATCTGCTAGCATGGATTGAATCTCCTGTGTTACAGCAGCAAAGTTGCCAAGCGATCAATCACCAAAACTACACAAAGATTGCTTGACTATCTCTCGCATCATTTTGTTTTGTCTGCGAAGGGGCTAGAAACAGGTGCAATGAAGAGGCGGAATTGTTCCATCCATCCGCCAAACCTATCACCTGTTCAAAAGACAACTGCCCTGCCCGGTTACTTCGCATTCGTGTGTTGCTGTCGTTCTTCACGTGCTGTTCTGCTCAGACCGAATCAGGTCAAGGCCACCTGATCAGGGAAAGAAGTCAAGAAATGCATCTTTCTTTGCCTATGCATTCACATGATTGTAAATTTCTTTGCTGATTACAAAATAACTAATGAATATATTTCTGTGTGCAGGACAACTCTTTCCAAAAGTTACTTGTTTGCAGAGCAATCTTTGCAAAAGTAATCTTCTGCAGTTGAGTTGCAAATGATGCCTTTGGGGATTTTCCTGAATGCAGCAGTGTGATTGGGAGCAGAAAGGTGTTATGTGGTTTGTCCTGTTGATATCAGTGCGAGTTGTTCTGCTTCACGACTCAACTGGTGGGAGGATTCTCTTAGAATCCACGATTTCTTATTGTCCTCATTTGTCACAACTTTTGCAAGCTTTTCTTTGCGAAAGAAATGCCAGTTTTGCAGATTGTGTCGTGTTCTGGGCGTAATTAATTTTTTTCCAGCTTGGCATTTATTTTCGTGATGATCAACAAACAACAGCAAACTGCCCAATATTTTGGTGTTCTGGTCGGAAACAGAAAAAGGTGTGTGATTTCCTGAACTGCAGCTGGGGGATCAGGGTCGTCAAGTGGGTCACCCGGTCCTGGGGTCCGTACTCAGGTGGGGCGCAAACTTCAACGTCAGCAAATTGAACAGGAAACAGATGCTGACCCCAACAAAAAGTATTGTTTTGTGTGTGTGTGCGTGGCCTGAAGAGTGCTACACTCGTGATCAAACTTGGGTATGACTGTCCAAGTGGGTAGGCACCAGTAGTTTCTTTGAAACGAAGCACTGGTCACAAGAACTCAAGACAGACTGCCTTGTTGAGAAGGTATGAAGTCCCAACTAGATCTGAAGGAGTGTGCAGATGAGTACTTGAGACTGTCTACCAAATCTTGGGAGTGCAGTGATTTGATTTCTGCTCACAAAGTATCGAAGTTCTACAGCACCCCCAAGTCCCCACAACCAGCAAGGCGAACACAGACCATGCAACAGCTCAAAAGTTCCAGCAGATGTGGCGAAGAACATTGCGTGTCCACAACGTGTTTGGGCTGCAACCAAAATTGAGAGTTTGATGAAAGAAATTCTCAAGAGAAAAAAGTGGTTATTTTCCTGAGAAGAACCACAGATGAGGAATTGAACCCACACAACACCTTTTCAAACGGAATGCTAATTGCAGTTGTGTCGCCGATTGCTGTTCACGCTGCACAAAGTCCGCTCGGACTGTGGGCGGCGGGTTGTATATAGCGTCTTCGCGTCCTCGCACCTCCCGCTGAGCCAGCACAACGCGAGGGTCAGTCAAACCACGAATCGCCACCAACGCATCGAATCGTCGTGCGTAGGTTTCCTGGATTGACACTCAAAACTTGTGGAGGTTCACAACCGCAAACACGAAGCCCTGTTTTTTTCTTTGGAAATTGCATGCTGTCTCACGGATCAGTCAAGCAAACTAAGCACACGAAACCTTCTGTGGGTGTGTCATTACACATGTCAAACGGACCGAGCTCTTGATACGATAAAAGTTGTTCCACACAGCGAGATCAATCTTTTAGTTCTGGCAGGTTTCTGCCCAGTCTCCAAACAAACCACAAAAGCTGGGAGTTCCGTGTTCATTCACACACACTTAGACACAGATTTATCCATTCAAAGTGATTTCTTTGGACTTCTCAATTCGATGTCAACCTTTCAATGAGTCCAGTTGCGTGCAATTTAGAGCTGGACGCTTTTTTGTCCGGAGTAAAGGACTGAGATTGGAGAATTCCAGGTTTATTCTTGCTTGCTCGGGAAGGATTGTTGTTCATGTCCGGCGCGCTGCGTCGCATTCCGCTCCGACCCGACTCGCATGCATGAAGAGGGGTTGATTGCACTTCTTTGTGTTGCCCATTCCGCTGCTTCTTTATGATTCCCACTCACGACCAGGGGCCCTGTGAACACAGCGTTGTGGAGGGTCATATTGGTGAATGAGGAATGTTATGCGAGTGTTTGTGGTGTTTGCCGTGAGAACAGCTGTGGGGGGTGCATTGCTGCAGTGACGAGTGTAAAACTCAAGGGAACCTGCTTTGAAAACGAAGATGGTCGCAGTTTAAAAGATGTCTCCGCATCATGCAAGCCAGACAAATTCAGTCGAAAACAAGAGTGCACGCCAAAGAAAAAAACTGAACCGATCAAGATCTCACAAACAAAACTATCTCATAAGTAGCCGAAAATTGTGTGTCTAGTCGTAGCACAAAGAGTTGGCACTTGTCTCCAGCTATGTTGCTCGAAGAATGCAAAACTTGCAGCAATGGAAGTTCAGCGTGAACTCGTACTTTTGTGCTCAGATGTTCGCTCAACCCAGTAGAAAACTTCGGTTCAGAATCCTACGCTTTTTTGAACACTGACTTTTTCCGAGTTACGTTTTTCAAGGTTTGCTTTGTCGAACAAATAACAAAAAAGAATCCAACTCACATTCGAGCGTGTTTTGCCGCCGCTGAAGTGTAGGTCAGTTTGTGCAATCCGACGTGCAGATAAACTTTGGCTCTTTCAGTTATGCTCTGGTTCTCATAGTGAGTATCGGCTCTTCCTGCACTTTATCCAACATTGCTTCTTTCTAACTTGAGTACATCGAATCCAACAGATTTGCGCACATTGACGTCATGAAAAATGAACACTATACTCGCACACAATGGTTTTCTCTCGTACGTGACAGTGTTGCGTGTGTGTGCATGTGTGAGAGGTATGCGTTGTCGTTCCTATTCACAACAGAGAACCACTAGAACCTAACTTCTGATCAAACACGCTTTGCGACGTGCCAGAAGCAGAGCCGCGGCGGGCTTTTTTTGCCCAACAATTTTCCATTCCAAGAACACACTTCGCAACGGAACTTTTCTCTGATGACGTTCCACCCACGCAGATTCGAAGAGAGTGCCATATTTCCTGATTTATGTATTGCTGCCATAATTTGATGTTTCTCGCTGCTGTCTCTTTGCTTGAGTAATTTATGACCAAGAATCTAGGACAGGATGTGTTTCTTTGAACGCACGCAAAAGTGAATCGTGTTTTCATTTCCTCGACTAAATTGAAGCAAAGGTGGTTTCAGGGTCACTGTGCTTTTGTGTACTCCCGTTGTCCAGTGGTTAACTAGTTAACAAAGTTGAGTGAAGACTCATATGAAGTCAAGTGAAGAAAAGTTCTACCACAGTGTGTTGTTCTCAACCTCCTGCGGCTTTGCGATTTAGTGGTGCGAATTTTCAGTCGCACACGGTGAATTGCGATTTGTCAACGGTCGAACAAGTTGTCGGACAGAGAAACAAAAATGTTCTTGATGCATCAGACATTGCTCTGGTCATGTTTGCACTGAAAACATATCAACATATGTACATTTCTTTGTCAGAAATTTTCTATCTCCTAACTTTCAGGGACAGTGACAACCTTTTCACTGGTTTATCTTTCTTTGAGTCAATTACTTTGAGTACGTCGCAGATTTTTGGACACTGTCCATCTTCTCCCTTCATGATGCAGTAACCTTTGTGAGATTTCAGCGCACTGTTTTTCAAAACCTTGTACTCAGGTTTCTGTCCCTCAAGTTTTACGCTGTCAATTACATCATGAGAGTCATTCCAACTGGCCTCAACCTCAGGGTGACTGCCACTACTTTCTCCTGTCAATGTTGCCTGTTCTGCTTTTTTTAACAAGTCTTCAGATGTTCTCTCATAGGCCTGAACTGCATCGCTCTTATGCCCTGTTCTCTCCTTGATGACCTTTTCTTCTATACCTTTGGAGAACATCCTTGTAGCGGCTGTCACCCTGAGGCTGTGATTTGTGTAATGACCATCGACACCGGCAGCCAACATAAGTCCTTTGACCGTATCTCGCAACTTGTTCACTCCCACTGGCTTGTCTGTGTACCAAACTTTGGGTGACATTCGACTCGAACACAGAGGGTATTTGTAAAGGGCAGAGCACTTTGACTGAGATGGCAGAAGGCCACAGTATTTCTCATAAAGTCGGACAAGATCGTGATCAAAATTTCAGTTTCCATAAGCTCGAACAATTTTTGGTTTGCAACTGCGATGTTTAAGTCCACCTTGATTAGACTTTGAGCTCATATCCTTGACATACTCCAAGTACTTTTGCCCTTCTTCATTCACTTTGACAGATATTTGAGGCTTGAAACCAGGTGCTCGCAGATGCCTCTGCTCCTCCCCCCCCCCTCAAGGCGAAAGACAACCCTATGAGAAACATCACAGTGTCTCTCAATTTCACTGGTGTATCCTCACCCAAAACACTGGATCGCCACATCAAATTCTCTGCTTCCAATGAAATGGGGTCGGCACTTCTGTTCTCACTTCCAACATTTTCCAAAGATCTGGCTTTCATAAGGTTGTCTAATGTGTTTTTGACTTGCAAAAACTCCGGACCATCGATCAGCTTCCACTGTTTGCCCATTTTGTCAAAGTGCATCTGAATCATTACCACAATTGAGTACAACGTTTTGGCCGGAAATTCAGTACCATCAAGGCGTCGGACTTCAGACAAGAACTTACACAGACAATAGCACAGATTGGAAGGTTGAATTCTACTATCTTTCAGATCGCACCACCGGAGACGCCTGTCAGAACCAGGCTCTCTGATTCTCAGAAAACGCCAATCTTGGAACAAATTCACAGCCCACATAATTTTGCGTTCTGTTGATGTTGCGAAGGTTTTTTGTCCAAGTTTCTCAAGTTCATCAGGCTTCATAGGATCCCAGAACTGGCTGACCACTGGGTCAGACTGACCTTCTTCATCATCGCTGTCGCTGTAGTTGACCAGACTTGAATTTGTTGCACTACTTGCAGACGCAGTCGACATGGTCTTGACCTTGTTTGGAGAGTCAAACACATGCGCACGCTGGTTTTCTTCTATCCTCTCGAAAGCAGCCACCAATTCTCCCTCAGATAAGTCGTCGTCGCCAAAGAGCAGCTGGTCCCGGGAAGGCTGAGTGTCGACCAGCGTCTGGGTTGAAGTTTACAAACCACTGCCAAATAGAAAGGCACAAACATTTTGAGTCCACCATTCGACTCTGACATGACACAAATGCAATCTTTACACTTACTCAATCACACGACCAAAAACGTTCAACAAACAAAAGAAAACTACTTACTCGACATCAGGCTTAAAATCCAAATCAATGAAGGTCTTGTCATGTTGACTTGTTTCCACAGACAGAGCACAGTCTTCATCGTCACTAACCAGATTCACCACAGGCGGAAGGTCAGGCAAATCCAACAAATCAGGCAGATCCATCTCAAAACAAGAGACTACTGATTTCGTGCTCCTTTGGAATCGCAACACTCCTGTCTCGACCTCTGTGTCCGGGCTGTTGAAATTTTGACTCTGAATGTAGTCAGTGAGGCCCATGAATGGGCCTCACTAACCACCTTCCTCGATCAAAATCTCGAGCACACCCCGGACACATTGATCTCGACCGTCGTGATGCGATTCCAAAGTCGCACTCCACGGTGCGTGTGAGAACTAACACATCTCCACCATCAATCCCGATCTCAGAACTCTTCACATGAATTTCCTTTTGCGGCATTAATCTCTCCAGCCTGAGGGAAATTGCCTCACAATTGCCTCACAATTACGAGGAGCTAAGGGTGGGCGGTGTGAGCTGGGGCTGATGAGTGATCGGGAAGCACCTGGACGTAGATCTGAGTTGAGAAACATGGGGCTGCCTCTCTGGATGATGTCTACTCGAGTTTTGATGCGAAATCAGTTCAGTGCTTTCAAGAGGAGGAGATTCGCGCATTGGATTCAAAAATTCTACATGTGTTTTGTACGAGGTTCGTACAGTCCAAAATGCGTCGGGTCCAGTTTCTCTGGATCGACCAGACCGATTTGGTTTGTTTTTGTTTTGGTGGAAGTAAAAGAAGGTTGCACCATGTAGAGGAGACTACAAGTGCTCACTGTATGTGGATCGCATGTTCACTGCACTTTATGGACTCGAATTGTCGACCTTCCAATGCACTTTTTGAATGGGCGTGAGGCAACATGACTCAGACAAAAGAAGATCAGCGCTCAGAAATCCGCTTTTGTGTCTGTCTTGGCATGAACAGAGGGAATATCCAGAGACATTTGAGGCGTGCACATGGAGCTCAGACTCTTTCCAAGTCTCAAATCAACCGGTGGATTGCTAGGATTGAAGCTGACCCGAATGTTTCCATGAAGGACCGACCAAGGAATTTGACTCCGAGGAAGCTGACACCTGCAAAACTGGCCCAGATTCAAGGTGTGGTGCAACAGGACAAGAGAGTGACGACTAGGAGAGTGTCTGCCGCTACTGGAGTCTCCAATGGAACTGCCCACAAGGCCCTCCGCAAGCATCTCAACATGAAGAAAAAGAGTGCCAAATGGATCCCCCACCTCCTC
>JAAUXT010012106.1_pt1 | contig 27076 bp, 38 predicted proteins | sample 7278171 | NCBI WGS metagenome assembly JAAUXT01 (sample SAMN14350112, study PRJNA611818) | marine sediment metagenome | isolation source: surface marine sediment (1.8m) | place: French Polynesia: Moorea | collected 2018-08
ATGCCACTCGGCAGGACATAAAAACAGATAAACTCCTTACCTGAGGCATGTTATCTTTTTATTCCGTGATAGCTTGCAAACATTGGGGCTGTCAAGAGAACACAAAAGGGACGATGGGAAAAGCACCAGAAGTTCAGGGCCCTGCAACCTTACATTCCTTATGGACAGGGCGGACCTCTGAAGCCTTCTCTTCGCAGGTCAAGTAATATCTCGACCACAGCCAGAGTGCTAAAGCCCACGCACTGGTGGCATACATCGTTTTTATACATTCTCATTTCCGGACGCAAGGAAAGCTCACAACCAACTGCGATGGATCGGTAAAACACGGAAAATGGCAGGAACCAGCGGGAACTCTTTCAATGGCTCTTACCGCGTACAAGCGCTTCCAGCGGCAGGGACATGCCCCCTCAGAAAATATCTGTTGACTTCCTTCAGCAAAGTAAGAAACTGGCTTGCAGTGTGTTTTGTTTCAAGGTTTTTGATGTTTGCCTCCTTGTCAAACCCACGACGCACAGAAATCTCTCAACCAGACAACGTTTTGACGTTCGCGTCTTACTGCCGGCAGGAGCAACTTACATCACCGTCGGGTAGTTTTCATATCCGAGTGACACTTGACGTGATGGATCTGTGTTGTGTTTCGAAAGAGCACCTGGCCGCAAAGTCTGCATGGAGCAGCGAAGCAAAGCGAACAGCTTCCGAACTCTCTTCATCACAACCAGAGTGTTCGGTTCGTGTGGACATGACGCGTCTTTGTAAAGAACAAACTTTCGGAAATCGTCCGTCACGTGCCACTCAAGCTCAACAGGAGCGAAAAAGATTCTGCCAGAGCAATGAACAGCTCTTCTGTGAGGCTTTCATTTGTCATGCCCTGTTTAGACAAAGGTGCTTTGTGTATATAAATGGATATTTCGTGTTCAGAGTCAGGTGAAGCGATGCGTGGGCATCGAGACCGATGGTGTGGAACCTCGTACCATTTGTCAACTCTGGCAGATCCAGTGGGAGTGGATGTTGTGGTCGGAAGAACAAGATGCGACTGGACCCTGGGGTCATTCTTTGTTTGTTGGTCGGCATTGAACAACATCCCTTTCCTTGTGTGGTTCGAACACGCACTCAAGAAAACAACGAAGAGACAAGATTGAAATCCCCCCACCCAATTCTCGATTTTGCTTCGAAAAGGCACAACCAAATTGAATCCACTTTGATGGAACCGTCCAGGTCTGACGTTCACTTTGATTGGTACCAACCATAAAAACTTTGTGTTGAGCAGCCAAACGAGAGAAATTTCCTGTCAGAGCTGTGGTACTGCCTCGTGTATGGATGTTTTATTGACTGACTGACAACAACGGATCGAATGATCGCAATCCAATTGACGTGGACGTCAGTGTACGTCACATAGTCAGTGAAAATAACCATGGTTCCGCAGCATCATATAGTTTTGCTTTGAAAGACTCGTGGACAGATCAGTTTGCAAGAATCTCTCTGTGCTCTGTCGTTTTGTACCACTTTGTGACTTCGACAAGGTCGTCAAGAGCTGAGACAGCCCATTTGATCATTTATCTCTCGTCAGCAAGGCATGATTACATTGATCCTGGCATCGCACGACTGACTCAAGATCTCTGCGACGCAAAGGTGTCATCTGTCGAGTTCGTGAGATTTTCCGTTTTCCCAAACAGTTTGAAGAGATGGTTGTCAACATGCATGGAATCCAACGAGATGTCTGATGGAAACGACAAGTCCTGATATATCTCAACAGAGCTGCGGATCAGCTGAGAGAACGACCGGCTGCAGGTCTGCTCGCGGTCTGAATTCTCAACTGAATCACAAAACAAATTCAAGTTGCATCATATTCAACTAGTCGCTGAGATTCAAAGCCCATTCTGGCTCAAGTTGTTTTTCTGTTGATTTCTCGCTGTGGCCCACGCGGTTCAGCCATGGTGTACGAAATAGTCGTATGTTTCAGTTGCAGTTGCGGAGTCATAGTTTGCCTGAAGAACTGAAACTCATGTCCAAAGGAACATGCACTCAGTCGTGTTTGTGCTGTTGAAAACGATCACTGACTTCAGTGTGTCAGAATCCGCCCAAAAATTATCTTCATGTGTACCAAATAAAAGGCACTTGATCAAAGATGATCTTTGTTGTTTTGGTTTTGGTCTTTTTATTCTTGATGTGTGTCAGATTTGAGACATTTGACAAGACTCGAGACAAGAAAGAAGAGAGACATTCTGAAGGAAAGTTGAGCGTTCAAACGGATCTGCCGGTGGATAAGGTTTTCAGAAACAGACAGGTAACCCTCGGCTTTTGTCTGGATTTTGTGTCTTGTCTTTTGAAAATGTCATCGAGTTTTGGAACAAGTGTGATTTCTCTGTTGGAGTTTGGAACTTCGGTTTTGTGGCGTCTCGTTCTTCGGGGCGCACCAAAATGTACGAGGCAGGTGCTTGTCAGGCGCAGCATAAATTGGCACAGACTTTGCTCATTTAAATTGCCATCAACAGTCTTGAAAATGCGTCGTGCTTCTTCTCAGAATGGCGTCAGGCGACTCGTTCCACTGGGCGGACTACGTTCTGTTCGTCGCCACGCTCGCCCTCTCCGCGGTGATCGGCGTCTGGGCGGCCGTGTCGGGCGGCGGCCAGAAAACCACCGCCAAGTTCCTCATGGGCAACAGGAACCTCAGCTTCTTCCCAGTACGTCTTGTCGCTTGCAAAATGGGGTCGGACGCTGGTGTCCAATGTGGGCGTGTTCGAAGTTGCGTGTGACCTCACGTCAAACAAGGGATCACCTGTCAACAAAATGGTCAGTCCAACTCAGAAACCAAGTCTGAGAGCGAACCTCACTGTGCCACACTGTGCACATGTGGACAGACGATGCGAATCGGAAATGGCCAAGGGTTTTCAAAGAACCTGAAAAACAGATCAACGATATTTTTTTTGCTCACTTGCAATGTTGGGCAAACAAGAATCTGAGCTGAAACACGGCCAATCTAAGACTCAAGATGAGACGAGTCGGTTCCCGCTGCAGGTGACGATGTCGATCTTCATGTCCTTCATCTCGGCGATCCTCGTTCTGGGCAACACGGCCGAGATGTACCTGTTCGGAGTGCAGTATTACGTGTCTCTGATCGGGTCCATTTTTTCATACCTCTACATCGCCTCTGTACTCGTACCCGTCTTCTACGAGCTCAAACTGACCAGCACCTTCGTCGTACGTAGACTTCTTGCACTTGAATCACGCTTGAAGGTGGCCAAATCAAGGTCAGGTGGTGCTGGACCAAACGGCAGGGTGGTAGCAAGGCTGGCTTTGAATCACACAGCAGCTGTTGTTTGTTAAACAAACGCGTGATCGAATTTCCTAGAGACAGAATTTGACTTGAAGATGCAGTCCTTGTCTTTCCTGCTGAGTTCTGTGAGTTCAACCTGACCGTTGCTCCAACAGAAGAGAGGAACAATGAGGCAGTATGAATTTGTTTGCGCAATCTCCAGTGCTCCGAAGCCTGTTTTGAAGTGCATTGTTTATGTGCGTACTTCTTCTTCTTGATTGCAAATATTTTGGTTGTAGTATTTGGAGAAGCGCTATGAATCCAAAGCTGTCAGAGTTCTGGGAAACATATTCTTCATCCTCAGTTTCGTGAGTACACTCGGTTCAGCTCGTGTGAGCGAGAGTCTTGTTGTAATTGGACAAAGTTTTTCACAAATTGCTCTCTGATGCATAACATGGGATGATTGATCGACAGTTTCATTGATCAGTTGAAGAAACCTGAGTGTGTTTTTGTTTCAGTCGACTTACATGGGCATCGCTACGTTTGCACCTGCCACAGCCTTGGAGGGAGGTAGGTCAATTAATGTGTTCAAACCAACGAGTGCATTTCAACCAACACTTGGGAAGATACATCGCAAAGTCAAACAAATCCTTGTTCTGTTGCAGCGATCGGTTTTCCAATTTGGGCCTCCATCCTTATAGAAGGAGTCTTGGCGACATTTTACACGTCCATAGTGAGTTTTCAGCACACAACATGAGATGTATTGCTTGTGGCGCAACGCATTGTGCACACGAAACTTTGCAGAGATCACAGCATGCCGGACCTGAGAACCTTTTTCTCGCGTGCAGGGCGGGATGAAGGCTGTGGTGTGGACAGACGCAATCCAGGGCATCATCTACTTGGGCGGAGTCATCACCGTTCTTGCTGTGGTTCGTTCCGCTCCAGTTGACTGGTTCACTTGCTCTTGTGGCCAGTATCACCCGCTCTTGCCAGAGACGAATTCAGGTTGTGCACCATTTGGAGCACATCTGAGAGACGGGCGATGGCACTGCCTCCTGGATCTACCGTGATTGAATTTTACTGACAATTTTCACCGCAGGGAATAAGCAAAGTGGGAGGTCTGGGGGAAGTGTTCGACCTGGCGAGTGAAGGTGGAAGGCTCGACAGCTTCAGGTGAGTTTCCACGGGAATGTGCCTTGGGTCCGGACCCGACACTGACCCACCATGTTTTGTGTCTGCCGCAAAATTGGGCGGCATGAGTAACTTTTCACGTGAACAATTCGACCTTTTGGAAGGGCCCCACCTGGAATCAGGATCGATTCTCCCACTCCGACTGCAGTCTTGGACGACCTCTGTTTTACCTCACCTCTTCAGTAATGAGACATTTTGAACGAGTCGTCTCCTCGCAGTTTCAACATGAACCCGTGGGGCCAGCGCATGACAGTTTGGTCAAACGTGATCGGGTCGTTCGTCATTTCGCTGGAGACGATCGGAGTTGGGCAGGCCTCCGTGCAGAGATACTGCTCCCTCAGCACCCTGAAGAAAGCAAGATTGTGAGTTCTCTCTTTGAACGAGATTGTCGATTTCTGGAGACTTACTTTGTGGCTTTCGCGCACATCACAAAGAGGATATACTGTATGAACTTTTCGTCTGGCCGGAAAACATCATCTACATAGCTCCAGTGTTCCACTAAATCTCCTGTGCGCGAAGCAGACTTGGATCTGAGATAAACCTGTGTTGACAATTGCGGATGTTTGTGCGCAGCTCGATCGTGGCGAACGCGCCGGCGCTGGTCATCATGTACACGCTGACGTGTCTGATCGGACTCGTCGTCTACGCCTACTACACGCAGCTCGGCTGCGACCCGCTCCGCGACGGAACCATCTCGGATCCCAATCAGGTGCGCGCCCGCTGGCTCTGCTCTCGGTGATGTGCACAGAAAAGTTTACTGCACTTTCGTTGTTGACAACTGACCATTCTGGACCTGTGTGGCTCGATCTGCACAGTTCTTGTCTGGCGTGTGTCAGAATGCTTTGCACTTGCACTCACTTTCTACTCGTGTCATGAGCACAGCTTTGCACGTTGTAGCTTCTGTCCACCTTCATCATGGACGTTGTCGACTATCCTGGAGTTCCAGGTCTCTTTCTTGCTGTTCTCTTCGCTGGTGCTCTCAGGTTCCTGTTTTCTCGATCTTCTTCCTTTCGTCAGCAAATCTCTCTCAAAGCCAGGACGATTCGTTTGTTGAAAGAAATTCACGTGGGCTCCCCTCATGTCTCCCTTGATATCTGACACTGTTGGTTCTGTACATTCGCAGCACACTGTCGTCTGGCTTGAGCGCGCTGGCGACCGTCACGTGGAAGGACATCCTCGAGCTGCGCTTCCAACACGTTCCTGAGGAGCGCAAGACTAGAATCACCAAACTGCTCAGTCAGTGCCTCCGCACTTGCATCTTCAGCTCCCATTTTCGAGAATGGCTCTGCAAGATTTCCACTCGGAAAAAGCAAAAAAGAGGATGGCCTGCATGGCCTTTTGGAGTCAAGAATGTCCTTTGTATTTTGCAGCTCTAATGTACGGTGTTCTTTCAATTGGCGTGGCGTACGCTGTACAATACCTGCCAGTCCACGTGGCACAGGTGAGTTTCCTTGAACTTCGGGCTTGTGTGTTTTCGCTGTTTCTGGTGATTCCGCACGAGCCTTGCAAAGGAACCAAGCACGCGTCTGTTCTTGTGCAGGCGGCGTCCAGTCTCATCACGGCCGCCTCGTCGCCGCTCCTCGGCATGTTCCTCATGGGCCTCTTCTTCCCCTGGGCCAACAAGTGGGTGAGTCGCCGCGACCTGCCACCTCCACACAGGGCTCTCTGGTTGGTCCAAGAATCTTGTGTCTCTGGAAAGGGGAAATTATGTGCCTGGAGGCACAAAAGTTCTAGGGCTTTTTGGAGGAGGGCGGGGGGCAGCAGTTCTGCTGATCAAGACGTGGGGCTTTCAGACGTCAGGGTCCTCCATGTGCTTTCGGCCCCTTCAACACACGCTCCTCTTGTTCTCAGGGGGCCATGATCGGGGCAGCGATCTCGTCCGCCTTCATCTACTGGATCTCCATTGGCTCGAGTATCGAGGGGCCCTACATCTCCTACCTCAACACAACCGTCACCAACTGCAGTGTCAATGCAACCATCGATGCCATTCCCCAAGATCCGTGAGCAACCTGAAGTCTCACGCGTGCACGATGCGAATCGCTGTTCACAGCACAAGACATTCAGTGATTTGCTGTCTCCGGAAGCAACGCATGCAAGGATCCTGTTTGACTGTGATTTCAGGGACGGTTTTGACCTGTACACCTTGGGTTACCAGTGGTACTCGCCCCTTGCTGTGGCCATCGTCATCAGTCTGGGGCTTCCCATTTCCTTCCTCACAGGTGTGTTCGGAATTGACCACTGCGCACATCAAAAGGAGCATGAAGGGAGTGCCAAGCAAAACTAAAGTCCCTCTCTCTTCTGCTCCTGCAGGCGCGATGGATCCAAAAACGATAGACCCTCGCCTCATTTCGCCCTTCTTTGACCGGGTGCTGCCCTGCCTGCCGAAGAGCCTGAGACGGCGCCTGTACTGCGGGGTTCCCCATGATCGGGTGGACGAGTTCAGCGACGAGGCCATCGGAGAGCTGACGGGACAGAAGAAAGGAACCAGAGGCTCGCAGGTTGTTCTGTGCTCGTTTTGTTTTGCTGGGCAACAAAGGGGATTTTGCGTGAAATTAATTGAGAACTGTCTTGGAACTGACATGTTTTTCCTGTCTGTGACACAGATGTATTGGATCTCAAGTTACGACGCCATCTCGATCGATGACAAAGTCGCTGATGGTGTTGCGAACGGTCACGTTCGTCGTTCCGACGACAGCCACCAGGACAAACCCGAAATTGTGACAAACCCGGACATCAGGGATAACATTCCTGAGGAAAACCTGCCACCTCCAGATTACGACATTGTCGAAGAAACACAGACACAAAGCAGTGCGCATGGCAAGGACTCTCGCAAATCGTCGCCAAGTTCCGACTCCGGGCGAAGACCCAACTCCGCCAACTGGGACCAACCTGAGACAGAAGTTCAATACTCGCCCTCCTACGACAGCTTCGGTTATCACAGGAGGTCATCGCCCAGAGAGATTTACAGCTGGGCCAGAGACAATACTGTGTTTGATGATTCTGAAGGAGCGTTCAGATTTTAGGATTCTGGGTTGAACTGCGCTGGTTCCCTGTTCTTTGATGGATCAGGCCTGCCCCTTCCAGCTTCTTTGCGTGTGCATAATGTAGATTTCGTGCCAAATGTGACAATAAAATGTCCGATGAACTGATGTTCGCTTCAACTGCTTTGGTTACACTGCCTGAACCCGGACAAGGAGCGTGGGGTGGTATGGGGGAGATCTCACCTTTTTACTCATTGCATGCGCCATCTCTTGGACATCCTTGAATGCCAAAGGAACAGCACTGACCTCCGAGAGATGAGGGAACGTGTGGGACTCTCGCACGATATCTTGAGCCTTCGAGAATATTCGGACACAAACTGAACATTACCAATCCCTGCTGAACGAACACGCGATTGCTCGTGCACCATGGGAAACTGCACCTGAATCAAAGGGAAGAAATTGTGGGAGGGAGGGCGAGCCTTTCAAATGACAGTCCTGATGGTGTGTGGGGAGGCGACCTCGATCTCGGCCAAAATCCCTCAAAATAGGAGGAAGAACAAATTTTCGACGTTCTGGGACCCCAACTTCAACTTGAAACACAAAACCACTCGCGATAGCTAACCCCGATATGATTTTCAGAATTTTGACTTTTTTGTTGGACACGCGTGCGCGCGGTGGTTTTGTTGCGCGCTCGTTTTGGCGGGAACCTCGTGACCGGATGTTGGGGGTTTAGCCATCATGTCGGATGTGGAGGAAAGTGTACCGGTTGCGAGAAAAACTCGGCTATCGTCAGCAAAACTGGATGAAAATTCGTTCCAGTTGGAAGGATCGGGAGATGAAATTGTGAGGCTTAGTCTGGAACACGATTGTCCTGTTCAAAAGGAACAGTTTTCCTGTCTGAGGGGACTTGATTTTGGCGCCTTTGTCAAGCGTGTTTGTTTTCATGAAAGTAGATCTAAAAGAGCCAGCGCTTCGATGTGTTGTGTGGAAGTGTTAGTTTTAGCTCTAGAATTGGCACGATTTCTTTTCACTGTCAAGGCTGGTTTTGTTTGACACAGAGAGTGTTTGCAGGACGACAGTCTGAGCATCACGAGCAGCAGCGTCGCGGACGACTGTCGCAGCGAGACGCCCACGTCCCAGGCCAGTTTCAAGGGGAAGCGTGGCAAGGCGAAGCACAGGAAGTGCAAACTGCAGTACAAGTGCACCAACTATCTCAAGGTTTGTAGATGCCGTCAGGAAAAGCAGAAGACTACGTGTACCCACACAGCTCCCTCCGAGAATGAAACACCACAGTCGGAGACGAGCAGGGAGAGTAGTGGTGGACCCGAGATTCAGTCAAGGAAGTGACCTCCCTTGGGAGTCGGGTGGGCATGCCAACTGGAAAAAAAAGTTGCACCTGTTGCGCAAGATTGGCTGTGGGTGGGGGTCACCGTTACATGAGAGGCGCCCCGCCCCCCCCCCTGTCGGCTGAAGAAAGGTCAACGCTCGTCTGAAATTGCATGGTTTCAGGAGGATCACGGCAACCCCATCTTCGGTGTACAGTTCAACTACAACACTAAGGACGGAGATCCCATTTTCTTCGCAACTGTTGGGGCGAACAGGGTAGGCAGCTGAAACCTTCTTTCCACACGAACTAACGTTTCTTGAATTTTTGTTCTGTCTCTGTGATCTTCAGTGATGACATCAGCTGTTGACAGGTGACGATTTACGAGTGTCAAGATGGCGGGAAAGTCAAGCTGCATCAGTCGTACATGGACGCGGACGTATCCTTGAGGAATGTGCCTGAGCTGCTAGCAGCCAGCATGCTGAAGAAGCAATTTCATTCATTTCGGGAGAGCTGTTGGTCAAATCAGTTTGACACCTTGACGGCGGCGCGCAGTCCGACGAGAACTTCTACACGTGCGCGTGGACGTTCGAGGAGGTGACGGGGCAGCCGCTGCTCGCCATCGCTGGAGCTCGCGGAGTGATCCGCGTCCTCAGCCCCGTCACGATGCAGTGCGTCAAGGTGTGTACCACCGGGCTCATTGTGTGGTTGATGATATCAATATGGTTGTCGGGGGGGGGGGGTGCTGGAGAACGCTGTGAGGGTCAGCCCAAGCCGCCATCGGTGCTTTGCTCTCTCCCCTTCCCCCCAGAATATTACCCGGCGCATCTCCGAGTGAAACATCCTTCCATTTTTACACTGACAAGGTGGAAATTCACCGGTGTATATTTATTGTTGGGGGTACAAGTTTGTGAATTCGTTTCTTGGTCAGCCTTAGCGGCAGCAAGTTGCCTCTATTTCACTTCAGCATTTCATTGGTCACGGAAACAGTGTGAACGAGTTGAAGATCCACCCAATGGATCCAAATCTGCTCTTGTCAGTCAGCAAAGGTTTGTCTTCCTTTTGAAGTCGTTTTGTTTGTGATCGTGTGGAACACGCTTGATTGCTCGAAGATTCGTCCCTGGGTGCACCCATGTTCGTGGCTGACTCGTCCTTGATTCATGTGTCTTGATCGGTGCAGACCACAATCTGCGGCTGTGGAACCTGAAGACGGACGTGTGCGTCGCCATCCTGGGCGGAGTCGACGGACACAGGGACGAGGTGCTCAGCGCGGTACGGTACCCCAACCTGACTTGTGGGCGACAGGACCCGGGTTCTTGATGGCTGTTTTCAGTTGTGTCTTCAGTTTGGCTCAATCACCAGGAATTGCGGGTTCCATTTGGGAGAAAATGGAATTCATCGTGGTTTTTCGCTGGTTGTGGATCACACGGAAGATGTTTGAAATTTCAGGATTTCAATCTGGATGGGACTCAGGTCGTCTCATGCGGCATGGACCACTCGCTCAAGATCTGGAAGCTGAACAAAGAGAAGATAGAAGACGCCATTGCGATGTCATACAAAGCGTCTTACAAAGACGAGAAGTACGATTGCTGACCAGTGGTATCAAAATTACGTTCGAGTCTTGGATTCAAATTTTGTTTCTTGGACGCGCACAAGCAAACGTTGCATCTTTTTTCACAGGCCGTTCAAGACCGAAATCCAACACTACCCAGACTTCTCAACACGAGACATTCACAGAAATTACGTGGACTGCGCGCGATGGCTGGGTCGCTTCGTCTTGTCCAAGGTACACCAACAGTTGGGCTCGTCTGGCGCAAAGAACCAGTTTTGATGTCTAGCGAAGACTGGTCTGCACATTGGTTCGTCATTATTTCAGTCGTGTGAGAACTGCATCGTGTGTTGGAAGCCGGGCACCCTCACCTCGAGCTCCGAAGACATCAAACTGCTGGACAACAAGCTGACTATCCTGCATCGCTTCGACTACAAGGAGTGTGACATCTGGTACATGCGGTTCTCACTCGACTACTGGCAGAAGGTGAGAGACTCCGTTGAGTGACCTGAATTTTGTTTTGAAAATTTACTCACGACTTGCTTGCATCAGGTCCATTTTGGTCTGTTCTGCGCGTCAATGAAAACTCGATCGGGAAAATAGTTCCACAGCAGCTCGGTGACAATAACAACTGACTCTCCAAATTCAAATTGTCAACCGCATTGAGACCCTGGGGCAGGTTCACCAGTGTGTTCTGGTGTTTGCGTTTCAGATTCTTGCTCTGGGGAACCAGTACGGCAGAACGTACGTGTGGGACCTGGAGGTAGACGATCCGACACAAGCCAGGCAAGTTGTCACCGCTCAGTTCAGTGAACTATCCACTCGGAATTTGCAGGAATGTCGATGTTCAGAACGGAATGTTCTTTCGCGTGAATGCTTTGAATGCAGGTACTGTGTCGCAAATGGCCAACTTTTGTTTCTGAAATGGGACTCTCACTTGGTGTTTTCACCATTGGCGTGGAGCTGGTGGGGTTCACTGACCTGATCTGTGCTTCTACTCGTGCGCAGGTTCACCGTCCTGCAGCACGGAAAGTGCGTCTCCGCGATCCGTCAGACGCACATGACGCGCGACGGCGGCATCCTCATCTGCGTGTGCGACGACAGCACCATCTGGCGCTGGGATCGGGTCCAATAGACACTCACCGGACTGTGTTGCCGTCAAACATTGCGGGCGGAGTACGTGGCTGTGCATCAGGGATTTGCACCAATCTTCTCGACCCAAAAAAGGCCAAAAACTGTGTGCCACGAGAACATAACTGTCGCACCGTTCAGCTGTGGCATTGGTGACGATGAGAGAAATTCTGTTTCTCGCAGCAGTGACGTCACTCCGACATTGTGAGAAGCGATTCGGACGGAGTCGTGTTGTTGTGTGGTGCGCTGTTCAGAAGGAACCAAATGCTGAATAGAGTTTATTTTTGATAACATGAAGTAAACAGAAAGACAAAAAGCATCTAAAATAGTTTCTTGAAAATCTGTTTGGAATGTAAAGTCGTATCACAGCTGCTACTTGACGTTACAGTTGACGAGTCTGACCTGAGACAGCACAAGCTGGTGGTATGTCATGGCAACTACAACAGTGCGTGGTGCTTTGATTCGAAACCGAATCTGCGAACAAACCGTTCAGTTCCGGCAACCTACGAGGAGGGTGAAGAAAGGCTTTCCGGACAAGAACCGGTGAATTTCACAATGACCTTCCAAGAAACCCACACCAACAGAGACTTGTTCGTACAACACTGTAACAAGCTGACGCACCACAGTGCGCACGCACACAGAAAGCTGAAGAAGACTAATTCGATTGTCGCGCTGCTCGTGGAGGAACCCGCCGTGTTCAGAGAATGAGCGCGGCGCACCGCGGCAGCCCGAACCCGCACTGGCTGCACAGCTTCGCCTGCGTCTTCTGCTTCTCGAACACGCCCGTCAGGGGTTTGCCGCAGAACCCGCAGTACTGCGTGTTTGGCGCACCCATTCTCTTGTGCTTCATACACACCCACGCCGGCACCGCCTGAAAAGTGGAATGACAGACAACTCGAGGAAACAGCCAGCGGTCTATTGCAATTTACGTCTTCATTCGAAAGCAGCTGCACTGGGAACTGGGCAACTTTCACGGACCAGCGGCGCCACGACAGCTTCACGCACCTGATGCGCGAACACTCCTTTCGTGCAGGCGACGCACGCGTCTCGCGCCATGGCAGACGAGGACAGCAGCCCCATCTGCGAGCCGCACACGTGACACATCATGAGCTGCTCGGTGCCGCGGAACCCTTCCCCTGCACTTCCCTGACACCGCAATCCCTGTTGTAGCAAAGAAAAAATCTCTTGCAGTGACCCGTTAAGCTTCTCTCTTGCCATGAACTCTTGACTTCCTCAACGCCAGGTTCTATCAGTAACTCTTGGGTATTGGAACAAGACAACTGATGCTCGCTGCCGAGAGATAGCAGCATCTGCCTGCGCTGGTGCTAACAGCAACTTCAAATTTGGAAAACTGATGGCGCCAAGTACAAACGGTGAGTGTTGTACGAGAACAAAAGCAAAGCAGGAAAAAACATCATTGTTTGAACAAGACTCGAGAGATCCAGGATTAGGATTGGGGGCGACTTGTCTTGGCTGACAATTGGTCTTGGGTGAGGGTGGCTCAACTTGAAAGGGACAAAATTAGGTTCAATTTTTTGAGGCGAAGGGGGGGGGGGGCCTGGACCAGTAAGAATTTCGTTTGTCCTTCGAGCCACTGCCGCACGCTGAACAAACTGCAACTGTCAACACAACGACGAATGTCAGGTGTCAAAAAACATTGGTCTGGATGGATTCGAAGGGGAAATGAAATGGGAACTTCAGTGGAAATCGGAAATGTATGCAGTTGAAAGGCATCCTGGGTGTACAATGCGAACCTTCGACATCTGACGAGCGTCGCCTCACCTTCATGAACTGCTGCTTGATCCAAACGGGGACAGTGTACGAGTCGCGGTCGCAGCGATAGAACTCCGCCAGTCTTGAGACAAACAAGACGAAAAAACAAAGGTTTAAAATTCAACAAGACTGTCACATTCGCGATGACTGGGAATCCTTGTCCTGAGCAGAGTTTGTGGAAATGACCTCAGTGAATATTTGTGCACTCGTGTACACGCACAATCCTCAGACCTTTTGTTCTCCCTCGCCTGGATGAGGTGGTGCGGATAGTCGTGCACGAGGAAACCACGGTCGGCGCAGTGTCGCTTGTAGTAGTCCGCCAGGTGGAGATGCCACTTCCGCTCCCCCTCGTCTCCGCCCACGAACTTCTGCCGTACCGTCTGCAGCACAACCACGACTTCGACCTCAAGTTGTGTTTACACATTCCCAAAATAGCACATTTGCTCACAAAACATAGGTCTCACGTTTCATAACGGAGGAAACAAGTGCCCATTTGACGATACGTGTATTTCTTCTTTATGCGGCAAAAACTCGCACAGCGAGAAACTCGCACAACCGATCTTCAACAACGGTCGTTGGGTCTCAAAACCATGCAGAACCTTTCAGTGGATGACTGTTGCAGCGAATGTGTGATAGCAATTATTTCGTTCTTTCCTTCACGCTTTTTTTTTTTTTTGAAGAAAATCCTCGTGGAGCAGTCTTCCCATCTTGGTCCAGGTGAGAAAAACTGAAACTCAAAATTCGGCCAGATGAACCAAGTTCGCAGTTTGTTGTTCTTTTCTGCACCAATCCGTCAGTTGCGCACCCAGTCAGGTCGAGACAAGGCATTTCGTCCTGATGGGGTTGGGCAGGGACTGAACCTGCCCACTTTTTGAGGTGGTTGCTGGGACCTACCCCAGCATTATTTCAGGGGGTAAGGACCTGCCCATAAAAGTACGGGTCGGATCTATCCCCTGAGACTTACATTTATGGGGAGAGTAGGACCTACCCGGCCAGGGTCGGGTCAACCCAACAATACGGGAGGGGGGTTTACGGGTTGGTTCTGCCCACCTGCCTGGGGGTTCAGGGCAGCGCTTTGTCATTCCTTGAGTCCAAATCTTCGACGGCCTCACCTGAGTCGTGTCCAAACCTGGGTCGCTCAGTGCACGCAAAAACAACCACCGTGCGGCGATGAGCTCTCACGACAGCAGCTACGAATATTGCGAAGTGTTCTCTTTCAATTCCATCAAGCACGAGCCATCATCGCGGGAGGGTTTGAATTTGTCCTCTGTCACGAAGAGCAGAAAATTAATTTGTTTGCAGAAAAAAGTTCGTTTTGTTTTCTGTTCCGCGATCACCGCTTGCTGCAGAGACATCAAGTTCCTCCACATCTCCAAAAACCAACGAAGTTTCAAACAGCTGCAAGCCTTGACATTTCCCTCAATCTTTGTGGTCACCGCGGCTGTTTTGCTTGTTCTATAGTATCTATAGAAGACAAATTCAACGGGTCAATGATCATTGGCATCGAGAAATGTGTTTGCGTCCCAGGAAGGAACATTTTCTACACTTTTTCCCTGCAACCCGAAGGCAAAGAGGAAGGGGGAAGGTTTTTGTGTGGCTTGTTTTGATTCGAAATCCTTTTGTCCTTGGAATCCCCTCCCTGCAAAAGAAATAGATTTCTGCAAATGAGTGTGTGTTCAAAAATCCACCCACGAAATGGAAGCCTTGTTCACTGACGGAAACGTGTCCTTCGGCACGACCAAGGCGCTGCAGCTTAGTTCGTTGACTTCCGCCCACTCGGATCAGGTTCGTTCTGCCGTTCTGTGTTGTTGTTGCAGTCATCGGAAGCGGCAAAAAAAAACCCCAACGAAAGAAAGAAAAAACACCAAAAAAGAGGATTTGATGGAGAAAAGAAGCAAAATTCTACACACACCCTCAACGATCTGCCCCAAAAGGGCCATTTTTTAAAATAAAGAACCAACGTCCTTTTGCAGGAAGACAATCAACCAAGGCTTCAACAAGGAAAAAAACTTCAAGAATGTTGTACATCCCGAGGTAATGGAGAAAACAATTTGCCAAAATGTAGTCTGTGTCGATCACAAACAGCACTTGATAGCCGATCGCGGTGAGCACTGCACATGATAAATCCAACAATTAAATGAGGGAGCCTCGTATCAAATCAGTTAATTTTGGGAAAAAAGTGACCCCTGAAAAAAAACCCCAAGACCCCAATCACTGCCGTTGCAGTTGTGCACATTGGGAATTGACTCATTGGCAACAATATTTTTCGCTTTGAAACCGAAAAGTAATGGGACCCAAAACTACGGGAACAACGGACGAACCTGTGATTCCCGTTTCACTTTGAGGGCTGGAACAAACTTTTCCAGCTGATTCTGCTATGCATTGCATTTCTCCATACACTTTTCCATGGTAACAAGTCTGATCCAAGGTAAGTTTGTGAATCCACAATATCGACACGAAAAGGTGCGTTCTCGGATCTCTTGAAAGCGACACCGGAAACACGTTCCCTAGGTGAACCACACGACCACTCGAGAAATGTATGCAACTTGAGTTTTTAATTCTCGTGCCCAATGAAACCTCGGTTTTGTAATTGAAGATGGCAACGAAGAGACCACAGCCTCGAAACTATTCTTGGACCGGAAGTTCGTGTTCAAGTTGAATGTGAGTCCTTGGAAGTCTTGTTTCGGCTCCATTCAGCCACTGATGATCACGGTTCACTTTGCAACACAGCTTCCAGAGGTTTGGTGCACATTTACCTCGTTCCTGATTGGGTTTCACTGCAAAGAGCCTTGGAACACTCTCCGACAAATCTGGTACTTTGAATTTCGGGAAGGTGATCTCCCAGCATCCAGCAGGCAGGCTTCAGAAGGTCAACTTTTGCGACCCGTTGGACCAATTTGATTTTTGTTCGTGCCGAGAAACAACTGGCGAAAATGGTGCAGGTCGAAAGCGGTAAATGTCAAATGACATTTTGTGACTATCGCTTCTCTGTATGAAAAACTTTTTTCCAACACTGGGCTCTTTTGCCCGACCTCGCTGTTTGGAGGAGCTTTTCCACGACGCAGTACGTTATGCCGGCAGACACAGCGGCTCCGCTGTCCAGGTGCCTCTGATACCAACCGACGTCACTCCGACCGACTTCTCTTGGCCCCGAGCAATCTCACCTCTCATAAAATTGCCAATGAATCCACATTTCTCACCTCGAACTGCTGCAGATTTGGGTGATATTCCTTTGATTTTGCCCCCTGAAGAATCGCAAATGTGGCCCTCTCCTCCACTTGCTGCGTGTTCAACCTGAGAACTTGTCTTTCACTGAGATCATCACGGATCACATGAATGTGTGAAGGAGGGAGGGGGAAACAAGAGATGAAAGATCGACGAGCCCGCAGCCACAAACAGGCAGCGAGATTTGAAACGAAATGAGAAGTTAAAAATTTTCATGAAATCTTTTGTCAGTTGACCCCCAAACCAACTTGAGTGGGGGAAGGTTTCAACGGACTTAGTTTCCTGCCCAAGGAACTTGAAAGATACCAGGCTCAAACCAACTCAGTTGGTCCCCCCCAACCTTCCTGCCCCCGGGTAAGGCAACTCAAGTTGGGTTGCATCTGCGCAGACACAAGCAGGGTGACTACACCAAGCCCGAGGCCTTGCCGACAAAGTCGAGGCCACCGGCTCAAAAATGGCAAAGTCTTCCACGAATGGCATGTGCTGCCTGAACCTGGAGAGTCTTTCTGGTTTTGTTGTACCCAGTTGGTGCTTCCTGAGGATCTTGCCGTTTGTCGTGCACTGGTCCGAGTAGCGGACTGAATCTCAGATTGAAGTTGAGCGTGAGAACTTTTGGAACCTCTCTCTGGAACCGCCTCCGACTCGGTCCAGCAATGGAAAAGCAACCAAACTGATACTGAACTTGGACCATCTTGATGTAGTCATCTCCCACTTGTGGAGTTTTGTCTTACTTCTGAACAACACTTTGGATTTCAATTTTCAATATTTGCTTTGTCTAATCGGCACTCTTCGATTCACTCTTCGAAAATGATGAAACGTGGAGCCAGATTCACAGTCAAAAGTCGCTTGATGTCAGATACATTTCTCCAGAACCGAATTCTCTCCGTCGTGGCTGTAATTCTCCCCTTTTTCTTCAGACCGTTTGTGGTGGACAAACACTCGAACAGCGTGCATGCAGTCAAGGCAGGCATCTTGCGTTATCAGTGCACACAACGGCAGGTCTTTCCCCTTTGATGGGTCCTGAAGGGGTGACTAAACATTCGTATTTCCCCGTTTTGCACACTCAATTTGTCGAAGAGTTAGCACCCCAGTCACGGACCTGACACTGGTCAAAACCAAATCGTGCCCCACGCTCGAATCTGAGACCACCCAGACACTATTTCATGGGTTTATTCATCTCACCTTGATCCACCACACAGACAGCTGGTAAGGTATTTGCTTTGCAATTGACTCAAGTTCTGTGAAGATGTGTCTTCCTTGTCCAACACTTCGCTAATTGCTGCACAATTTTTGATAACACGAACTGAATAGAACTGATTGAGAAGCCCAAGGATGAATGTTTTTTCTGTTTCCATGAAGAAGGAAACAAAAAGTTTGATATCTTGAGGAATATTTGAACTTGCGTCCACTTCACTGCAGAGTGGTTTTGAAAAACCTGGATGAGCGGGGCACTTTCAGCAGGACAAACACTTTCTCAAGTTGGTTCTTCAGAGTAATTTCAACAATTGAACTATTTTCGTGAAGCGACGAATGAACCCGATGTGTGGGAAACTGCCTCGCAAAGAAAACGGCACAAAGGAAGATTGGTTCACAAATGGAAATCAAAGAGGGTCCTCCTATACGTACCGTATCCACCCGTGAATAAGACGCACCTTTTTGTCCCCAAATTGAGCACCAAAACTAGGGGTGCGTCTTGTACATGGGTACGAGATTACTTTTCTATTTCAATGTAATCCCATACCAGAAAAACAGGGCAAAAGTTGGGGTGCGTCTGTACTTGAGTGCGACTTATACACAGGTGAATACGGTGCTGACTGAGTATTTTCCAGTTATGTTATTTCAAAGGGCCCGAGGAGACCACTCCACTTCACTGTTACACGTTCTTCGAGAGAGCTGCCAGCAGCGCTCCCGAAAAACCAGTGGCGCTACCGAAGAACCAGGGTGGCATCGCTCCATCCAGGGGGCAACAACCAGGGACAGACGAGCCAGTGTTGTTCCCAAGGGGTGCTCCCGATGAGCCAGTAGCATTCCCAAGGAACCAGGATGGTAGCGCTCCCAAAGAACCAGCAGGACTCCCGAAGAACCAATAGCGCTTCCGAAGAACCGAATATTCAAGACTGAATTCTGACTGAGAAAGAAGCCCAGGCCCCTCTCTGCGAGTAGACCCAACAAAAAGACCCATTTTTGCCCAAAAGAGATTTCATCCTGCACAGGGGGCGACATCTTGCACAGACTTCTTGCACGGGTGCAAGTCCTAAACCTGGGGTCGGGGCACAGAGAAGGCCAGCTCAGAGAGAGTGTGAATGTGCTCAGTCCATAGAATTTTTTTCAATTCAGAACGAAGGCTGCCGCCCTGGTAACAAAGATGTTTCAGTGCTGAAGCTTACGTACACACGTGCTCAAAGGTACACAGCGTGAAAAATGGAGAAGCGAAGCAAATTGTGGAATCGACAAAAGTTGTGTGAACGTCAGTTATGCAGCACCGTGAGGAACCCACAGACGCCGCTGAAACGGATTTGACCAAGAACTGTTCGTGAGCGACAGATCACGTGAAGCTACAGTGGCTCGGGAAAGATTGAATTCTAAACACTCATGACTTCAACGTGATAACGATCTAAATGACTTTCTGTGCTACTGGTGTCTCCCCAAAATGGGCAACACTGACTTGACTGGAATATGGACTGTACAGTTCTGAAAGCAACAGGAAAATGAAAGCTGACAGGCACTGACATTTTGTGGTGCGACCCTTGGCCAGCTTCGTGTGGGGCTTGATCACAGTGGACGTGACACTTTGTTTTTTTCATCTCAAAAGTACACCCTTTCGTGTTCAGTTACACGGCAACGTGCATGCAACACGCTCCCTGTCCACTAAGTATTCTGGAAACAGGGGCGAGTACCATTGGGTTGACTTCTGGTTCTGTGGTCATTTCTAACTTGGCAATGAGTGTGCTTTGCTAAAATCGCAAACCAGTCCGGTCTGCATGCTTCGAAGGAAGAAAAAGGTCTTCCATAGCCTGAGCAGAAAATAAATTCGAAAAATGCCTTCACAGAGCGATTTGGTCTTCAAACTAAACAACCAAGGTGTATGTCAATTCACAGAACTGAAGCTTTTCCCCCCCTTTCCCTTTCTCTTTGCTCGCACATGTTGGTTTCTTGAAACTTTTTGGTCAGACAATCAACTGAGAGAACAAATGTATTGAAGTTCATCAAAGCGACCTCAGCATTCCACTGCCTGGCAGTAAAATTTCATGCCAGAGCGACCCATAAAACAACTTCCAAGTTCTGCTTGAAAATACAATTTGCACGAATGTCGAGAGTGCCCAACTTGTGATGGTTCCAGGACAAAAGCAAAACGTTGTTTGACAGAGGTCCAAAAAACACGAAGATTCTTCACGATGTCTGTGTTTCGCCCCATTGAATTTGGGATGATGCACCATGGATGTGGAGCCCAGTCAGACGCGGACGGTCACGCAACTTCAACGTTCTCGTTCGCGTACGAGCACAGTGCAATCTGAACGCCGCCTCTCGTACGTGACCTCCTTGTGGTAGAAGGGAGTTCACCCACTGCAAGAAAGGTTCCTGTGAAATCATACAACTTTTTTCTCGACCAAAGGTCTCGAAAAGTCGTTCTATGATTTCACAGGAACCACTTTTGCAGCGTGGGTGAACCCGAACGTGAAAAGATCAAATCAAGTGTTTTGTTTCTTTTCTGCAAGCTTGCTGTTGTTGATCGTTTGTTGTTCGACCAGCGTGTTGAACACGAGCTTGATGTATCGAGAGCCAATTGATCACTTTCGAACCTCATCGGATGGAAGCTGGCAAGAAACAAGTTGCGCAACTTCTGCAGACCAAGCAATCACAGAAAGTCTGCGTATAACGGCCAATTTTTTATTTCTGGGGCTTTTTCACCGGATTTAGCAACTTACTGTCAAAGTCGTTTTGTTCGATACCAAGCCCTTGACGCAACTGTTTCGATCCAACAAAACACCAGAGATCAAGAAGCAAACTTTGCATTTCCTGCGTGTGTCGAGTTGACGATCTGATTTAAGCGCTCGATGGAATGAATTCAAATGGCCTTGTGACAACAATGAAATTGGTATTTCCGGTGCGGGTTTCACCTGTGAATGAGTGATGGTGCAATTGCGGCCCATGCGCGCAACAAGACTTGATCACTCAAGGCTCATACGGAAAAACGAATTGGCAAAAAAAATGACAAAAATCTGTCACCGCTCTCTGTCTTATCTTCGATTTGAAACCATATTTACAAGAACTTTTTGCCTGATCACCAAACTGTCCGAACTTCATGCTGCGATCGGTGCAATTTTCAAAGTGTCTGGCACAAAATTCGAACAATCTTTATCGCTTGAAACAGCAAACTGACATCTGTTCGCTCCTGATTTGTGGATGCCAGGCTTGTCGACCTCACATCCTGACTCCAGAAAGATCACAAAACTCGACGCAATCATCAGTTCCCAGAACAAGGCCGTAACACAAAGTGGATTGAACCGTCTGATAGATCACCTCAGCCGACACAATTCTCCGCTTTCTGTCCGTGTTATCTGGTCCCAGCGCGTATCAGCCTTGAATCCACCCGTGGTGGTGACTGCCAAGCAACTTGCAGCTCACTTCGTGGACTGGTACAAAGAACCACCGTACCTCCAGGTTCCTGTAAGATCTGGCTTCAACCTTCAGCGAAATCAGACACAACAGGATGAAAACATTCACCACAAAATTCTCGTCAAAAGGATGCGAAGCTTCGTGCAATTTTAATGCTTCCTTCCAAGCCATTATGAACGAAAGGCTGTTCAGGTTGCGGTGAACACGGAAGCTCTTCAGCAACAAATCTCATTTAAAATGCAGGATACGGAGGTGCAACGCACATTTTGTCCAGGCTGTAGCGAAGTGCAGGTAAGAAGGACACTTTTTGATCTTGTGCTCCGGAGCGCACAGTTCTGTTGTTCTTTTCTTGTTTACACTTCAGCCTGTGCGTGTGTTCGTCAAGCTGTCAAACCTTCAAACAAGGACCAGGGTCCAGTTGTTAAAGACCATGTCCTCATTTTGGGAATGAATCTGAAGGGAGTGACATTTCAAAAGAAAGCCCAAGGTGTGTGAGTGGGGGGGGGGGGGGGCTTCCGCGCAACAAATTACGATTTGGTAAAAGCGCTTGTGAAGAGAGCTTTGAAATCAAGATGTGTCCACTGACACAAGAACAGATGTTCAGATTGGGTTGACAATGATTTGGACAACGAGGTGGATCGTGTGCGGCAGAATCGCGCAAACGACCACACACACGCACACAGTGAAAAAGATTCAGTGTCTCAAAACAAAGTGATCCAGAAAAACAGTAAATGATAAACAGGGCAGAGGAACGTTCGTAGACGTCTTGAATCACGAACTGGATGAATGACTCTCTCACAAAATAGCTAACTTCCAGGAAAGATGTTTTCGGTGCGAAAAGGTGGTAGTTTCGAAGAGGCTGCTGAAAGACAAGAAAAACAGACTCACTTTCAACAACACCTTCATACACATCAGAACGTCCAGGAAAGCTGTTGCCAAACAATTATTCTGTGAGCTCTGTGGAGAAAATGTGTTATCTTCTTGCAACAGCTGCTTTCGAATCTGCACAATAACCAACAAACAGGTCTGAGCTTTCTTGTTTTGAAAAGTGGCTCCCAAAATTTGCTGGTCTTCAAACCAGCTGTTTTTTTTCGGAGGGGAAAAACAGACACCTGGTCCGAGAAAATGTGCTTGTTCGCTAGATTTTTTTTCCATTTGTCTTATTGTCAGTGAAATTTGCTGTGAAGGAGTTGTTGAAACTGTGTCGCTGTTTTGCACTTGATGCATGAAGGAGTTCCCAGTTATAGACAACATCGAGCCGTCAGGCAAAACTATACTTCGAGATCTGTAAATGAAACAACAGTAATCACGGACGTTTTCTTCTGTGATCTCCCTTCCGCTGGTCTTTTGTGCCGTTCGGTGTGCGCTTTTGATTCACAAACCTTGCAGCAAGTGTTCATCTTGAGTGTTCAACAAAACTTGTTTGCTGCTTTTGCGGCTTTGCTTCAGAAAGGTACTCGTAGGTAAACAAAGGAACGACTTTGTCTCCAAGGGGCAAAGCTGTGACACTTGCTGCACAAAGTGTCCTACTTCCATTGTCTTCAGGGACATTTTAGCCGTAATCCACAACGGAAATGAGGCAAATTTTGCAGGGTGCCTGCAGAGCTTGCGATAAACAAGAAAGCTGCGTGAAGCTTTGTACGAAAGCTTCCAAAGTCACTGAAACATGGGCTGTTTCTGACAAAAACAAAACATGCCTGTCCCAAAAGTCCGCCGTTGTTTCGTGTCTCAACTTTCACTTTCCGCCATTCTTCAAAAAGCAGTTGCCTTTTTCAGGAAATATAGATTCTGCAGCTGCATTCACTCAGAAGTGTGTTCCTTCACCGAATCAACACTTTCGGATACACAGTGCCACGGGTTTTGCTGTCCTCCCTGCAGTGTGAATTGTCAAGTGGGATGCTGCTGACGAAGGTCTCTGCCTGTTTTTACAAGAAGAAACCTTTGTCCCTTTTGTGACTCACTGTGCTGTGATCTGACGACCTTTCGGCCAGTGACACGCGGACCTCATCCTTTCACGTCTGGCTTGTTTCTGTTCAACAGAACAAACAATTGCAGATCCAATTTCAACTTCTGATGATTTGGTGCAAAACTTAGAGAAGGTCTTTTGTTGTCCTTTGTGCTTTCGACATTTGGAAACATGAATCATACAAAGATGATATGTTATATCCACAACATCTATCTTCGGAAGACTTTCACTTCCATCCGATGAAATCGATTCCATATGAAGCAATTTCCCAGTCTGAATTGCTGAATGCGAGGCGGAAATAAAATCTGATTGGACATAACTGAGCTAAACGAAGCCAGGAATCAAATGGCCAGCGTCCAATTATTAAATTCCACATTGATACATCAATGATGAAAGAAAACCGGCTTCCAACATCACACATCAGCACAAAAGATTTTGTTGTCTCGGTGAAAGTTGGCGTGTCAACTTGAGATTCACCTGATAAGCTTTGTATGTGCAGATGTGCCTCACCCCGGATCCCATGATGGTGAAGCTGATGTCACGAGCAAAACAGTGTCTGAAATCTTGTGAAAAAGGCAAAATCTTGAATTTGGGCACCGATACTCGTTCTACCTCAATCAGTCGGTCATCGGGCCTTCTCGCAGGACCAGTTCGTTCAGACAAATGCATCAGACCAACAACTCTGTCAAATTTTGGTGCTTGTTTCCAAATTGTTCACTGTGCTTCATATCGCCTCAAATGCAAAACCAGCGTACAAGGCAACATGAAAAATGTCTTTGCTTTGAGGCTGATAACAATGAAAGACTGGTCATCCAGACTGAACAGTGCAGGTCAGTTCACACTCAAGCAGTGGACTGGTTTGAAATGGCCAGGACACGGGGTTTTGTCATCAGCCATTGTGACACAAGGCTTCCAGGCGTGGATTGGCCTGGTCTGAAGCCCAAGGTCAGACATGTAGGGGTGGACGGACTCCGTCGAACAACTAGGGGCAATCAAGTGATTATGACCCATCTGCACTGATCCCACGCATGCGTGCCGGTACACGAGTATTTGCTGAAAGCCCGGCTTGCGCAATGAAGGGAAGAGTCATGCTTGCAGCACTGGGAGATGATTCTTCGCACCAAGCTGATAAGCTTGGGGCTGTCACAAGGCTGCAGCAGACACACCAAATCAGTTCTCAAGTGTCTCGACTTGTGACAATTATCCTTATTTGGCAGCAGTATCCAGGCTACCACAGACACGATTCAACACTTTGGGTCCCCAGGTATCTTTTGACAGGGGCAGAGTGAAGATGTGTGAAGTGCCAATTTTGTGTCTTTTGTTGCATTTTTTTCCACAAGCCATGCCAAAGTAAGAAACAAGTTGCAGCTGTATTTAACACGATCAGAGAGCCAGCAGAACTTTGTTTTTTCTCTCAAAACCACCTTCTCGGGAGTCATGACAAAGGCACTGACGTTGCCAAACGGAAAACAGATTGAACTTGTTGCTGGCATTGACGCGTGCATGAAAAAATTGCGAAGGCGACTCGCGATGCTGACGACCCGGACCAACCACAGCTTCTCCCCTCGATCTGCTCGCGGTCGGAAACCTGTTGATCCTGTCTGACTGTATAAATCACACAAAGCTGTTCACACAGGCTTAAACACGAGTCAAACGCCCACGTCACGCAAAGAACCACACAAACCCACATGCAGTTGACCAAATGAATGCAGACAGGAAAAGCCAGTCAGCAAAAACGCAAAGATCTTCAGCTTAAAGTGAAGTTTTGGTTTTGTGGAAGCAACGGAACGAGTTGTTTCATTTTGACCGGCGACTTTCAACAACTTTTTCAAATGGGACTCTGAGCAAAAACAGCAGTCAACAAATTGCCAGGGCTTGCAGCGGGTCACCTGCGGGTGGAAAGAGTTGGCTTGTCGGGTACCCACGCAGCGGTTCAGTAATCGGTGGCTTGCGGGCACCCGGGGCAGCGAATTTCTACTAAACTGCCACATTGCAGTGAGTGTACTGAAAGTGAAATTGTCCTGCACTACAATCAAATCCAGGCGTGAATGACTGGTCTTTTCTCGGAACTCGAAAGCAAAGTTCACACGCGTGCTTCTGGTTTCAGTCATGACACTGAATATCACACTGACAGTCACCCCGTTACAATTGCAAACAAAAATTTCCATGGCTGCAGTGGAACTTTTTGCTCTTCACTGGAAACAGAAACTCAGTCACAAAGTCGTCCTGCTCTGCGGTTTGTAGGAATATCAACATTTACCCAAAACAACACAGAAAAGGCGGACGACGCGACGACTCTCCGTGAGAAGGAAAAGTTTGCGACTCAGGACCTGCAGTTGGATGTTCCATATTCAGGTCGTGTGAATGTGAATGGAACATGCTTCTCATTTTCTCTGGCTGGATAACTCGAAGACAAAGTTGCTACGAATTGGAAAAGACTGCTGAATCAACGAGAAAGAACACTGACGTTTGGTAAGTAGCACCAATTGAACAGAGCCAAGTCTCAAGATTCCACACGACACGGGGCTACGAGTACGAGCAGCATTGACGCTTTGTTCGCCACGACACTCGTGTTTCTTCTTTGGCTGCGAACTAACTTTTCGCCTCTGTGTGGTCCGCGGCTCGCATGCAGAACCATAATTTCGGGTCGAGTCGAGTTTTCATCCCCGTTTTGTGTGGTCGAGATGCATCTGCCTCTACGACCTCAGTGCAAATCTGGCGCCAGGTTTTGTTCAAGTGAAGGGGAGACTCCTCAAACTTTAATTGTCGAACTTTTTTGCGGCATTGTGAGTCTGCGTCACCCACCAAACATCATTCAGTTATAAATCACAAAAGTGGACGCACGCTTGCCCAACACTGCGTTTGTTTGGAGCTCCCAACTCCAGTGAACATCACCTTCGAATGGCCATGAAAGTGGACTTCGCACTTCTTTGCCGCCGAATAAGTGCGTGAAACTGTGTGGAAGAGGCACAATTGCAGACAAGAGTCAAGGGGAACCACAAAGCTACATTGAACTTTGTGAGGGGAACACAGAAATGTCTTGCTTGTTTTCATTGGCAGATGAAGACTTGATTTGAGGAGAGGATTTGGCTGTCGTGCATCCTCTCCATAGGAGCCGACAAGAAGTTGCGATCTTGACCTGCGAGTTTGCAATGTCGATGTCCATTGTGGCTGCAAGATTTACGGCTGCATTGTTTATCGAAGTTCTGACGTACGCATCCACACTCAGTGGAGCCTCCACAAAGCCCGATGAATATAGAACTTGGTGGGAGCCTCAGATCTTGTGTGAGCAGTTCAGACAACACGCAGGGAGCACAAACCGTGCTGATTCCACACCTACGTCGATCCAAATGCGATAGAAAATGTTTTGGCAGGAATCAAGGTGTTCGATTTCTTGGCGAAAAGAAAGCGACAACAAAAAACAGCTTGACGGTCTGGCAGTTAGACCTGTACAATTCCAACCAAACGCACTTCACCCAATTTTGTGCGAACTGACGCCGAATGAGTGGCAAACGGAAAACAACACAAGGGTGGGAACATCGATCAAACAAGTGTCAAAAACAATTGGTCTTCTGGATGTCGATGTCACATTCTTCCCTGCACTTGCAGTTAACAAGAGCATTTGTCTCACGCGTTGACAATTTGCCAATTGCTGAGAGGAAATAGGTGTCCAGGCTTTTTTGTCTGTCAAGTGTTTGGAGTCGCTCAGTCTCTGCTGGATCAGCAAAGGGGGCTGGGGATCGAGACAAAGACGCAGGATTCTGGCAGCACCAGAGAGATAAATATTTTGTTGTCTCTCTGGGTCACACAGACAGACACCAGGGAATCGACGTACTTCCATGCACGGTTCACCTGACGCAGATGGGTCTGTTGAGCTGCGCGGCAGTACGTATGACTGTCAACTCGGCTCAACCCAAGTTTTGTCCGCATATGTTGGTGCTGTTCGAAAGTACCCGACCCCAGCCAATCAGTTTCAGTCTGCCAACAAGAATGCTACGCATAAAAAGCGTGTGGTCTATACATTCGCAGTTCATCACTGATCATTTAAAAAAAAAAAAAAAAAAAA
>JAAUXT010011933.1_pt1 | contig 27073 bp, 28 predicted proteins | sample 7278171 | NCBI WGS metagenome assembly JAAUXT01 (sample SAMN14350112, study PRJNA611818) | marine sediment metagenome | isolation source: surface marine sediment (1.8m) | place: French Polynesia: Moorea | collected 2018-08
CCCCCCGCGCCCGCGAGTCTCGGTGGAGACAGAGACACCCACCGAGGATCCTGGGGCAAACTACATCAGCCATCGCGGCTGACACCAACCCTGAATGAAGAAAATCTTTCCATTCACTGAGAGTACAACGAAGCTGTCTGCAATTCCGCAGCAAACTGATAGTCGATGCATTTTAGTGTCTTCAAAATCGATCTTGGCGGTGCGTGAGTACTCACAGCTGTCGGGAGTAGAGTCCCTCATCGATCTCATTGTTCGTTCCGTTCTGGGTCATTCCAATCTGCAAGAGAACAGAATATCGTGAAGAGGATTCAAGCGCTGAACTATCCGGACTGTGATTCACTGACATATTTCTTCCACACAGGTGCCGAAGCCAGCAGAAACGCACAGTTCTAAACGAGAGCTCCACCTGTTCCAAACTCTCTGGCACCTGTCGCCATTGTTCAAAATCGCAGAAATGGAGTTCTTATTCAAGGCAATCGTTCTCGTGCCTCTGTGTTCCTTACTGCCTCAATTGGGTGATGTAGGTCCTTGTGTGTGCATTTCAAAAGTTTACATTTGGAGTTTTTGTGAAGCATGTCGTGTGGACACAAAGCGAAGCGCTGCAGGTCACGTTCACGTCTAGAGAAGCGAAGGCCAACGAAAAATATCACTTGTCAAATGAAACTTCGCATTCTTCTCCGAAAAATCTCATGTCTTCATTCGGGTTTTGGAGCGCAAAACAAAGCGTCATCACTGCCAGTTGGTGTGTTCAGGCAAATTTCATGGAAAAGGAACATCATCCCCCCCCCCCCCTTCCACACCGGTTGGTTTGGTGGGGAAAATTAATTTTCGCGCCAAAAAACTATCAATCTCCAGACATTCCATTTTTTGCACAAATTATTTTTTTGCCAGCTGTTGTGGCCACTCATATTTTCCCCTGTCCGGTGTGGCTGCACTTTCAGAGCTGTTGACAAACTGAACAGTCACGGCCTCAAAACGTCAATGTGTCCAACACCCCGAGAGGCAATCTCTGAGTGAGAAGCGGGGTCTCGGGGTCCTTCCGGATTGCGTTCCCAACGATTCACTGTTCTTTCCAAAATCGACTGCACCACGTATTGCTCGGTCTGCCGCCTTGGAGGTGTCGACACTCAAATCCAGTTCCAACGAATCGAGATAATGCAATGTGCGTAGCACCAAAGCACACCGATCGAAGATGACTCGGAAAGAGTGGGTGAAGCAACATGTAGGAAGATGGAAAAGTATGAGATCAATGCAACTGCAGAGTAGAGATCAATTGATCGAGCTTGTGTGGTACAGGACAGCTTTGTGACAGAGCCTCTTAACTCAAGATCACTGTACATAAACATCATCATCTCTGCGGAGAGGATTGTGGACAAACGAGTCCAAGCAGCAATGAGTCACTTGGTGACAATGCTTTTCCAAAACACTACGAAATTTTGCCGTCGTGAAAGTCGAGTACCGGAGTGTCAATGTCAATGGCTGTCTTTCAAACGCACCAAACTCAAAGCGAAGAAAAATCGGAATTGCTGTCCTTGAATTGACAAGCACCTGTCGAAAGTGTCGCCTGCTGCTTGCACACAGATCTGAATGGTGGAAAAGAACTTACTGCAGATATGTACTGCCTGTACATTTGCCTGTTCTGAAAGAAACGCAAGAAAACTGCTGATGTTTCTTTTGCATGAAAAGCGCCCGTCAATAAGACCAAGACCCCAGGAGCTATTGACACAAATGCAAAGTGGAGTGAACAAATCGACGATCATGATTTGGTGTTTGCTCCAAAGCTCTCAAGAACAAAGACTGCTTGTGCCGACCAACATTCGTTGACGGCTCCATTGACCAAGTTCTCTTCCACTCTTTGTCTGGACTATGTTGTTGTGGCAAGATCACTGCTTTGACACACAATCTCCTGACCACGGTTCCGAGACTGGTTTTGCGCAGAACACTTTGCTCAACCACAAATTTGTTTTCGCAGTGAATGCGTGTTCCAATTCATCTGCCTTCCACTTCAGAACAGGAATTTGTTCACCGCCAGGGGTAAAGTGATAAACTGGGTTCGATGTGCCAACCCGGGTCGCAGCGATCGATCTGGAGCAACCCAACCCAAACAGCAACCCTTCTCATTGGTGGGTTGCAGTGGATCGATCCAGGTTGGCCAAAATGCGTTTCATTTGCACCAACCCATTGCAACCCTGGTTCGAGATCGCACAAATCGAACAGTGCCAAGGACTAGCATTCTACCAGACGCCGATCTGGCGATCCGATCGTCAAACAGGGCAAATTCAGGCCAAATCGAGCGACGGTGACCCCAAGATCGGGTCGCAACTTCCAAAACGTGAAAAAATTTGCCGCATTTTGGGGGTGGGGTTGATTTGAACACAGCTTATCGGGGTCAGGTGCAAGCCCCGCGTTGAAACTGCAAAAGTTTCCCAGCATCGCCAGTGAAGAGTCAGCATTCGATCAGAGACCACTCGAACGATTCGAATGTTCGTTTGACGGCCGAGAACCATGCACTGAGTTGACCCCCGCATTCGATCTTCAAACGTTCTTTTATCAAATGCAGATACAGGCACACAAATTAACATCAACGAACTTACGCCGTCTGCGTTATTTGTAGAACCGTTGGTGTCGGAATTCTCTGCGAGTCTGGGTCGTTTCGCTGGAGGAGAGCTCTGCTCACAGGAACCTTTCACACTTGACATCTACACACATTGAAAGAACGCAACAAAAATAAAACTTGGTCTCTTTAAATATGGTTTCCCACACACCAGGCAACAAACACTTTATCTAACGGAACCACACAACTCCTGAGTGTCCCCAGAGTTGTCAAATTCTCGATGAAATGTTCGTTTGACAAAAGAGTCGTGAACACGCACTTTCAAGATGGCGGCGCCGGTCACGTGTGACAATGGGAAATCTCGGAGACTGAAGTCATTTTCATTTCCGCAAAATTTTTACAGCAAATTTGTCACCCACGATTACTCGATGGCTTTTCAAAAATGCCAACAATACAACAAACGAAAAAATCAGAGTCTGAACAAACTTTGTGCCAAGGAAACCGTTTTCACAATGCGAACTGTCAAAAGTAAACCCAGAAAATAAACAATCACTCACCAAGTCCTTTCGATTCTATTTTGTAAGGCTTTGCGAGCTGTCAGCCTCACAATGACACCATTTCAGTGATCTCTTGTACCTTATCGCTCCTCTTTCACAAACAGAATTTTCTAGACCACGGTTCTATCTCAAAATTTGACAGTTTTAGATCATGAGCAATTCTCTTCTTGGTTCAGTTCTCTGTTGACAAGTGACGCAAACAAGGAAACTCTCGAAACACCAACCGTGCCTCAAAGACAATGGACTCACCATGTAACTCTTAACAAACCTGAATACATTCTCTTGTGAGGTTGCGGTCACTCTGAAACACTTTTAGAGCTATATTGGATTATCTAAGCGTTAGATTAACGTCAAAATGTTGACAAAGGAGTCAGATTTTATACCTATTCGTACGCGTAGCTTCTGAAGCACTTGCAACGGAATCACTTCGTGATGACGTCACAGCAGGAAACCCATCAATAAGTGTCTAACTAGCGCGTTCTTCAGGACAACAGTTGTGCACAATATTTCCAATATTTATCATATATGTTGCACTGTTTTGTCTAATAGCAGATCTTGTGTACAAATATTAGTATAAAAGAACAGATATCTTCAGGTGTTGTCTTTTATTGTTTTAGTTTTCAATTTTCTGTGTTCAGTTTTGACACCGAACAAATCCATGAATCCTCGACAGCGTGCTGTGTAGTGCTGTCCAATTTTGACAGCCATTTCTGAACCTTGCAGAAGAAGAAAGAGAAGTTTAAATGACCTAGGACCAGGTATTGGTCGTTTTCAACTATTTCTTGCGTACATACGTATGACGGGCTGCATGAGGAAAGGATCCAATGCATTCATTGTGTTCTGAATGCTGCTGCTCCTGAGTTTGCTGGTGTGTCGGGTGGGATCGAACAGTCTGGATCCAAATTGGGAACCTTTGTGTGTTGAACTGGACCTCTGCCAATGTTGAAAATCCACCACCCTTGCCTGACTGACTGTTGTATGATGAATTGTCAACAAGCAAGATCACGAGGGTTCAAGGTCTGGCCACACCGGTCGGTTTTTGGAGCGAAAACAATGCGTCAATTCACCTGGGGTGGCGAATAAGTTTGCACACAAAGCCCATCAGTCATGGCATCAGTCCGTGACCTTTCCACCAGTTTGCGTAACATGTCAGCCTGACCTACAAGTTGGTGGTGTGGCCGAGCTGGCCATACCAGTTGGTGTGGTGGATATCAAGGCAAAAATACTTTTTGCAAGAAAAGAACTCTCAGGCTCCACAGTATATGTGCTGGCAGGTGACTATTTTCGAGCGAAAGATCTCCAAGGACATTTTGTCAGACACACCAGGTGATCTGGGTTGCTGTCTTATCCTCGAAAGAGATTTTTCGGTGTGACGTGCGATCGGCATGACTGTTGATCAATGGAACAATTTGCTGAATCTCAGTCTTGCACACGCACACACACGCACACACACACACACACACACACACACACACACACACACACACACACACAACGTAAATCGTCTGCACTGTCAGTTTGGTGTGACGTTCCACATCAAGAACCTGTTTCCTCGCACGTGTGTCCTGGGACACCGTCATGTCGTTCTGTTCGTTGTTGCAAGTGCCTTGTCTGCAGTTGGAACCAAAGCATTTCAGCCAGTAGATTCCCCACGACGCTGTGTTTTGACAGACGCAGCAGCAGGAGCGGACAGGATGGCGAGCTGCACGGGGAGCCCACCGAGCCCCGCGCCACTCGAACCCGCCAAGATCGAGTCCCTGGCCCGGGAGCTGCACAAAGCGATAAAGAAGGACCAGCTCGTCAAAGCCAAGTTCATGCTGAAGGTCTGATCGCGCTTTACAAGTTCGTAGAAAGTCTATAGAAATTTGCTGGCACACAAAAACACATTGTATTGCCGCATTGACGGAAATTTACAAGGACTCGCGACGTAATTTTGTAGGGTCTGAGCAAAGAGGACAAAAGAAAAATTGCCTGCAGAAAATTTGATGGAAACGCCTCACTGTTCATCAGCGCTCAACAGGGCCAGGTAAAATTTTCATTTCATGTTTTCCCTCTCCTCTCTCCAGTGCTTTCCTTTTCCTGTGTGCTGAAAGAAAGCATAAAATTGAGAGACGCCTGACTGGTAGTTTTCAAGATTGTTCAGCCGACCAAACCTCACACGAATGAACGGATACCTTTTTGCAGGTCTATTTCGTAAATTACCTGCTGGACGAATGCGACGCTGACATTGAACAACGGGGCGTGTACGAAGTCCAGGAGGACAAATCTCGTCACCAGGTTCGTTTCCAAACGACTTTCTTTGTGCTTTGCGTTTCTGGTCCTTCTGCTGAGTTTCTGGTATCCAGCGACGTTTTCTGCCCTTTCTCGTCAGGTGTCGCCCCTGTGGTGCGCAGCCGTAGCGAACAAACTGGAGGTGGTGAAGACGCTCATCAAGCACAGCTCTGACGTCAACGCCACGTCCGACACGCAGTCGACCCCTGTGCGATCCGCCTGTTACATGACCAACATTGAGGTGGGTGGCTCAAGATTGCGCTTCCGTCCAACTGAACATTGTTGACAAGTTTCTTGGTGATGAATTCCACGGACGGAATCGCCCCCGTGTGAAAGACGCATCTTGTACGCATCAAAATTGTGGGTGCGGGAGTTTCTTTTTCGTGCGTTTGAGATGACCATTGCTTCAATGGCACCGATATACCAGAAAATCAAGGTTGAAAGTTGGGCTGCGTCTTGTGAGTGGGCGCAGCGAGTGCACGGGTAAATACGGCAAACGATCCTGATGGGCAACTCTGCATTGCAAACTCGCGCCCAATCCTAGCTTGTTGTCCCGTTGCCCAGGTTGTGAAGTATCTGGTGGAGAACGGAGCCGACATCCACAAACCCAACATCAACGGTGGCACGTGCCTCATCAACTCCGTGCAGAGCGTCGACCTCTGCAAGTTCCTCATCGAGAGAAACGCCGACGTCAACGCTCAGGATAACTCTGGTACGTGGACTTCAGTTTCCACAGAATCTGCGGTTTCTTGAAACGTGCGAAGAAGAGAAACTTTTGTCAACTGAAAAAGGTCTGCTCTATGATCTTGTTCTCCAAACTGTTGTCGGTCTTTTCCTGATGGAGCGTTCTTGAAACCTGCTGTTCGCGTTGTGCAGGAAATCTGGCGCTTCACTACGCGATTCGGGAGGGTCGCATGGAAACGGTCAAACTGCTGTTGAAACACAACGCCGATCCGTACAAAAAGAACGACTTCGGGGATGACGCCATCCACACCGCCAGTCTGCGAGGTGAGCCGCTCTCGTCATCGTTTCTGTTGATTTGTCTATTCATCACGAGATGTCCACGTTTCGACTCCAAATGCTGGAACCCCCTGAGAGCTGTCTTGTGACGCAGATACAGAATCGGTTTGTCCCAGTGTTTGACAGTTGTTCCTCTCACGCTCCAGGCTACGCGGACCTGCTGGACTACCTGATCCTGAAGATCCGGCCCCCGATCTGGCGTCAGATCGAGGCTCTCGAGCTCATGGGAACCAACTTCGTGGACGAGAAGCACGAGCTGACGCGCGCCGCGCAGATCTGGCGCAGCGCCATGGAGATGAGATTCCGGGACCCAACCGACCAGTACCCCAAGGTGAGTCCCGACCAGTACCCCAAGGTGAGTCCCGATCAGGACCCCAAGGTGAGCCACTGACCAGTGCTCCAAAGTGAGCCACTGACCAACTGGTCTCCCATTGTGTGCGAAAATTGAAATGAGGCCCTTCGTAAACAAGGATTGTGTGGACGTTGGCGAACTTGAAGAAAAGCGGGGTTTTGACGAAACTTTGTTGAAGCTCAATAAAGATTCACAAATTGCAGAGCGTCCTCACTCAACAGCACTTTGCTTTTCGGGCACCAAAGGGCCAGAAAACAAAGTTACACTCTTCAATTGGAAGTCTGGAGGTGCTCTTTTGCGTGGTCCTGGGATGATTTCTGTCCGACGCCACGATGTGAACTTGAGCGTCTCGACACCAAGTTGAGCACTCATGTCCCGCCACCAGGGATGAAAACAATGATCAAAACCTGCGTTGTGTTTTCAGGACCTTCGCGCGATCCCGAACGCGGCGTACCAGTTCCACAAGGAGGTTCTGTCTCTGGAGGAGCTGGACGTCACGTCTAAACACCCCGACGCCATGTACATGCAGAGCCTACTCATTCGGGAGCGCATCCTCGGCTCCGACCACAAGGACACCATCTTCGGACTCATGTACCGCGGAGCCGTCTACGCTGACACGCACAGGTACGTCAAAGGCGCACGCATGCGCACACACGTACACCACAAACACAAAGAGTGCACATGCATTCACAGTAACAGTGACACCAGGGTGTGGGGAAGTGTTCGTCGTTCTGCACTTCATCAGATGCTCTTCACTTGATGGACAAGACGTCGACTGCGTAACACGTCGTTGTTGCAGTGCTCAGCACGTACTGTGACACTCGCACTGTGGGAGGGAGTGTCGGCACTTCAAGCGTTTGTAAGAAGAACAAAAAGAATAGAAACATCAATGCATTTATTTGGTGGCCCCACCAATAGGGACAGTCAAATGGCCCTGCCAGTTGGTGTGGTGGATCTCGCCCCACCAGTTGGCATGGTGGAACTGGCCCACTAGTTGGTGTGGTGACAAGTCTCCACCACAGGCGCTTACAGGTGTTCCCACATGTGTCCTGCAGGTACCAGCGGTGCGTGGACCTGTGGAAGTACGCGTTCCAGCTGCGGCACGAGAAGCACGAGCCGCTGAACCACGAGTGCCTCTTCACGCTGCAGGCGCTCTGCAAACTCTTCTGGGAGATCCACGAGGAGCACATGGCCGGCTTCACCAACGAGACGGTGCAGCAGCAGGACCTGATGCAGGTCCTCGAGATGGCCACGTCCGAGGTACGTCGCGCGTTTTGTGTGTGTTTGCACCGGGTTCGTGTGAAGGTCAAATTGACGCGTGCGCGTTTCCCACAACCAGCGCGACTTGTCCGATCACAAGTGCGTCGGTCTGGTCTCCAAGAACGACTGTGCTTCAGGTTTGAAACTGGTCTAATCATCAGGGTTGACACCGGTCACTCACTCTACAGACAGATTTTGGCACACGCGCATCTGTTGTGATCAAGAGATGCTGACTTGAAGGCCGTCTCTTCTTGGCTGTTTCAGGTGAGCGCAGCAAAGGACGTTATTCACCAGCAGCCAGTGCAGAAGACACAGCAGGAGGAGTTCCAGCTGCTGATGCTGCTGCTCCTCCACCTCATCCACCTCCTACTCAAGATGGACAAAACAGATGCAGAGACACTCGCGCTCAAAAGACTCGTGCACAGGATCGTCAAAATGGACGCCAGGGGGCTGGGCGGAAAGTCACTGCTCCATCTGGCGGTCGAGCGGAAGTCGTCGAATGTTTCCGATGAGTACTACTCCAAGTTCCCTGAGGAGGGTGTGGTGCAGATTTTGCTGGAATGCGGCGCGCAGGTCAATTGTTTTGACGATGAAAAGAACATCCCGCTGCACGCATGCGCGGAAGGGCTGCGTGGATTGGTCGAGGAGAGCGACGTGCAGGAAATGAGCGCCATCGTGGACACACTCATCAAGCGTGGCGCTCACGTGGACGTGCGCAATGTGCACGGCAAAGTGGCGGGCCTGGAACTCTGCAAAAGCACGTGGTACAAACTCTGCATGGTGGATCATGTGAGCCTCAAGTGTCTAGCTTCCCAGAAAATCAAGGCGTGCAATATCCCTTATGAAGGGGAAGTACCAGTTTCGCTCGCTCCGTATATAGAAATGCACTGATGAGAAACCATTCGGGTGGCGTTCGATTTGAACACTGCAGTTTCATTGTGCCGATGACTGACTGAGTGTCGTGCAGCAGAAAAGTTGAGAACTAGAAGTTGGCGTCACTGGATAAGTTTGTGCAAGTGCTGGATGACAAAATGTGACAATTTGTTTGTGACCTCATTCTTTGGCTTGCTGTGGCTCAATGGTGTTTTCATCTTTTGAACTTTTGTTTTTGTCTGGTGATAAAATTCTGGACGCAAGTTTGCCTTGCACTTTTGTTTTGCATTTATCTTTCGCGCAACTTTTGAAAAGGCAGTTCCCAGGTTTGAGGAAGGTTATCGCAGGTGATCACAGTGCAGTGCTTCCTTTTATGGGCACCCAAACTGTGTCGAGCCTGTTTCACGCCATGTGCTTCACGCGATTGTGGACAACCAAGTGACGGTGCCATGTTTACTTTTCTCTTCGCCACAATGTGATATCTTTATTTCTGCTTTTCTTACACCCGTTAGACGTGACTGAAACGCACGTGGCCAATAAACTTGCTTTCAATTGAATTCTGTTTTGGTCTTCGTTCCGAACTTGTGTCCAAACGGACCCACAATACTGACCTGAAGCACGGTCTGCAAACGCCAGTACCGAACGGTAACAACACAACGCGTCCATTTTCATTTTGTTTGATATGTTTTTAACAATTTTTATTCTTTTGTACAAAAACATGAATATTTAAAAAGACACTTGTACAATGAATGACTTTTTCCATGAGTGATTCGTGTTTCAGCAACGATGCAAACTTCACTCACCTCCAGGAACAACACTGAGATAAAAACCTCGGTCAACAAAGCATTGTAGTAGCTATTTACACCTGTCTGCGCTCACTCATTCACACACACGCACGCACGCACGCACACCCACAAGTGACTTGAGCTTGAGAAAACCTGGAGTGAAAAGAACCAGGATCGGTATTTACAGGAACTGATGCGTGAAGGGTGGAACAGCTGGATCAAAACTGAACAAGGACAGAAAAGTAAATTGTGCTGGTTGTGAAGGCCCTTTCTTGATGGACAGACAAGAAAACAGGCTGCCGAATGCATAGATACAATGAACAGTCTTGTTATGGTGAACAAAAACAACTTTCAAGCAACGATCTCCACAGACGTCAAACGTGTGCGCTCGAGTAAAAATTCTTCACACTTTCATTTAAGTACAAAAATATAATTTTAAGTCGAGATGACCCAGTTAATACACGCACCACAATAACCCTTGAGAAGAACAGTGCACCACGCACAAGAGAAATCGCGCGTCGCGTCGTGAAGCGAAACACGGCTTGAACAGCGTCCAGTCGTCTTCCCGTGCGAACGAGCGAGGTGTGGTCAACAAAACGACGCTGCTGGCAGAGAAACCCTCGTTCTGCCAGAAACACTGTCAACCACACGTATCACACCAATAGATTTACTCATCCAAACGACATACTGTAGTTGGGAAACAGGACTTGAATCCGTTCCAGCATTTCCCACACAAGTCACACTTCAAACCCCAGTGTGGTTGGTCCAGTTTGACTGTTTTCTTTGCACACAAAAAAAGAACACTTGGTGCCCTTGAAACAAACAAATTCTACAATTTCTACATACTGACGAATTGATCCACGAATTGAAAACTTTGGTTTGATTGAACAAATTTGAACAAAATGCACAATGCAGCAGCCACAAGCAACGTTCCACATCTCAGAAGTTCGGCAGGACCAATGATGTCAGGACGAGGACTTTGCATAGAACTGAATCTTACAAACAAAGCAACAGATGAGCTTGATATCTTTCTGCATAAATCAAACAGCGAATGGATCCGGGAGACACTGAGGTAGTTCACGTGAACGTCACAAGCTCTTTCACAAATTCAATTCACCAGCCAAGAAGAGAGACTATTTTGGGACGAATTTTCTTTTTCTTTCTTTTTTTTTTGCGACACTATCATTTCACAAAAACTTCCATTTTTAAGTACGATGGCTGCAAACCCAAGAAAACGAATCATTCGTACGCGGATTGTCCCAAGACAACACGCAACAAGGTTGTGCCTTTGGGAGTTTCTGATGCAACGCACACGTTTTCCACATTTTTTCCAGCTTGTGTTCTGTCTGCCACCTGTCTGTGCTTCTGGAATGTTCCTTCTCCGTCTGTATTTCCGCGCACGACTGTGCTCCCGACGTCGTGCACTTTTGAGCACAAGGACTAAACTTTCAAGTCGTAGAAAACCCCAATAAACAACAAAGTATTCACTGAAAGAAACTCACTGTTTTCGGCCACAAACAACAAATCAACTTGGTCAACTATTTGTGCGAAATTGTTCCCTTTCATTTCTTGAAAACAAACCCCAGAAGCAAAGTTCGCTCTCAAGAGAGCCAACGAAACTCTAATGCCCGAAATAAATTTCTACCATCTAAACATCCAGAAATGAATACTTGAATTTTTGTGACTCCACAAACAAGCAAAATGCAACAAAAGCCCTTTCTTCAGCCCCTTCAGAACAGTGTGCCGTAGGTTCGTTCGACTGTTCCTGCTCCAGTCAAGCGACATACGAGATGTGGACTCTCACAAAAATGGATCTTCATGTGCACGATTTTTGTGTCTGAATTAGTTACCAAGCGATTTTGGGGTCTTTTTCCCATGATGCAGAGCACACACATGAAAGTCATGAAACTACTCTATATTTGGTATCCGCCAAACGCGCGTGCCTGTCACACGCACACGCTGCACGTGGTTTTTAAGTAGGTCACTGTTGGTTTGCACATTTAGCACTTGAGAAAGGCAGCTGCAAATTATCCAACGTCTGCATCTTTCAGGGATGGAGTGAACCTCCCAAATATTCCTGGGTGGCACTTGTTGAGTCATGGCACAACCTGTTAACACAGAGAATGTATCGTCTTTTTCGCGAGCTCGTCAGAGTTCAAGTCTGTTGATGTCGAAACAGGCGTCACAACCTCGGAAAGACTCCTCCAGTGACGAGCCGGGGGAGGAGGAGGGCGGAATCACGTCCGGTCGAGCTGCGTCACCAGGACGAAAGCTGCCTCCACATGACGCAGATGATGCACGTGACAACCGGAAGCGACTGGTTCCCGGTGGACGGCAGAGGTGGCGCCGCGCGTCGCAGCGCCCTCTACACTTCGCTGTCGAAGCACATGTGCACCTGCTCGAGCTTCAGCGGGAGGCGGCTCTTCCGCGCGAACTCGTCGTCTTCCAACAGCCGGTAAAACTGAAACGAACAGCCCAAGTTCAGGTCACGTGGCCAGAAGGACATGCAATGAGACGAGTGTTTCGACTGCAGTTGACCACGCACAACAGAACATTGGAGACAGATCTCGATTTGAGCCACACACAGAAGAAAGCTGTCCCACAAAGCAAGAGGGGATGTTCGTGTCCACAGGAGAGGACATGGACATCACAACAGCACACATGCACACACGCAAACATGCAGGAGAGGCACTGTCATTGTGCACAAAGCCAAAACCCCAGGAGCAGTGAATCAAATCCCTCGCTGCGTAATGTAGATGCCTGAGGGTGCTGACGTGCAAACCCCCCCCCCCCCGAAAAAAATGTTCTGGCACGGACACAAGCCCACAAACAGGTGGGTACAGGTGAAGCGATGGCCAGCCATTCTCGAAGCTAGAAAAACGGTCACGCTACAAAAGAGAACACGCGAGTGGTCCGCTTTTTCAAGCCACAAAAACCAAATCAGATCCGTGCATTCAGCAAGTGCCATTCAGAGCAAAGGAAACACGTGCATAAACTGTGAACTACCGAACAACTCTTTGCAGGTGCGATCGAACACAAAAAAACGAAAGACGAACAAGGCCACAAAGCACAAGCGAACAGCACAGGGGAGTCGGAGCGGCGTCTCACCCCGCACTGAGCGTCCGACGCCGCTGGGCGTCGCCGCCGACACCGCCGCTAGCACTCGGCGCAGTCCATGTTGATCTGCACCTGCTCCAGCTTGAAGGCGAGGCGATAGTTCCTCGCAAACTCGTCCTCTTCAAGTGCGGCCAGAAGCTGCAAAACGAACGGCCCCGAAATGAAGGAAGCTCCGCGCACCAGAGACGTGTGCGTGTGTTAGAAGCGAGGTGGACGCGGAAACTGTGCGGTCGGGGTGGCTGGTGATTTGACGGAAGGGGGCAGCACTGCTGATCGTCGTCAGACGAGACGCATGAATGCATCAACATGCTGACAGCGTCAGCGGGTGCGACACGGGAGACCGCCGAGTTTCCATATCCACCAGAAGAGTTAAACTGTACAGAGAGGGTTGTTAGCAGTTGAATCCTACTCGGCATAAGAGCACATGGACACAACATACGAAAACGCCCCCGTTTCCCTCACTTTCACGCTGATGTGTGTTCTTTTCCACGTTTGTGTGGCTTCATCTATCACACAATCTGGTCACACCATTCCGACAGTATTGTGAGGAAGTCCATCTGGCGGAAACACCGTTTGTCCGCCCGCCCCGAGGTTCTTCCTCGCGAGTGCAAATTCACACACGAAAACACACCCACTCATCAAGAGCGACCCTCCTGACATCTACATCCTACATCAGGGCGGTCACCTCACACCATTCCTTTCTTAGCTCCAGACAGCACGCTCCCTCCTTTCCACATCAGCTGTGGAACCACCAGAAACCTGCAACACACACACACGCGCACGCACACACAAAGCAACAGCGCCTGAAACGACGTACCTCGTCATTGTATCTGACGACGTAGTGGTAGAGTTCGTAGAGCGCGGCGTTCGTGTTGAACTCCACCTGGTGGAGACGCGACTCCTCCGCCAGCATCGCGTTCATGTCCTGGTCGCTGATCGCCGGCATCAGCTTCACGTCCTGGTAGTACCTGCGAGCACGGATGGAGGGCGCTGTCATAACAACGCACAGACGGCGCCATGTTTTGGCGGGAAAAACTCTGAAAAGTTGTCGCTTCTTGTCTGGCAAAGTCAGACGCACCACACGAAAATGTCACGTTGTTTTTGGACGCTCGCACTCAACTGTCGACGGCTATGTGCTCCTCGAGCATTTCGCTCTTCACACGATGGTAACTCACCTCTCGACCCATTTCTTGTACTTGGGGATGTCGCGCGCGTACAGCAGTTTAGAGGAGGGCGAGTCCTTGCCGAGCCGGTGCTCGGACATGGAGCACGAGTCCATGAAGGTCTGCGCGATCACCGAGAGGCACGCGTCCACGATGTTGGACTTGTTCACGTTGAAGACGAAGTCCGGGTTCTTCACGACGTTGATCCAGAAGCGCAGCGGCAGGCTGGGAGGGGACACGTGCGAGTGAGCAAATTTGACGAACACAACACAGAATGGTGTCACTTAGATGTGATCCGGACAGAGACTCAGGGTTTCGTGAAAAACATGGTGGAATACCGTCGTGGCAGGAAGAAAAGATTTCTGTTATTTTCTTGCTTTCTGCTGATTTGTTGGTGGCGAGTGGAAAAAACATCCCCCCTGTGTCGTCGACGTTCGAAGGTTTCATCGGAAACGTTTTGACGTTTGATGATACATGTAACGCAGGCGGCGTGACGCTGACGTGGCATGGCGACTGCAAACACCGTGCTTCACTCCCCAAGGGGTCACGACCAAAGAAACGAAACCTCGCATGAATGCGGTAGGTGGCGCACCTGTTGCTCTTCCACGTGTGCACCACTTCCGGGTCGTTGATGCCGTGCAGCAGCGCCTGGTCGTCCAGGAAGTCGAACATGTACTTGATGGCGAGCGGGAGCGCCGAGCCGCGGTTCGTCGTGCTGAAGATGGTCTCGAACAGGTCGTCCACGTACTTCTGCAGCGTACCCTGGGGAAACAACGTCTCCGCTCAGTTCAAGGACGTGCGATGGTGTGGGACGAAAGGGTTTGCCGTATTTACTCCACCCAAGTCTAAGTCACACCCTCGTGTGGGACGCATTCCAACTTTGACCTTGATTTTCTCATGTCAAGGTTCCGTTGAAATAATAGAGGGACTCCTCCCCCACCCCCAGTAACACACACAACACGCACTCACACCAGAAGGCGCGTCTTACGCACAGGTGGACACGGTCGTTTGTGGAACCTGACCATGTTTCATCACAGCGTATTTGAGAAGCACCAATCGGCTCACAGCGAAGAAGGGTCAAAGCTAAGCGCACGCGCGACAAGGAGCTCATGGGGACTAAAGTGATCACGATGAGTACCTTGGTGGCCAGTAGCCGGGTCAGGTAGATCTCGGACACCATCTTGTTGCCGCGGTCCTCTCCTTTACTCTCCTCGTGCGGTTTCACCTGAAACAGACGCACAGTTTCAATTGACCCGTTTGCTCTTTGAACACCGTCAGAGAAACGGTGACGGTCGCTGTGCTGGTTCATCTGACTGGCAAATTCACTGAGCTGCGAATTCACCACAACCGGCTTGAGCAAAATCGTGCTGTTTTCGGGGTGATTCAAAATGAACGCGCTCCCTGACACACTTTTCCAATCAAGTTGAGGTGGAGACGGAGTGCTACTCACCAGATGGTAGTACTTGCTGCCGGTCTCCATGTCGATGTGGACGTTGGGCGGGGAGAGTGAGCGCGTGAGGGACGGAGAACCAGACATGGCGTACGTGTCTGAAAAACATGAGACAAGAGGACGTGAACAAACTTCCATGCGAAGAGAAAAGGTTGAAGATCTGTGCCCACAATTCAATTTTGTAGCACGATTCGTCGTGGCTTTCTGGTTCTGAGATACACACTACAAAAACAAGACGAAAATGAAAAGGCAAAGACAACATGACCAGCAAGAAAGAATGCACACACGCACACATACACACACACGCACACACAGAGAAGTTTTGATGATCGGAAGACACAGCATCCAACTGAAACATCCAGACAGTTGTCAAACACACACGGTTCACTTGAGAGAATGAAAACATTGTGACAGAATATGAAAGAAAACAAAATTTGACCCCTTGTGCACAACGAAGAATGAAACGGCCATTATGTCACAATTCTACATCTATCGACAAGTGAAGAACACTGCAAAATAAATACACTTGTAACAGAACAACACTTTCAGCACAACACTGCAAAATCAGCAACAGATATTCTGTACCTATGTTAAAGTTTGGGACGATTGGAACGATGGTGCCACCGTTGTTAGTCACTGGAAGAGAAACAGGAAGCGTTAGACGCCACCAGAAAAACTTGGCTGCGAAGCCAAGTTTCACGAAAGCTGCGCGTGGTGAAGCCGAGACTTATTTCTGCACGAAAACAAAGCAGCAGAAACGCGTCGCGTGTCAGAAGTCAACAGCCATTTTCCTTGAAGGCAGTTTTCAACTGCGCTTGTACTTCAAACAAGAGAAGCTCAAAGCCGTTCTGGATCAGCCGCGCACAGTGCAACTCAACGTCAGGAGCAACACGCGCATTGTGGAGAACGTGCTGCTTGTGGCAGAACAGTGGTAGCGTGAGACTGAGGGAGGGTTCGATGCACGCCTGTCCACCGTGTGTCTTATTTACAACGAGTGCGCGGACAGACGCGCAGAATCGAACCCGCCCAATGTGCCGTTCGTTTTCATGCTCCGAGCGACCAGTGTTAGCGCTTCAACCCAATGGGAAACGGAATTCAGATCTGAATCGGAACACGAACGCGAACGGCGCCAGAGATTGAGAAGCAGGAGAGAAGCGTGATGAGGAGGCGCGGAACATAGCAAATGCGAAAGTGTGTGTGTGTGTGTGTGTGTGTGTGTGTGAGAGAGAGAGAGAGAGAGAGAGAGAGAGAGAGAGATTGTGTGTGTGTGTGTGTGTGTGTGTGTGTGTGTGTGTGAGTGCGAGAGAGCGCGTGTGGGGGACGTACAGAATCTGTGGTGCGAGCCGCTCTTGTCGGAGCCGAGCGACAGGTTGTAGAGCGACGTCTGCTTCGGGATGAGGTTCATGCCGGGCTGCCGCGGCACCAGCGCCATCACAGATCCGTCCGGCACCTGTCAATCATCATGTGGGGTCAAGGACGGATTGAGGACAACGTCTCCCAAGCATTGGAAACTGAGTCCCGTGAACAACTCAAAACGTCTGCACTGTGATCTGGACGACAACGAATTGACGCTGTCGCAACCCCTTAACTCGGACACCAGCCTCGCCTGACCAAATCGAAATGTAGAAACCATGTTTGCGGAGTTCAGATTCGGCGAGATATCTTCCAAAGCTTTGCTCTGTGTGTGTGTGTGTGTGTGTGTGTGTGTGTGTGTGTGTGTGTGTGTGCTCGCACCTTGTAGTGCGCGAGCGAGTTGAGGCGGCGGTAGTCGCCCTGGTTCTTGGTCGTCATGTCCTCGTCCTGCAGTATCACCCGACCAGACATCCCCGTCTTCCACTCTGCAACCACAACCACGCTCAACCACAACGCAGCCAAAACACGATGGTCAAACCTTCGTCTTGTTAACGTCGCGCTGTCAGGCTGAGGATCATGATGAAACTGAGTCTTTGACAGCCAAGCGAAAAATCAGCGAAATCATTTCAACCGTGTTCCGAGCATCGGGCGCAAAAACGAACGCGGCCATCGCAAACGGCAAGGCGAACGCACGCACCCAGATCGAGGTCGTCCCTGAGAGGGCGCGACGAGTAAGGCGAGTTTTTGTAGATGGCGTCGAGCATCTTGTCCTTGACCTGCGAGATGGAGTCGCAGTCGAGGATCTTGACCTCGTGCTCCTGGTTCCCGAACTGGATGTCGGGGTCCGCCACGTACAGTTTCTGCAAAAGGAAAAAAAGTCAAGATCATTTGCAATTCGAATGGGCCTGAATTATTCCTGGAACAGAAGAGGCAGTCAGAACAAGTGCAACACAACTTTTCCGGATCAATCGGCTAATATTGGGTTCGTCACACGGTTCAAACCACCCTGTGTCCAAGAGACAACGGCGAAGAGTTGAATTGAGCCTTGTCTTCCGCCCCTGCTTCTCTGTCTCTCACTGACCATGGTTTTGTAGTCCAGCTGCTGGCGGATGAGTTTGTCTTCGCTGAGTGAGTATTTGGCTTCGGAGGTGAGCGCGTCGACGGGGCCCTTGTCCACCTGCCCCTTTATCGCTCGGTAGAGCATGAACAGGGGCTCCCCCGCGCACTCCTTGAGGAACTTGAACTGCAGGAATGTGAACCAGTTGCTCAGCATCTTCTCCGCTACGGACTCCGTTCTGAAAGTGAAGAGGGATTGCGAAAAGTTGTTTCTTTGCTGGCAATCGAAACTTTTTGTGGTTTCAATGCATTTTTGAAAGCAGGCCAGACTCAAGATGTTACTGGTCTCCACTCAATCTGACAACTTACCTCCTGAGTAAAAGTTTTGGATGGTTTCTTCCTTCCATGGATTTCTCTATAAGTTCTGCTAGTAAAGTCTTCAGTATACTGAAACAGAAGCAAAAACTTTCTTGAAATGACGGTTCTTGAACAAGCAGTGTCTGACGACTTTTGGAGAACGTTTTTGATGGGGCACAGTGGACTCAGCTCAGGAAATCAGCTGGCGATGTAAGCACTACGAGTAAAAAGTTACCTTCCTGCATGGTTGAGACGGTCAATTTGTGTGGTAGACACTCACTCTATTTCATAGGTAGATACTTACTCTGTGTGGTACTCCATGCGCGGCTGGAGTGCGACTGAGATGAGGGACGCGACGTTGACGCGCTCGCGCATCGAGAAGTCCCGGTGCGACTCGAGCGTGCGGATGAAGAGCAGCAGGAACGTCTTGTTCAGCAGCAAGTTGTGGAACAGCTTGAGGCCGCGGTCGAACCCGTCACGCCGCGTCAGGTCCACCTGCTGACACAGGTGCGTCGCCGTCAGTCGGAAGTGGAGCGAAACACACGCACACATAAACACACACACACACAAGGCTCGTCACTCAGGCAAAATGATTCCGTGAGCTGCGTCGCATCCCCCATTCTCAAACACCCAAGTTGTGGCATTCGCTCACAAAGGCACGCGCTACAGTCACACACACACACACACACGTGTACACACACACACACACACACATACACACAGTGAGCGCACGTGCATACACACGCGCATGCGCACACACTCACCTCCATGGGGCGCGTGACGGGGTGCTCGTCCTCGGGCACGTTCGGGAAGAGCACGCGCATCGTGAAGGAGCGGTAGTCTCGGAACGGGATGCCGGCCGTGCCGCCCAGGTCGTTCGTGATGCCCTCGATGTCCGTCTGCAGCTCCGCGAACGCTGCGGGGAGAACAGGAGATTCATGTCAAGACTTCTCCTCGGTGAAGCAATGCGCAAAGCTGCAAACAAAGCTCAACTGTGACCCCTATCCTCCGCGGATCAGTTGTTTGTTTCAACAACATTGGACGTTTTGACCAGAAGACAAAACGTAGTGTGGTTCACCAATGGAAACAACAAATGTGCAGAACAGTGTGAGTGCGCGCGAACGTGCAGAACAAGACAAACGTACGAAACGCCACGACCCGAGCAAACGTAAAACACGACAAGTTGGATCTCATAATACAAACCGTAGCCGACGCCCACGCCTTCTCTTTCAGGGAGGCTCAGTGTCTGTAACGTGACCACACAGCGTGACAACACACAACACACCAGAACGACCCAACAAGTGAGAAAACCACACAGCAAAGCACGCTAAGCAACGACAAGCCAGGAGATTTTGATCCGCACTGAAGGACAGCGAATCCATGTGTGGCAATTTCTCTCCACTGTGCTGTGATATCGCACCAAGCGTTTTGCCAGAAAACAGCACCGAAACTGTCAACAGGTGACGCGCGAGTCCAGCTGCACCACGTGCTCAGTGACAACACGCACCGACAAACCAAGCAGCAACGAACAGGCAAACACCGGACGCGACAGACGCTCCGTCCGCTGCGAGGCGGGAACGCAGCGCAGCGCGCGACGCACCTTCTTTGCACTCCTTGGCGACCTTGGCCTCCAGCGCGTCCATCTGGTTCTGCATTCGCTTCATGACGCGGTCACTCTCGCGAGACTTGCGCTTGTACGCGATGAAGATGATGACGATGATGAGGATCAGGATCCCTGCAACAAGGAGAGCGACGTTCAGGGGACGGCAAGAAATTCGTCGGACAGGCAGTGATTGCGTGTCTCCACACACACCTCAGATACCAATTCTCTGGGCTACGAACACTCTCCCACTAACACTCTCTCACAAACACTCGCGCACGAACGCAGGCGCAAACGCGCACACACTCTGCTCACCCCTGCTCAAGTATCCACGGTCCCATCCTCCAGCCCCCCCCCCCCCAATCACGCACACACACCCACACCACTCACCTCCAGCAACGCCAATGATTATCATGTACTGGATCGGAAGGCCGAACGGTGTCTCGTACTTGAGTGTACCCAGCGCGAACGTCAGGTTCCGTCCCACCGTCACCTGCAACGTCAGAAACCACGTGTGGTCAAGCATGTCTCGCGCTACCGTAGATCTACCAGCTGGTGCACACGCACTTACATCCTGATTGTTCTGATCCAGACCAGTTTGTCACATGCAGTGAACAGCAATGCGAACTCACCGTGACCTTGGGGCTGTTTCCGACGCCCTCTGTCTTGGCGGGCGGCGGTTTGCAGGTCAGCTGGTTGGTGTCGACCCATTGCACGACGCACGGCTCGGCGCCGACGCGCACCCGGTAATCCTGCTTCGTCAGCGCCAGATTCAGGTTCTCACCCTGCAGGACAAGAATCAAATTTTTCAAGTGGCACTTGCAGATGTATCAATCAGTTTGAGGGTCACAGACACACTGCGCATGACCGGAACGTTGTGGCCGACCTCAGCCACTGCTCGACACAATTGTGTTGTGCCGTGTTGTTTGCCGGCGTCCATTTTGCTTTGTCCCAGTCACTCTCAGTGTGTTTGTGACTCAATTCCTACATATTAGTGCGACTGTCACTTGTAACGGAGTTCTCGTTCCACGGCGGCGCCTTGATTCGCTTTCCATTTCAGACCGGAGTTTGAGCCTTGTGGCTCGATACGCACCTCGACGGTGAGGTAGTCGTTCTTGGACTGGAAGTAGAGCGTTCCTCCGTCGAACGCCTCGAGCACCGGGTCCGGGTAGAGCGTCAGCTTCCGCTCCCCGTTCGACAACGCCGTCACATTCCTGCGTCAACGTCAACAGAAACGCGTGAGTCAAGAGGGAGAGCACATGGTGAGACACTATCCGCATGGGTTTCCCATGAAGTTCGTTTTTGTTGCCAGCGTGAACGTGAGCTTGAACGTGCGCATAGTGTGAGTGTGACCGTGAGCGTAAATTTGAGCAGAAAGTTTGCGTAAGCGTGTGTGTCCAGAGCGTGTGTGTTGTCCACGTGCGACTGAGCACTTCACAGAAAACAGTCAATAACCCCCCCCCCCCCCACAACCCAACCTCATCCCGCCCTTCTCTAGCAAAGAGCAGATTTCCTCACGCACCTGAGTTCGGTGACGTTGTCCATGATGAAGCCGAACGACACGGTGAGCGGGTTCGCCGGGTCGATGGGCGCGGCGAGGCGCGACGCGGACAGCGTCGGGGAGTCGCAGCGCATCAGCACCGAGCTCTCCACCGTGCAGTTCTGTAGGAACGACGTGTCGCCGTCAGAATCACGCAATCAAGGCAGACTTCAAGTTTTTGTTTGTACCCTTCATCTGAAATGCGTTTTTCAAAACGCGAACTCCCAGACTCCACTTCTATTGAGAGCTGACATTCGCACGTGCGTCCGCCCCCTCCCCACCCCTCGTACAGTGGTGGGATTATACAACAATGTTTCGCTGAACATCGCGTCAACACCAATGTCGAGTGTTGTATGGTGATTGGCCAGTGCCAAGGAAACTGTGCATCATGTCATCAATTTGTGTGCTTTTCTCGACGTTGGCATTGGCATTTGAGGGCCGTGCCGTGTGTCCCTAGTGACGACCTCTGACCTCCGACCCCGCACGGAGCGACCCCTGACGGACGGAGCGGTACTCACGCTGTAGAAGTCGCCCTGATTGAGGTGGACGTACATCTGCGGCTTCTGGACCGAGTCGAGGTTGACGCCGCTCACCGTCATCACCGTCCCGCCGCTGAAATCACACGACACACGGCGTCACAGACTCGTCCCGAGTTACGCAGGGCGAGTATTGGGTTCCACCGGGGTCAGGGGGGCCTCACCCAATTTTGGGAAAATACAATCACATTGAAGGGTGTTGCCTGGCGGGGACTTTTTACGGAGCCCATTGTCTCTTTGTGGTGTTGAGAGTGGGACGGAGTCGACTCATTTTTTCCAGCGCAGTAAATTATTAAAAAAACAGTTTCAGTTTTGCTGAAATCACTCAGTCGACACGACGTCGCTGGGACTGTGGTTCGGCATCACACAAGAACGTTATCAGCGCACGCGCACCTCAGGATGCTCTTGTCCGGGTCGAGCGTGAAGACGAGCGGATCGTCCACGTAGCTGAACGTGTCGCTCTTGTACGTGACGGCGGCGCGATCGAAGCGCATCTCGACCACGCCCTCTGACGTCACCACGTTCGATGACGTCACGCACACCGCAGAACGCTCGCTCGTGCTGAAACGCAGGCAAAAAGTACTCTTGATGTCAAATCTTTGTCACGTCACGCAACTGATAACGTGTGTCATACGCCTGATATTGAAAGGTACTGACGCAAAAAAAACACCAGGGTCTACCCTCTGGTCTTATTCACAAACCACACTGTGCAACTCGCACTCCCTGGATCAGCGTGGTGGCATTCCATGCGATCAACTGAACCTGAGTGACGAGTGGTGCCCTCACCTGGTGACGTTGCACGGCAGCCCGACGACGCTGGCGCTGACGGTCGTGCCGGCGTCCATGTGGTCCCCGCGGATGGTGATGCGCGTCCCGCCCGAGATCGGGCCCAGCTTCGGGGAGAAGTCCGTGATCCGGGGCTCCTGAAACACGTGATCAAACAGTTGGTCACGTGGTCACACACATGTTGTCACGTGGTGACACACTTGGTCACGTGGTCACACGCTTGGACACGTGGTCCATACTCGCACACGTTCGGAGACAACCCGGCGTGTCACGAAATGGGCCTACGCAAAGTTCTCTTGTGGTCAATGGTTGATCAAGGCGTTTGTGAATCAGGACGTGCAGTTCTGAACGTCCGAAGAACGGGTCTGAGTTCTCACAACGTTGGTCATGGACGCAAAAAACTGATACACAAGAAGCAAGGCAGCAAGTGTACTCACGACGTAGGAGAAGAGGACGTCGGAGGCGTCGCTGAACTTGTTTTTGATGGAGATGAGGACGGGTCCGGTCTTGATGGAGTCGCTGTGGTCCGTGATGCACACCACCCTGCGGGAACCAGACAAAATCATGAGCGGGAACCGGACGCAGCAGTGCGCAAGACGTCACGTGCCGTTCATCGGACGATCACTGCTGATACTGACAGGCGTACAACGGCCGACACGCGTTGAAGTTTGCTGCCCGTTCCTGCTCTGTCCCACTTCCGGTACAATTCAGTCAGCACATCAAGGTTTCCTGTACACACATACACACACACACACACACACACACACACACACACACACACACACACAGAGGTGGAGACGTGCTGACCGTTTGGCGGGGACGTACTGGTCCCGGACGGCGGCGCACGGGATGTTGGCGACGGTGACGCCCGACTCGACGTCCTCGAACACCTTCCCGAGGTTGTTCCCGTTGATGGTGAGGTAGGTGCCGCCCTGACGAGGTCCCGTCGTTGGGAAAAACTGCAAAACACGAGAAGCACAACGTCAGTCACTTCGACAGGCAAATCGGAAGTTTTGGAAACTGGAGTTCGTGGCAGTTTTTGGCTGAAAAAGAACGCGTATTGACTGCACGAAAGTACGGTTAAGGAACCTGAATGTGGATCAGTCAGTTCTGGAACATTGGTGTATTCTCGGGTTGCAGAACTGTTGCGAGTGAGTTGACGTATTTGCACAGGTTAGAACAACGAGAATGAGGCAACACTACTCCTGTCGTGCTTTACCACAGACCTGGACTCTCAGCAGCAATATATGTCAGAAGTACTTTCCAACTACTTTCACCAGAACAGAACCCTCAACTCTTCCAACGCATTCGGGAGTCGGGCGGGAGGCTTCCACTGCAGATCAAATCTAATAACGCGCCGCTCACGGTGCATTTACTGCGGAAGAAACAGCTGTCATTGAACCCTCGAGGGCAACAAAACCTTCCCGAGCAGAAATTCATGCGCGCACAATACGAAGCTGTTCGGAGGTAACGCTGGGGCGGAACTACCTACGCGCCTGCGCATCACTGTTCATCTTTTCTGTCAGGAATGCGCTGAGAAGCTCCTCCAGTGCCGGGCTCTAATGCACCGAGTGAAACGTGGAGACGCCCCAAGTTCGGGACGATGACGACACGGTGATGTAAAACTGGTGCCCAGGTCAGTCTCGGATGTCAGTGGCGCCGTGGAAGCGGCTGAAAAGCCACAATCCACATGCACTTTTTCCCGCACAAATGAAGCCAAAAGATTTGAAGTGCGAGTCGAGTTCCCCAGAAAGTTTGGACGTTTTGTGGCTCAGTTGGTGGGAATGAAATGACGGCTGGTTGTGCGTTTGGGGCTTCCTTACGTTTCGCATCGCAGTTCCAAACGCTTTCACTGGGAACGAGACACCCAGCGTCAGCGCCACTCTGTTGAAAGTTCTCCACGCACAAGGTGTCATGTCACGCCAATATCAAACGCGTGTTCTTGTCTGACGAGGGAGATTTTTCACAGAACCGTTTCGGACAACAGATCAGCGACGTCAACAAGGCTGATCTGCATCTGCAGAACGAATGCTCTTTATCCTCCTTACTCTTGCTATCTCACACAACGGCACGGCTTGTGTGTGTCAGAATTGTCAGAATGAAATTCTCATTTTGAAGTGAGCAAATTTGGCTTGAAAGGAATGCTTATGCTACAAACTGCATATTTGTTCAAACCAGCGCTACCCTTGCAGAGGCCTGGGGGACAACCAGGTTCCAATTTTGGAGAAACTTTGGAGGAGTGAAACGAAAGCTGTTGAGCGTGTGGTGCACGTGATCCGTTATGTTTGACACGTGGATCCATTACTGGGATTCTCCCCCAGAAGCACCTCTCGTGTTATCCACAAGGAAAACTCGGATAATAAAAGGGAACGCATGCCGAACCCCACGTCAGCAATAATGGATCGAGATTCAGAGATTTTTAATGTGTTCCCTCGACAATCGCCGAGCTGTGCTCTTCTGCCATATCTCGGCAAGTTTTCTCAGTCAAGTTACCGTCGTTTTATCAAAGTGTAGCTTTGCTTGTGAAAAGGCAGTGACGTCTACGTCTGGGAAGGTAGTTTTCAATTTGAATCCACAGTCCATCTACGATATCACTTTTTCGATTCAGGTGCAATTTCATGCGAAATCTCCGAAACCTCTCTCGCTTACTTCCGTCGTGTCACGAAACGCAGGTTTGCTGCAAAAGACTCTCGAGATAGAGAATACGAGAAGTGACACTCCCTTAATTTGACTCAACACGTTTTTTCTTCACACCATCTCGTCGCATCATTAGATATTGGCAGATCTCTCCCCAGAGTCGTGAGATGTCAAGCTCTCCGAGCTGCTGCTCTCACTGACACCGACTCACTTTTCCTCCAAAGTGCAAGTTTTTCTATGCACAAGAAATTGACGAGTGATGCGGTGAAAGTGATGCGAGTTCAGCAACACTGGAGTCCCAGACCCGATCCAATTTCCGATTTCCTGGCGTCGCACAAACGTTTCAACGTTTTCAGGTCGGCGTGAACTCGTGTACACTGTTGCTCTTCATATTTGGTTGCTCTCCTTCCTGCTGTAAATTCAGGAAGACCAACTGGCTCATCTCTCTATCATTGATCTGCTGAAATTCACCGTGACAGAAGCCAAACGTCAAATCTGCAGTTCAGAAACCAGGATTTTGGGAGCGTTGTGATGTCTGCAGTGAAAAGCTCTGACATTTCCTTCAAACAGCTGAAACTGCAGATCGCATGCGACTTTTGCGAGGCATTTAGTCGTTGAAAGGCGACTCTGATTCCCTTTGAACGAGACAACAATGGAGGAAGGAGGCTTTGAGCGCGCCGCGCGTGCCCGAGAGCAACTGCACTCTCCTTCCAATCTCTGCAGGTTTTAAACAGAGCAAATGTTGGCAAAGCGTTGCCTTTCCCAGGGAGTTTCCCGACTTCCCTCTCACTGCAGGCAAAACTCGTAATTACGTTTTAATTGAACATAATCTTCGCAATAAAAGTACCGAGGGAAATCAAGAATTGTGTCAAAGAATAGAATACTTGGTTCAGAGAAACGTCGATTTGATTTTGAGCTGACGGATTCAAGTGCACGTGTTGCAGCACAACGGTACAGCTGGGTTCGCACAACCTGTGGGTCGGGAAACTTCGTGCAGCAGAGGCCCGATGGGAGGTGTGTTTTCTTTGAAATTATGGTGGAATCGCCAGAAAACAAAAGAACATGTCGTTCAGTATGGCTGAACCAATCGAAACCTAAGACACCAATCTGTCCGAAGTACTTTCTCTGTTGTGTACGAGGGCGACATGCGCTTTCTTGCCTTCGGAGTTTCCCACGTTCAGAGACTGAGGAAAACGAAACTAAAACTGAATTGGCAGCCGTCATCGGTGTCGTCACCAATTTTCTGCCAAAACAACTTCTGCAATCGCAATTTACTTGTCCTTCCGTAATTTCACGTCTCCTTCACTTAGTGCGCACCGCAGTGCGCAGGTCCCTTTTGTCTCAGCGCCGTCCGTAACCTGATACATGAGTCGGAGTTTTCTCAAGACGCCCGACTCATTTTGCTCAATTAGATTTTGTCACTTCAGCATTAATGAATCCGCCAAGGTTCTCTTCCGGAGTTTTTCTTTTTTTTCTGCAGTGCTCCTTTCAGTTTCATCACGAAATGCAATCTTTCTGGCAGGTAAAACTTTCAGGTCTGAGCATTAAACATTGGTTTCGTGCTCACTCAGGCCCAGGTTACACAGAACAGACAGAGGGATGTTCAATCGTGCACAGACCAACATTTCAACTTGCACGTTGTTGACATTTTCAGGTGACAGAACCTGGCAAACAACGCAAAAGGTCGTCACAAAGCCAGTGACGAAGGAGTTGAGAGAATCCTGACAAGAGCACACACACACACACACACACACACACGCTCGCGCACGCCTTGTTGCATCCACGCACACACACACACACACACAC
>JAAUXT010073101.1_pt1 | contig 27059 bp, 22 predicted proteins | sample 7278171 | NCBI WGS metagenome assembly JAAUXT01 (sample SAMN14350112, study PRJNA611818) | marine sediment metagenome | isolation source: surface marine sediment (1.8m) | place: French Polynesia: Moorea | collected 2018-08
CAAATGCTACTTCGTATTCGTGGGCGAGACAGGCGGGTCATCAGACTTGTTCAACGCCTTCAGAGAAAGGTGCACACGGCCTCAAGAAAAGTTCCTTGACAGGGGCTCAGCAATTTTGTCGCTTTCTCGTAAACTGCCAACACAGACAGGGAAGACTGAGTTGACCAAGCAGCACTCGTCAAAAGTGACACCAGTCAACTATCTTGTCTGATGATGGTTTGACCATCATTTCCGTGGAGAAGCGATGCGGCGCACGCGCACCTGTTGAGGATTCCACTTCCGCTCACACGCAACGTCACCATGCAGGGTGACGTCACCATGCGTGCCGACAAGACGATCTCGAGAGGTATCAACGTGAACACCAAAACAGAACTGAAACTTCTTGCTCAACAAACTGAAGTACTTCGCACATTCGTGCTGCCAAAATGTGCTGCTGCTTTGGTGTCTACATCTTCTTTTTCTGCAGCATAATTAATGGCTGTGCCAATTTCCCCAAACAAATTGGCACATTTTGGGCACATTTAAGCTTAATTAGCTGATGGCACTTTTTCCTGTTTAGTTTTATTACTCTGACATTACGGCGTATTACGCTAATAAGCACTTATTGCTGTAGACTTGCCTGAGATAGATTCTGATATATTGTAAATGAGCATCATTTAGTCTTAAATAATGCATGCGCCTGTCTATTGAGTGCGCAAAATGCTGCCCACTGCTCAAAGTGGCTCAACACAGACTGACTTTTTGCAACCAAGAACTTTTTTTCCAAAACTGAACCTTCATCAAACCAACTCGGGACTCGGATCGCGTTGGAAAGTTTGCATCACTGCGACCGACAAACTCCACCTCGAGTTCGCCTCCAGCTTCGTCTTAACCGGTTCTCTCTCCGGCGATAATTATTACCTAATTTCAACAGAACCCCAGCAACTGTGAATGAAGCCGTACTTTGCGCCTTGTCTGAGGACCATTATCAACTTAACGCACTCAGCTGTACACATCCATTATTTAATTATCGTCTGCAATATTCTATTATCACGACCAAGTAAACTCCTGATGACATTACCCAAGTCACACAATGAAATTTAAGAAGCCGACATTTGTGCACCAGCCAAAAAATAGTGAAAAACACCCATTGCAACTGGAAATTTTGCCCAGAAGACGACGCAGCAACTTGCGTTGCAAAACGAAGACACGTCAAAGACGTCCCAACCAGAAGCTGCTCCTGACGCGCCTGGAAGTTCTCGCTGCAACAGCTGTGCGCCCATCCGTCCAGCTCAACTTCCACGTCATCGCAATTTTGGTGCAATTAAGTGGCACACATTCAATAACATGGGAGCTTTGCTGGTGGAACAACTCACATTACGTGCTCCAGCCCAAAAGTTTTACCAAAGAATTCGGTCGTTTCGCCGTTACTTACCGTATGATTCATACCACGGTAATTGGCCACCAATGAATAGGTTCGACGGCATAAATACAGAAGCCCCGGGCCCCCGGGAGTATCCCGGGTAAAATGGCCACTTAGGGACACGTCACGCCCAAAATGATGGATTGAACAATACACATAATAGATCAATTATTTTAATAAATATATTATCGTCTCAGATTAGAGATGCAATAAATAAAATTACAAGGCTCGACTGTGTCGCGATGGAATCCCACCGCCATCGATTGTGGGAATTACACGGGGATCAGGGGAGATTTAACGGGCAATAATGGTTCCTTGGACCGGCAGGCTGTACATTTAGCAATATCATTATGCTAGCCAGGTTATACTCTATTTGCCTGCTGCCACTGGAGCCTAGTCTCCTTTCAATCTTCATAATGTGGCTGCATTACCGGACTCAATGTACTCTTTTTTTGCCCGAAATCTCCCGAGGGACAATGTCCAAATTAGATAATTTTTATTAAAGATTTATACAATTACGGTGAGACCTCACGGGAGTTCAACGTATCAAAGGGTCTCGCAGCTGTCCGTGCCGTTCTCTTGTGCTCGCGCTCCAGTTTTCAAGACGCTCAGCATCGAAGAAGCAAGGAAGAATACGCTTGAGAATCCGGCGCTGCGAAACGAATGCGTGGTGCGCATCTTTTGCCAACATCGTAGGATTGTCAGTCTTCCACCACCAAGCTGAGCGACCCTCCTTGAAATTCTCAATGTCCATAAAAGCTGAATGGAGTCGTAATTTTCTCGTCTCAATTCCCAAGCCTGACATCCATCGACATTACCATCAGATTGCATTTGCCAGACTTTCAGACATTCCGCTAAATCCCCCAAGACGTTCTGTCCAAAAAGTATATTAATGTGCCAGATCATATCCAAGTCTTTTTCACTCTCAATATGAAAGGCCTGGTCTGCTGCGACTGGTATTCACTGCTATTTCTGCTCTGAGGGGCCAAGAGACGTTAACGGCAAATGGAGAAATTTCGGAAGATAAATTTACTTTCATTTCGGCCAATTTACAGCCATCAGGAGCTAAGTTGATATCGTTAGGTTTGGCTTTCACGTTGAATAAAGTCACTTGGGATCTCGCGGCATCGCACCATACAATTCGAGGTCATTTTCACCAATTTTTGTCCATTCTCTCTCCGCACAAAGACCCGCTCGTACCTTGCAATATTGTTCCTATCAGCTGCCTAAATGTCATTGGCAATTCTATTTCGTAGCTGCCCAAAATTACCTATTTTCCGTGATGCTGATTGTTTGCCGGTCCCTCCTCAAATAAGCTGGGCAAATTACCTCTCAGATTGAGAACTTATGAGAAATGTAAAATGCGCCACATTAGCAGTGATTGCGCTTAATGTGCGCTCAATAAGCACAAAGTGATATTGATCGGTGCTAATGTCATCGCCGGATCCTATGCGCCCCACCCTGTGTACATACAAATGTCCCCGCTTCCCCATTTCCGTCCCCCAGCTCACTTCCGAAGTAACACATATTTATACAAGCTGCAACCGTTTGCTAACATTTTAACTGATGACTCGTAATGCTTTCAAATCACAGCGGATGCCTCGTCATTACACGGTCACATTATCTGCATAGACGACACACACCACGGGAAGAAAGGGGGAAAGTGCAAATGGAGCTGCCAACAGTCAACAATCTGCGTTCTGCAGCTTTGGTAACCTTTTTTGGGCTGTGGCGTTGCTGGTTGGCTGGGGCAGTATGAATCACAGGCAATTCACACCAAGAAGAAAAGCGAATCGCCCAGAGACAGTGTCCCCAGCAGCAACGAATAAAATCAACAAAACGCAGCTATTTTCGAATTGCAAAACTTCTCCAGTGCTACCAAGCCAACACAAGATCAAAATCCATCTGCACGAAGTGCTTCAGCAAAGATATCGCTCACAGAATCACGCATCTGAAGCGCACAATCAGAGAAGATATCCTCTTCGGGAGAAAAATGTTCGAAGCACAACTACTCGAAGCAGCCACTCTTCTTAAGGGAAGCAACAAGATGAGATGGGTCTCTTTGCAGAGCACACTGATCCCCCACCTATCCCTGGAGACCCATCCAAACAAAACCTGGTTACCTTAGCAACCGTGGGGTTTACCATGACAACAGTGGCACGGCATCAACAGACGAGAGTTCATTAAGGGAGATGCTTTGACTTGTTATACTTGAATCCCCAGCTCGCTGGGGGGACCCACAGAATGGGCTGATTAAGTGATGATTTTAAAAGCTGTGGGACACAGGATTGCACTTGAGCTGAGCAGAGCTGCAGGGATAAACATGTCACGGCTTTAACGCCAAACCAGTCGATTCTGCAAATAAGGAATCCTTCTCTGCCTGCGCATTACAGATCTGCGCCTGCCTTTTGGACTGGCTTCAGAGACCAATCCATTTTCTTCGTCTGCATGTCTTTCTTACACCATAAAGACCCCGGTGCAACAAGGAGAATATTAATCATCTCAAAACAATTCACCCAGAAATAAATGCATCTCTTTGTCATTCACAGTTCCATCTCGAAAATTTATTCCTTTTGTGGAAAGCTACACACGTGATGGCTGAACAGATAAGAGGCCACACACAACCTCGGCTCTCCCGTTCATCCCGGCTTGGTAGTTTTGCCAATTTCCACACATGGGCATAAATCAGCGAAAGAATTGAGCGGAAATATTTTATTATCATTCAAATCCCTTTGTCTGCTGCAGTCCTTTCCCAAAGGGGCCAGTGGAGTTATGGACCTCTGGCCTCATATAGCAAAGCCCCTTTGACCCCCTCCAGGGAAACCAACCCCGGCTTAAGTATTAAACCTATTGCCCACAACGGATGCTCCCTGGCTGCGTCCCTACCTCTGAGACGGCGGATCAATCATTTAGGGGTTATGACAGCCAAGCCATATTACTCCATCTCTGTGGCAAGTACATTTATGGACACAGAACGAGATTTGTGTTGCCTCACACGGTTCGTTGTAGCAAAGTGAGTTGGCGCGCCATGACAGTTCCGTTCATCAGAGACTGACTGAAATTCATACACCAACCCGCCAGTCAAGAAAGACATTGTTTGGGGACAATTCGTTGTTTCTCGGTGAAGAGAACCCCCAAGCGCTGCTTTCATTTGTTCAGCTGCGTAACAATTTGTGCCAAGCTGCGCAAGATGGCCGTCACTTTTCAGCTGAAGTCCACACAGAAACAACGCACGACACGCAATCTGGTTTTTCCTAATCTGCTTACTGTTGCCAAAAATGGGATACGCTGTCTCTCCTTCTCGTCCTTTTTGCCTCGAAGACCCGGCAGGCACAAAATCCTTCGTATTTTCCTTCACAAATAACATCAGTGCAGCTCAAAGCCTTTGTTAGCTGCCGGTTTATTGTATTTTCCTGCCAAATTTGCCGATCCCTGGGCTTTTCAATGGAATATCTTATTCTGCATTTAGGGTAACTCAATTTGCTCAATCCCTGGGATGGACTTGGATTTCGTGCCACAGCATTCCAATTGAAAACTGGAAAGCTGTTCTCTGCATAAGAAAACAAGAAGCACCCACACCGAGCGATCAAAAGCCACCCTGTTTCACGAAGAAGGGCCTCGAGCACTGCCGCAGCTTTATTCGGACAAAAGCCTGCGGTTTTTGCTGCAAACCCTTTCGACCTCAGAACGTGAGAAGTTACCCACATCCCTAAGTTCATTACACTGCACGATCACTCAATTTCACGATGGTGGCGAGGAGCAAATTTTCTTCTCAGACACGCAACGAGAAAGGAATGTTTCCTTTATGAATACAAATAATACCTTATCCCAGCACCTCTGCCCTCAGGCACCCTCATTTTCCTTTCTTCTTTTTCCATCGACAGCTTAAAGTGTAAAACATCGCTTTTTCACAGATCAGCGACACCAATCAATTCCTTTTCTCGCAGCTTTTGCTTCCCTCATTTGGCTGCTGGATAATATTGGCGTTGTACGTGAATGAGAATCTATCAGGAAAGTTTCCGATTCGATAATCCAGAAAAATGTGAAGCGACGATCCTGTTTTCAGCAAAACACTGCCGTTGTTCTACCTGCAGCAGCAAAGAATCTGTCGCCCTTTTAAACAAAGCAGGACACATTTCTGAACCACTTCAAAACAACAATTTTTTGTTGAGACATCAAACTGCAGTTCAAATCAATCTTGTAAACAAGCAAACGCTCAAGTTCTTCAAAACACTCAAATATCCAGCATTTCTCACAGAAAACCACTCAAAGAAGTCGGGAAAACGTCGTCATTGGTAATTATTTGTACAGCCGAAGATTCGCAGCCACGCCACTTCCAATATCATATTCATGCTCACAACATAACTGTCTTTGTCAATCTTAAAGACCCCGAGAAAAATTCAATTTACCTGCCCTACACAAAAGCATGGGTGATGTGAAGGATATGGAGGGGAAAGCAAGCTATCAGTATGTTGGAGGCGTTTTTATTACGTCTCAAGCGTCAAATTTGATCCGACTTTATGTGTGCCCCGGTGGCAAACTTCATTTATACTCGGGCCGAGGAAAGCGGCTCGCTGCATAGACAAATTACATTGTTCCATTTGCCGATATTCAACCCATGTCGCTTCGAGGCCCGTGCCTTTTCAACAAAACAGTCAAAAGACTTGTAATTCTTGCATATTTTGCCTCGGCATTACAACTTCACATCAGAACACTGTTGTATTTTTCTCTCGAGCACAGCAGACAGAACATGATACCACAGTAAACTATTCACAAACTATCTTCAAAGAGAAATAGCTTTTTGAAAAGGAAGTGCATTGTTGAAGAAATCCCTTTGATATTTATTCACTTTTTAAAAGGTAAAAGTCACTTAGGCCATCGTAAAAGGAAAGCCCAAACAAACGTGTTGGCCCGAAACACACAGCTATGTCGGTCAACCAAGATTGAAATGTTCAACAAACGTGCCATTTCCTCAATACACGGTCAGATCGGCGGGGAAAAAATGTCGTCAGATTTAACGTGTTCTTGCAATGAAATATTGATGTACAGATCCCTGAGGAATACCACTTGCTACACTTCAGGGCAATTGTCCAAATCACACAAGCGCAGTGCAGACCATTATTATTTCGTATTGCCCTGGGGACTAACGACTCCCTCGGGTGGTGGGCAACGCTGCTCATCGAGTCTAATGCACATTTCTCCTGTCATCTTTGACCGATAGTGTGGCAAAATGCGTGTGTAATTCTCGAAACCTTTCACAGTGTGACTTCAAAAAGAATTGTACCGCATATTTTGCTCAAAAGCAGTCCTCACCAAGATCAGTGTGGTGCTGCTGGCAGGGTGTTGTCTTATGACCCCGAAACATTCCCAAGTTTATTTGTGTGTTGATACGAGACTGTGCATGACCCCCGCGGCTGACAGGTGTACCTATAATGCAAATGGCCTATTCAACGAGCCGAAACCACAGCATCATCGAACACCTACAATAAATACCGACCGCACTTTCTCCTCACGAAATGCATGCCACGGGGATTCTCAGCTTTCTTGTCAGACTGACGCTTGTTGAGCCCCAGTCTTCAATGCAAAAACTTTCCCCCCAACACCACTGGACGGAGTTGATCATTGTTTCAGTCAGGGGTGAAGAACAGATCTGTCAGAATCAAAATTCGATTTTGTCAAATTTCAAAAGTGATACACAAGAAAGCACATTCGCTCAGCCAGTGTGAAACAGTAAATAATGTTACTGCATCCGAAAAGCTTTTCCTTTAGAGGCTAGAATACTTCTCAGCCCCAACAACACTCCAGTGTCACAATGGTGAACTATGGCTTCTTCACCAGTCTTCTTCTTAAAGACGTAGGCTTCCTGAAAAGTATTACTCAGTGTTCTGAAAAGTGGAACTCACTCCGAAATTTTCCACGCATAAACTGCAGATGGCAGTAATGTATCAGAGACACGCGATTTCTGTCGTTTGTTTTCCAATGCTATCAAATAACAAAACCACGCTTTGGTTTGAAAGGTAAATTGTGCTGCTAGTTTTGTCAATTTTTCGATGGCGCAATGACAACAACTCGCGCCACACGGACGAAATCCAATTGCGCTACACCTTTTCTTGACCACAGCACTCCGGACTGTTCCAGGACCTGACTCTTCGTTCCAAATTCTGCGCATTCCAGGTTTCTAAATTTCTCCCACTCGAAAAGCAACTGGTACGAGTGAATACTGTGCATCCCTCAAGTACGCGTCGACACTAACAAACATATCGCGTTTGCACGAAATGAAAGTTGAGCTGTGTTTGTACAAAAGATGAGTTGAAAATGCATGAAGACGCGTATTTCCGCCGAGGGGGTCACACAAACACGCTTCAACTGCAGACAGATTATCAGCAATCCGATCGGCAGAAATCGTACTTGATAAGGACCCAAAATCCCACTTGAAGATAGCGAAGGACACGCACGAGTCCTGCAATGTACTCAATATCTAAACACTGCACGGTGTTTGCCCCGGTGAGACGCTCGATCCAAACAAAATGACTCAAAGAAACATCAACAGAACAAATGGCAAAGGGAAAGGAAAATCTTGAGGCTTCCAAGAGTTGTTCCATTTCGAAACAAACAAACAAACACACAACAAAGACACAAAATACTGACATGGTGCAAAACATCCCGAAATTTCGGGCTGTAATAATTTTCCAGATGTCAACGTCTGAGGTTCGCAAACTCACACAGCGAGCAGCAGATGGGGTTTCGCCCATGACATTTCAAGTTGTGACCCCAGAGTCAACAGAGCCCAGCTTGAGCATCTTCTCTGTTTGACGCCACGGCTTTTGGTATTTACGGATTACGGGGTCAATATAACCGGAAAATATTGCAATACCATCCGAAAATCTCACCAGGGGACAAACGGATTGAGGCGAAATGATTGCTCCGAAGGGGGAGAGGTCGAGCGAACGTCGGAACTAAATGCCACGCGGGTTGCTCATTGAACCGAGAAATCACATCGCAAAGTGACCACAAGAACATTGTCAGTGAAGACACGCACCTGGCGACCATCTTTCAGATCCCAATTGCAATGCATTGTCGGTGCCAAACAAACTTGGGAGAAATTTTGTTTTGTTCTGTGTGGGAAGGGAGGTGGAATGCTCCCTCCAACCTGGACAGGAACATTTTGTGAAGCGAATTTTGCAATAAACCTGTCACCTGCTGGACAGAAAATCACGCATACACCTCACCCCCCTCCAAGAAGGAGTGGAGTCCCTCTGTACACCTTCGTGCCGCGTGTGATGGGCTGCAGGGGCACAAACACGTCCACAAAACACACGGGCAGAAAACTCCAAAACAGGTGTCTAATTCGCACTTGACGCGCACGGACAGAGGTGTGGTATGTTGTTCTACTCTGTGTGTGTGTGTGTGTGTGTGTGTGTGTGTGTGTGTGTGTGTGTGTGTGTGCAAGATTGAAACGTCGCTTCTGAAAGAAAAATGTCTCACCGATTGTATCGTCGCGTGACAGCTTGGCGTGTGTCTAAGAAATCCGTTTCGAGAACAGGAGAAACGTCCACAAAGTGTTGGTGTTCTGTGTAATTTTCTCACAACCTCTCTCTGAAGGCATCCCGCATTTAACTAACACACTGAACTCCCGACGCGAGGAGAGGTGAAGTAAATGAATTTGCATATTGAGAGCCGGCTGAGGCGACGTACCCAGGGGGCTGACCGTCCCCAGCAGGGACAGGTGACAATCACCTCAGAGGCGATTAGTAGCTTAGTTATCTACTCGGCGTACAAATATGTAGTTGAGCTGCACGGCTCTATCCCCCCGAGGCGAGAAGGTGTCAGGTCGAATTCCGGGGGCGGATCAATACCAGTTTCACATTCAAGCTTCAATACAACCGCCTCAAAGACGAACACGAAGTTTGCAAATTGAATGGCTGTTTTGTTTGAGCGCTGAAATGGGCAGAAAGGAACAAAAACAAGCGATTGAAAACAAATTTTCGGTCCCATTTCGCAGTGAAACATGAGGGCAGGTTCGTTTGACAAGAAAACCAGTTGAAATTATTCCGTCACAGAGACCACTGTCACCCTCAATGGCTATCCTGTCCACTTCAGTGTGACCATTGAATCTTTATGCTTGGAGACAAACTGTTGGGGGTTGAATGTGAACAGGGGAGATTTCTGACCGTCCTTTCAATCATCGCAACAGCAGCGTAAGGAACGACCGGTGGGATGAAATTCCTTTTGGAAGTTTCTTTTCTTTCCAGTCGAGTGAAATGGACAGGTTGAGTGAGTGGCAGGTGGGGACGAAACGACCAATGCTCAGTTGTTCCGCCCGCCAGTCGCTATCCGACGTGCACATGACTCAGCTCGACGTGAAACCACAGTGAAATACTCACCCTGTGATGATGGTTGTGGTGATGATGATTGTGATGATTTCTGTGAAGACTGTGATGACTTCCTTCACTTTTTCTGTCGATATCACACTGAAATGACATGCAGGAAGATGAACAGCTGCACCATTAACCTGATCATGTTGGTCCAAATCACAAGGCCGACTGAAACACAGATCAGAAATCAAAGCAATTGTCCTGTAAAACTTTTCATCATTTCACCTGTACGGAAAGGACTTCGTGTGTTGAACCCGAAATGAGGGAATACATTGATTTTTTTCACATTCTCAACAGCAACGAGATGTTATTTCCAGTGACACAAGCTGAGTCTGATTGTGCAAAAAGTCTGCCTCTCGAGTATGACAATCGACACTCGCAACAAAAATGCTTGATCGCACCAGCCACGTTCGCCTGTTTGCGTTGTGGGACGCGAAAGGATGGATCAGGTCTTGTGCTCTTCCCAGGCCTGTTTAATTTACTGATGATCACACACACAGCCCAGTCCAAGTGAATTTTGATTGGCACGCTTCAAGGTGAAGTCGCAATCAATGTCTCTCAAAAGTATGTTTTCGAGATGCTCTCAGATATGATCGTGCTTCGAGGAGGGGACAAGAAAAATGTAATCGAACAGGAACACTTGACAGAATTGCGACGCGCGACTGTTGTTGCTGTGGTGGTCTGTTCGTGAATGCACACTGAAAGTTTGACAGTGGTGTTGAATTGCTGATGAGGTAAAGTTCTCCATGTGTCATTCTCAGTTGTGTGTGCAATAAAGTCAACAGCAATAGGACCACAGTTCATTCACCCGTCGTTTTTGAACGCGCGAACAATGAAAAACACAGCGACAGAAACTGATCCGCCCCGCAGCACCACCGCTGAACTTGGAAAGTTCGGCTGCACCAGTCATTCTTCTTACGTAATGACCATAACTCCCCCCACTCCCCCCCCCACCCCCGAAGATAAACCAACGATCCATTTGGAAATACGAGGACCAGTCATCTTCATACCCGTTTCATTTGATGAACCGACGATGCGAAGTGCGCGTACATGTCCTACCTGTCGTAGCAACACTTTGCGTTGTGTGTTTGCACATCAAAACCCGTGTACTCGTACAGCAAGACGAGGATCACACGTCTGGTCTCCCTTGATGTCCAAAGTTTTTGTCCGACGTCTTTATTTCAGCATTCGAGGTGAGCAAGTCTCCGAAGTATAAGATTACTCATTAATTGCCAGACCCACAGCAAGTATTGGTAATTATTTCCTTCCTTTGCTAATTACACAAAGCAACCTGGCTCATGTCGGTACAAACCGCTAAGTGTTCCTTGCAACCTGTTCTTGTGTATAATTGCACACCACCAACATTGAGTTGATACCCGTCCAAAGTAAACCCGCACGATAATTCCACACGCAACATGTTTTGAGACCTAACTGTCACTCTGCCATCACGAAAAGTACTAATTTGAGGACGATGGCCCGTACATCATGATGTCAATTCATCACGCAAAAAGTTGCAAGTCAAATGTGATGAACCCCTCAGATTGCGCCGAACTTTTTGCTGAGTGTCACCAAACGAGTCCCTGGCAACAAGAAAGCCACGTTTGGAAAGCCCGCGGTTCTCAACTTGGCCAGTCTCGGGATCAGTCCAGTTGAGTTAGCCAAGTTGAAACCCAGGAGTGGGGCTGACAACTCAGCCGAGTGATTCCAAAAGCCAGGACAGCTCACAGAGTTTGTAGACAGATCCAAATCAGACCACACAACCTACTTGTGCCAAACAATGCCTCAACTGTGTGGGCCAACCCAAGGAGTGTTCCAGTGGGTTACCAGCTGAGCTGAATGATTCCAAAAGCCATGATAGGCCTGCAGAGTTCTTGCCAAATATCCCAGATGGCAGCCCAATGATATGGCCTGTTTATGCCAAATGGTGCCTCAACTGTGCTTCAAACCTTGGGATTATTCTAGTGGGTTGACAACTCAGTGGAGTAATTCTGAAAGCTGGGATAGGCCTGCAGAGTTTTTGCCAAAATTCGAAGATGGGATCCAATAATGAAACCTGCTCATACCAAATGGCACCTCAACTGTGCTCAGACCCGAAATGAGTATTCTGGTGGGTTGGTAGCTCAAGAGTGATTCCAAAAGCTGGGATAGGCGCTGCAGAGTTTTTGCCAAAAAAGCAAGACGGTCGCCAAACGATATGACCTGTTCAGACCAAGGGTGATTGCGCTTAGCCCGCGGGCTTAAAAAACTTGAGAAGCGCTTTCCATCCACAGACAACGTAATCCTAATGTTCCACTGAAGAGGTTCGAACTACTTTCAGTTCATTTTCTTTGGATCAACATCGTCTGGCATACGAGCCACTGCAGCGACAACTGAAATGTCCTCAACACCAACAAACAATTCCTCAGTTTGTGCAAAGCGATCTTGAAGGGGGGGGAGACACCCGGACCAGTACACGTACACTGCTTCGTGTTGAGAGCATACAGAGAGGACCCTGCCTGTACCGAGCAAAGACTTCGCTCTTTGCTCTCCTCCGATAAATTAGCAGCAATTAGCAGCGCGCGCCGCGGCCGGCGCACGCGACTCTTCAGCTCAAGGCGAATCCATTTGCCTCTCTGATGTCGGCAGAATTCCCAGACCATACCAACTTCTCGTGAACAAATGGCGTTATTAATAACCTCGTAATTACTGCCTCAGCCTCTAATGAAGTTTGCTGGTCGCGCCTTATCTGCAGCCACTTACGGACTTCTTCACAAATCCAAAGTGCGCGTCGAGTGCGCGTTTTCCCCGTGTGGAAAAGTTGGGTAAACAGCATGGAGGAGCGCTGGAGTGCGACTTCAGAGAGGCTCTCCGCAGCTCTGACGGTTTCGCCGGGGTATCTCGAGGCACTTGGCTGCGTCGAGTGCCGTTTCTCGGTGCACGATGGAACCGGAGTGCGAACCGCATTGGGCCGTCACAACGTCTTCAAAGCTGCCGTTGTGTTTGTCCGGCGGCCGAAACTGAGTCACAAGAACACACCTGCACCCAGGGTCACCAAGTTCTACTTTGTTCCAAATGTTCTTTTCTGAAGGTTTCTCGATCTTATTCTCCTTGTTCTTTTGTGAAGATTTCTAGATCTTGCCAATGGAGTGCTTCGGAAACCTGCGAAAGGGACATTCTGAAATCTCTTCACGAACGGCAATGTGAATGCGCGCTGAAAACTGCTTCCATTATCCAATTTACCGTGTGAAATGGCCACTGACACAATCCACTCGAGAATTACTCGGAGACTCGTCAAAGCCCGCGAGCGAACTGAGTGTCGTTTGAACAACCTTCTGAAGCACAGCAATACCACTGATTGCCAGCTCCAATCCACGGTGGCCTGCAAATTAGCTGCACACAAGTGCGTCGGAACAGGACAACGGAGATAGGACACGTATCGCTGACAGCCACATGCTGCAGTGCTGTACGAGGCCCGTCCAAAAAGATGCGGGTCGAGTACTCGTACAGTATGAAGGACTACGAATTTTTCAAAATCGTTTTGGAACCTTAACCTTTAATGGTTGAACTACATCTTGACAATTTTTGACATGCAAAAAAATTATTTTCAGTGGTTAATACTTAAAGAGTATTTCAGCCAGTGTGAGTCTTACTGCGAATTCTTGTACTCAAAAGTGAGACATGCCATTTTGCTCAAACTTGAAAGTCAACAAGAGGATTGTCCACTGCACTTGTGTCCAAAGTTTGGAGTCATTCACACTCAAAATAACGTCCTCCGACATCCACACATTTCTGGAGACATCTGGGCAGGTGCTCCATCGTATCTGCGAACTCCTGGGCAGTGATTCCTGCAATGGAATTGTCAATTGCCCTCTGCAAGTCCGCCACTGAGTGGTGCCTGACACCCTGCACGTCCTTCTTGATGCGAGCGAAGATCCAGTAGTCACAAGGGTTGAGGTCAGGTGAGTATCCAGGGTGGGGCAGTGTCTTGATTCCGTGATACCTCAAGAAGTCGACATTGATTCCGGCGTTGTGCGCAGGAGCTCCATCCTGCAGGAGAGCCCATGGAACAGTGTTCGTCCAGAGGAGAGGTCTGCGACGCCTGATGGACTCCCTGAACCTGGTCAGAATGTCCTGGTAGACGAACCTGTTGATCCCATGTCCGCGAGGGATGAATTCACGATGGATGACTCCATGTCTGTCAAAGAAGATGACCAGCATGCATTTGGGGATGGAGATTTCACGTCGGACTTTCTCTGGTCACTCCTGTCCCTCTGCCAACCACTGCTTGGAGTCTTCTTTTGATTCGGGGTCCCAGGTGTGGAACCAACTTTCGTCCATCACAACAACTGTCCTGATGCCTGGATTTCTGCGAGTTGTCCTCATCATTCCAAGAGCAGCTCTTGCCATCGTGACTCTTCTCAGATGTTGTGCTGCAGTGAGCAGGTGGGGGATCCACTTTGCAGGCTTTTTCTTGAGAGCGAGATCCTTCTTCAACACATTGTGCACAGTTCCTGTGGACACTTGGGCGTGGTTGGCCAACTGGCAGATTGTTCTTCTCCTGTCTGTCTGCAGAGCAGCCTGGATCACTGGTCGCACCCGGTCACGAATTTTCGGATGTCCTGACTTGGGTTTGTCACCAACTGCATCACCTTCATTTTGGAATCGCCACACCCACCTTTGCACCGAACTTTTACTCAATGCCTGAGCACCATGAACAGCTCTCAGTTTGGTCAAGATCTCCTTCTGTGTTAGACCTTCCTTAAACATGAATCTCACCTCGATCCTTTGATCCTGCTTGGCCCGAGGAGGCATGTTGTCTGGTCAGCAAATCTGCTGAAATCAGCAATTCGCCGAGTGTGCCTGGCCACCGCGAGCACAACCTCATTTTACTCAGACTCAGATGATCGCACTGTGTTGATCTTCAGCATTGCACAGGAGGACATGATCACAAACATGCCTTGTAAAGGAAAAAATGATCGGAGCACTCCTTCGGTACTTGCGAGTACCGGACCCACATCATTGTGGACGGGCCTCGTAATGGTTTCGGCAATCGTCAGTGCTGCTCAACGTCAGCAAGGGCACAACGCCAGCGTATTGAAACAGCAAATGATATTCTGGCTGTTGCACGAAACTTCGTGGCCAACTAATCACACAGTATCATCGTGAAGACAAATTTTTGTGGACAGACTGCAGTGTGGTTCAGATATCCCGTTTCAATCTCCTTCAGCTCGGATGTAATTTGCCGGAAAGATCCCTCCGCATGTCGTCTCAATGTGAGCCAAATAGCTGGCTCACCGTGCTTCCGACGATCGGCTTTGTGTGCCCGCGGATGATTCATCCGATTTGTTAGACCCAAGACACTTCAGTTGAAGCTTACCACTTTAATTGCATTACAATGCCGTCCCTATTGACTGCAGAGTTTGTGCAAACCAATTCATCCAGCATCATCGCAAGAAAGGGAATTGTCGGAGAGCCTCGGTGAAGGAGCAATGTTCATCGTCATCTGTGCGCGTTTTAACAAATTAAAAGCAAACAAGAAAGACCTTTTGGTGGTAAATTAAAATATTTTTAACCCTCGAGGCAGTCAGAACTCAAGCATCAGATTCGTGCTGTGACCCGCAGAACCCCCGGTGGACAAGAATCTCTGTTCGACACACACAAAGACTCGAGGTCTCGCGTGTTTTCATCGGGCATCACCTGCGACAGCCACTTGTGACAATGGCAGTCTTTGCAGCAACAAAACCCAGCCCCGGAGGGTGTAAAGTGTCCTCCTCATTACTGCACCCCTGACACAAAGACTTCTTTTTTACAGCCCAACCCATTTTATGTTTACGCGCTTTCCATCAAACTGTGAACTTTTGGCAAATTTTCGAGGTACCGAATTGACCCAGTCGCTCCCAGTTGTGTGACAAAACGACAACATCACCAACTGAATGACGGCAGAAAACACGCTAAGACGAGCAAAAACAAAAATAAACACCAAAGGTGTCCCATGAGTTGTCCTTAATTTGAAACAATCTGCGCACGTGTGCATACGAAATGACTCTTGCTCAAGAAAGCCTCACCTGAACAAAGGAAGTGTACTCACCGTTTCAACGGAAAGCAGGTCAAAATATCAACTGGATGTCCAGATGGGAAGACGTCTGCTGGCCTTTTCCCTTCACCCAATGATTTTCAAGCAGGTGTTGTTTCACCAGCGAATCACAAACACAGTCTGAACTTTTCTATCACTGATTCACTCGGGTAGTTCGCCATAAATATCACCGTGTGTATTTGACCTGCGACCTTGAACCTGCACGTGGACCCAGAGGATCGTGTTGACATGACCTCCGAGGTCACGAGTACTGAGCACAACCGCTTGAAGCCGAAGCTATCTGACACAGCCTCTTGACTCGGGCAAAATATTAGTTTTACCACGGAACAACATTTTTGGTTCCTGTATGATGCGCTTCCAATTGCTCACCGCAATCACTTTCCCAAAGCAAAGATCAAACCGCAGGAAACTTTGCAGTGAATTTCAGCCGACCATCCTCGTTACAATGGAAAATTGGAACGCGCCTGCAACAACTGAGAAGAACAGGAACGAAGAAGCCACCCCCTTCGCGGCGGAAACAAATCCACAGCAGATTGCCCTCCAGCTGTTTGGGAGAGGAACTGCTCATCAGTTTACACGTTTGCCCATCTCTCCAGCCAAATATCTGTGTATGTTTACACAGTGATTATCATCTTTCAAGGCTCGTACCTACCCAATATCACTGGTAAACATATCGTACATAGACAACATTAATACCCAACTAATGCTGTTCTTCGTCTGCCCGATGCAGAATTGACAGCGGCCTTGAGCGGTATCGCTCCCACATCTTGTCAAAAGTGACGACAAAACAGAGAAAACCTCCAAACGTTGATCATCTCGAAATATCGTATTGGCCATGTCAGCAAGAAGGCCACGCCTGGAAAGCCTGCGTTTCCACACGCGGCCAACCAAGCCCAGTCACTCAATTTTTACCGCCCGAAAATCCACAAATTTTGGACGGTATTGTTTTCACCTCCATCGGTTGGTTTGCCCCCCCCCCCTTGGTCAATCACACAGGCGCACAGACAGACCTGGTAGTGATTGCACTGAGCCCCCCGGACGAGACGGCAAGCAGTAAAGCGCGGGTAGGGTCGTGGACGTCCACCCGCTTTGATTGAAAAAGAAATCTCAACGCGAATGAAATTTTTCCAAACCTTTTCGTGGGACAGTTTGACCTATCAGAACGCACCTGCAAGTGTCCTTAGGGTTTTCACACCCAACAGGTAGCTCATGAGCACATAGCCCAACACACAATTGCACAAATCAGCACGCAGTCCAAGACCCGAAAGAACCAGTGCTTTTTGGTTGAAACCCAGAAAATTGCCCCAGGGATCAGCAAAAGTGATTGTATTGCAAGAAAGTGAAGATCTCGGTTCCTAAATTGGTTTCGGAAGAGAGCAACACTTTTTCAAATGCCGAGATTCACAACCACATGAGATAGCTGAATGCGCCCCCGTGGGTGTTGGAATTGTCGCGGAAACCCGACACTGAAGAAAAATCACAAAAGAAAGACACTTTGTCGTACTTACCAAGTAGCTTCTGCAAGACCCTGAATGGAGATGCGTCTGAAATAAAAAGAAACAGAACCGATCACTTGTGAGAAGAAATACACAAAAAACAGAAACCTTTTTCAATTGAACAGTTTCGCGCACGAGTGCTGAGCTCAAACTGTACTCGCAAATGGCAGCGCAGTGCGGCTGCTCAGTGGTTCGAACCTCTCCTTCCAATCTGAAGGCGACTAACTGATGAGATTACTCAACTCCACCCAATACGGCTCCTCGCTGGAGAGTAAATCAAATTGTCCACCAGCAGCCAAGGGTGAACTCATATCATGCTCCACGACATTAGGGACTCCTCGGTGGCAAATATTCACGCTCATGTTTGGCTCTGTTTGACGAGTGTTGGGTGCAAACATGCTCGCTCCAGCTCGATCAATCAGAAAGTCTTTGTACGGTCTGAGACACTGATCCCCTGCGCTCCTTCCTGTGGCGCTTTGCAGTCCATTCTGTCCTCCCCTCCCGCGCTCTCGGGTCGGGATCAGGTAACTGCACGCTGCTCGTGTTTGGGGAAATGAAATGGACCGGCCGCGTCGTTTCTAATTGATTTGGCGAGACATCAGCGGCACCCAGCTTCGTTGCTTGAGAGGAGGTTGAAGGTTGTTGCTGAACCTGCAAGTTTAGTCTCGACACAAAAACTGACAGTTCTCACAATCTGTTCAATCAATTGGTGAAGAGACAGCATTTTTGTGACGACTCTTCTTCAAAAGCAACTCAGTTTGACAGGAAAAAGGTAAAGACGAACAATCAAACGTCACAAATGGTCGCAGACTTAATCACGAACGCAGCTGCAAATTTCCGTTTTCCCTCAATCTCTCACCGTTGCTAAATCCTCGTTCAGACATCAGCCGGCACCAAAAAAGAAAAAACAACAGACACAGCTTTGCTTCCATTGATTCTCCAATCGCCCATAAAGAAGAGGGCTTCATGACCACGCATGGCAACTGGGTGATCCTGCTGTACCAGCTCGACGTCAGACCTTTCATCGTAAATGTTCTGTGCTTTTAACGGCTTCTTTAACCAACGCAAAGAGGATTTCGCCTTTCAAGGCAACAGCTGCGGTGTGTGATCTAAACCTCTCAGGACAGATTCCTTCGTCCCGATCCTTCCCAAACGAAAGCCTTTTCTGCGATTCTTCAATTTCTCAAAGGAACATGTCTTCTCGTATTTGACTGAACTGTCCACCACCTCACGAATTTGGCCTTCGCACCTTCAACCAATTTCAACCATTTTTTCCCCGCATCAACCCAAGCCGATTCGTGCACACAACTTCTCGAAACCACTGCAAAACGAACAAGAAGTGTGTGCCAAGAATACGCGCGGTTCCATACCATTGGCTTTGCGGCACTAACACTCGCCCTTCCAGACAGCATAGGTCCTGTCCTGGGGGAGGAGAGTGCAGCATGGGCATTGCTGCTCAGACATAGATAGCTCAGATCCTTCTTTGGGCACTGGTACTGGGAGTCCACCAGTATTGCTCAGGATAGGACCTGACCTGTCTGTGGGAAGGGGGGGGCTCTAGCTTGCATTGGTATTGCTGCCAGACCAGCCCCCCCCCCCCACCGCCCTGCAAACAGCAAAGGTGTTGCCCTGGCCACCAGTGCCCAGAGGCCAGGACCTGTTGGGGTGCAGTATGGCTACCACTGCTGAACCCCTTCCCCGGGCAGGAGTGCACACACACACTGCACACACACTGACGGCGATTGCACCAAGCGAGCGGAAGGCACGCTTTCGGCGAACCGCGCATGAAAAAACAAAACGTAAAAATACGTCTCTGTTCAAGCGATACGATCTGTCAGGCGGGTTGTCTTTCTGTCCAGCTGAAACAGTTCAGCCTGACAAAGCTGGACAGGATGTCTGCAGTGGCCTGCAGCTCTGAAAAGGTGCGTGTCCTGCAGATCAATAGAGCTCACAGGAAATGTAAAAAGCTGTTTCACAGCTCTGTAAACACTGCAAACAACTCTGGGACCAACACAGCTTCTGGACACTTCACACAGGCAAGATTCACCGGATCTGAGAAAGACGCAAAAGATTTTGTTTTACATTCGTACTCACATCTGAGATGGGACGATCCTGAGAATATTTCCTGTCGAGGTGGCACGGACCATTCAATGTTGGCTTGATATTTTCGACGTCCTCTTTCAGACACTTGGACAATGGTGAAAGACTTCTCTGGTGATGAATCTGCCAAGACAAAGAGCCAAAAAAATGAGCCTAATAATTGTGATATATTTGATGTTCAAACATTGATAAGAGCTTCGGATCTCAAGAGCGACGACAAGTAGCTTATTAACACCAACAAACTGGAAAATTATCACGTGTTTGCCAAAATAACAAAGGCGAATTGATAGCATCAGTGAAGAAGTCCATTTGAGCTTCTTTCAAGGACTCTTCACATCGAATTCAAAACAACTTTGAGCTCACTCACTCGAAACGATAAAGAGACGAAAGCAAACAGTGTATCGCGCACTTTCCCAGCCTGCTTCGATACGCTGGAATGTTATCGCCACTTGCAGTGACTTTTTCAACCCCAGTCAATTATTATTCTGGTACGCATGAAGATAAAATGTGTCAAAATCAACGACCAACACTCGACCAGAGAGGGGTCGCAGGTACGCCTCAAGATGTCCATGTGTTCGTGTGTGTGTGTGTGTGTGTGTGTGTGTGTGTGTGTGTGTGTGTGTGTGTGTGTGTGTGTGTTCGTGTGTGTGTGTGTGTGCGTGTGTGTGTGTGTGAACATGCGCGCGCAAAATGTCAAGTGAAGCGCAAAATAGGGGTGTTTTTGTGGTCACAAAAAGTTGTCGGTCTCATTTCTGTGATCGGATCTGTGTTGTGTTGGCTCTGCGTGTGCCTCTTGCAGCACCAACATCTCTCCACATTTCTGTCTTCAACATTCTGCAATCTTCAAACACACGAGGCGTTTCAGAACACAGGTGCGGAATCTTTCCATCAACTTTCACGGCAATTTTTATCATCTAAACAACAGAAAGTACTTCTTCGCAGATTATGGTGTAAAGTTCAAGAGACTCTTCAAAGTTCTCAGTCAAGTTTACTAAATAAAATTATTACATGTCGGAAAACTGCCAGATGCTCTGTAACGTTTTCCGACTGCTTGTTGGGATGTGCATCAGTTTCACGCAAAACCCAGTCTGTCGGGCTGTAAAACAAGGAAATACTCGAGATGTGCGCAAGACGAGCTCCACTCCACATCCTCATCTCTCAGTAAACAATTCGTCAACAACGTTAACCACAGACGATCATTTTACCTTTTCCCACTGACAGAAGAAACCGCTCTGTTAAAACATAGCCGCGAGCGCAGCTGTTTGCGTGACTGATTGCGCTCCTCGACTCACTCTGCAGCAGACGTCTTCCTTCCTTCGTCCACACAAGTGTTGTCCTCAGTTGAGGGCTCAAGCAAAAAGTCAAAGACGTGCAGCACGATCAAGCTGTGTGGTGTGGACTGAAGTTTGTCCTCAATTGAAGAGATCAAGTGACAAAGCAGGTGCGAGGCATGTGTCGTGACAATTTACCTCAGCATTCGACACCCCAGCGAGTCACAGGCAGCAGCAGTTTGTTTCATCTATTTTCTGTCACAAAAGTCGTTCTTTCTTGGAACGCAGTGGCTAATTCCTCATCAATTTGGTCTAATTAAGTAGAATCGCTTCCATAATGGCCTCGCGGAACTTACATTCCCACTGACAGTTGCAGTGACTAAATTACACTGTACAGCTTCGCAAAAGGTAAGCTGGGGGAGGACGTTCAGAACAAGCTGCAAGTTCAGTGTTTTGAACGCTGAACGCTTTCAGCTGTCCTTCCTCAAATTTACAAATGGCTTTCACACAGTTTTTACTGCAGTGCCACCAAAACAAGGTTGTATCCAGTGGTGGGGAGAATTGTCTTGTTCGCCTGGAAAGACACGGTTGGTTGATTCAAGACAACACGAGATGAGCTGGTTTCCTAATCCTGCTCAGTGCCGACTGCCCAATTCACCGCTGAACACGAGGCAATCAAAATCAAGTTGAATCCGTATGAACACATACATCACAAAGGGGCGAACTTGACAACGACCCGTCAAGATTAACACGCACGCGGGGGGTATCAGGTGGGCAAACACACGCCACGGGGTCAGGGCGCCGGCCGCTCGAGTCGCCACGGGTCACGAACGCCGCTCAAAACTATGCGCATTGCCTGAATGAGAAACCAGCCTTCTTCAAGTCCTCACTGAGAATTACCTGATTTGAAGGACAGCGGTGTCACTTTGCCATCAAGAGGCCTGTGTATTTGCGCCAAACTTCACAGCACTTCATGAATCGCATCAACAGATAGAAGAGCTACGATTACCAGTGAGATATTTAATCTCCAGCTGTATACATTCCAACAAACATAGCAATCTCCGATAAGATCTCGTACAAAAGGTCTCAGCAGGGAACAAGCGGAGGGATGTACCCGAGATGTTCATCTTTCACAACGTTTGACGTGAACATTTCACAACGGTTTCTCTTGCAGTCACCCTGTTGAATGGTGCTGGAAAGCGCAAGCGTCATAAATTTCTGGGATGTTTCTTTCAAAGAGGTCGGGCACTTTCTGTCCGATCAACGAACTTGAAGCAACGTGTCGACGCTTTCACAGTGCCACACCATCATAAAACACACCACAAAACATACCTCCAAAAACAATGACTCGCTGGAATTTTGAGTCTGCTGCTTTGGAAAAAATATCTTCTCGTGCGTAGACAAACGAGAAGACTAAACTGACGCGTGGTACTGGACCACAAAAACTGGAGACTGGGCCACAAAAACTGAAGACACCACGAACACACTCCCAAACAGACTCTACAGGCCAAAACAAGGAGGGACAACAACGCGTCTTTGTGCCAAGAAACGTTTGGCATTTGAGCACAACTGGTCACTGCAACGTCAACTCACGAAAGTTGCTGCGGTCGTACAGCGTCCCCCACCCCGGTGGGATCGCGACATGAAAATTGGCACACATAAAAAGGTAAAAAGTGGTCTTGGTTAATACCTCCCAACATAATAGACACCTTGCTATAACTGTTCGTTACCCACACATTCTGTCAAATTAAAACCCAGAATTACTTTGAATTGCTCAGTGAACTGAATGTGGGCTTGAACGCCAAGCCCTCAATTTCCTCTGTGTAATCTCTTCCGTAAAGGTTGGGTTGGCGAATGACGGAGTTTAAGTGTTCCAGCACCTGTGATTACCCCATCTTCCTCACATGAAAACCCTCCTGTAATAATCACCCACACATACGAACTAATTCTTGATGCAATTTGATCCTCTACGGGAGAGGAAACTGTGTCTGCGCCACTCTGCGAACACAATTGGACGTATCGAGTTCTTCGTTTCACTGCCATTGTATTGCACAGAAAATCATCTCGCAAAGGGGTGCGGTGGGAACACGAGCTTCAGGATAAGCTTGCGCGAAACCAACCGCAAAATGTTGCCTGAAACACGGTGACAGGCTCTCTCAAATTGAAGGACAGGCCCTTGAAAACTGCGACACAGGTTCTTCAGTTGTTCCAGTTGGAAAATACACAGCAGTGACAAAAATGTTGAACTAATGAGCAGTCGGCAGGAGAACAGGAACGCCCGCCTGTAATTGCGTGTGTGATTATCAGTGTCTCGAGTTATCTCTTCGCAATCATCAGCTAGTCATTAGCACTGCTTCAAACCATCTATTAGCCATAGATCACCTTCTACTGCACAGCTTCCAATTTACCCCAACTTCCGTGCAGATCCGCTTGAAGCTGCTTCGCAAAGTATTGCACTTTGTAACGACTTCACCGAGCTTTCCAAAATCACCGCGAAGAGTACGAAGATTGGTACAATTGTCAACCAAGTTTTTTCTCATCTCTCAAAAACAGCGCCCACAGCCATCATAATTGTTGCTATTTTAGTTTGCAGATCATTGAGAGGACCTAATAGCTGACACAGACAATTATGTTTCACAATTGGACCCGCAGCTGTGTCAAACAATCAATACATATTACCAGATGAATATCAAACACAACAGTGTGACGTGTCTATCCACTTTGTTTTTTTCGCATACAACAGGAATTACGTTCGTACAACAGCAGTATGCACAGGGCCGTGTGCTCAGTGTAAAAAGTTCTGCCAAGAGGCAGTGAACAAACACAAAGCTTTTGTGTATACCTCTCCTCAGAAAACTGCACACGACTCAAACCGAGAAAATTTATCACCTGACAGACTGGTTGCAAAAAAGAACTCACGGTTTGAAACGACAACACGATTGTCGCTGATCATACATGATTCACTCAACTTCAATTTCAAATGGTGTTGGAAGAATGTCGCGAACCCTTTGATTCCAAAACTTGATCTCCAATGGACCAGAGCTGAGTTCCCAAGAAGCTGCACAAAAAGCGCGGCGCGCGATGATTTGTTTGCACAATTCGGTTGTCATTCCACGCACGACTCGGCACACAAAATAAAAAATATGAAATACAATTAATGAGGCCGAATGAAGTGCCTCAAATCGCCAATGATATCCAAAAACTAACTCAGCTCGTGAGCATCACAACTCACTGTTGAGAATGAAGACTCACAGTCACGTGTCAGTGGCTGAAAATATTTTGTAGAAAGGCTACGTCTTTAAGAGAAGCCAACACAGCAGCCAACGGAGAACCGGTGATGGGCCGTAGACAAGAAGCAAAGGAGATTTATAGCTTTTTTAACCCACCTTACAGTTAATCCAGATGATCTGAAGTGATCGTAAACAGAATCCGCACTATTTGCAAACAATATAATCCTCGATCGGACCAGCTGCTGACCTGCGCAGAGCCTCGAAATCCCTTTCTGAGAGCTGAGGAGCGAAACACGTCCGACCAGACAGCCTGCCGTGAAGCACTGTGATTAGCCAGCCAGCAAGTGTAGTCTCACCTCCTAGAGGTGGAGCAAAAAAGAGGCTACGGGCCCCCTTTGATCGATAAAACCATAACGATTCCACATTCTGTCAGCGCAGCGATCTACATCTGTGAAACATGTGTACGTTCGGCTTTTTTTTTGTCACAGATGCTTGAGAATACAGAATCATATCGTTTGTCAACATCTGCACAACTTGTACACCACAGACGTTCACTCCACCTGTTGACCACCACCACAATTCCCAGGATGGCAGAAAACCGAACGCCTTCTACCGTGAGGGTGTCGGTACTCTTCACAGCGATCGGGTGAACGGGTAGGGTCTGTGAAGCAGGTGTCAAGCGGCAGTCCAGATGAGCTGTGCTGTTCTGAACATTGCATATGGTCTCACTTTCATCTCGATCACAATCCGTTAAAATGTGCACAGGGGCAGGATCAAATGAAAACACAACAAAAAGGTTCAGTCAGCTTCTTTTGGATGTGGAAATGTGTTTCGAGAAAGTTACAAGAAAACCCAGTCCGTTGAGGCTGAGGACACAGTGTCAACATCCAAAAGTCACAATTTGGGACCACTGTTCCTTTTCCATGCAGCAGTCCAATTCCACGGATCAGTTTCACAACTTTTCAACTGATCTGAACCACTCCATGTGCCTCCAGTGTGGCCCCAATGATAATCTTCTTCTTTTTTCGACTGGTTGCTGAAACAAGATCACCTGGCGGTGAAGACACATGCCGTGTCACAGTTGAGATGTGTGCTCCATGGATGTAAAGATACAGGTGATGGTATATTCATTCATCTGTAAGTTCCATACATTCATGCAACAACTGTCCCTCTTGATTGTACTTCCTTATATTTTTCCATAAACACGGAGAAATTGAACCATATGTTGTCACACACCAATGTGCCTTCAATATTAACCCAGAAAGCAATGTCTGAAAAACTATTTGCATTCTTTCCTTCATGTTTGTTGATTCGATATTTGACTCCTTTGGTATTTCCAGAAAATGGTTTGACAGAATGCATAACATAAATGTGACATGAAGTATTCTCCATACATTATTTAAAAGTGCAATATTTTCATCTTCTAGACAAGAGATACCCAACACACTCCTAGGTTACCCAGTTACCATGTACACAAAATACAACAGTCTACATATGCTAGACAGAGTTTTATTGCCAAATAAATCCTTCTGCACAGCAGATGCTAATATACACATGCAGCATTATATTTTTTGTTGAAGTTGTACAGTATTCCATAAGTCTATTCATACATATAACATCAACTGGAACTGTTTGCAGATTGGACACCCATATATCTGATTTTTAGACAAATGCAGAGACATTTTTGACTGTCATAGTTACACTAGCATGTAAGGTATGCAATATGGTAGCAATAACAAAATGAGGGAAAAAGATCTGTTTTGCAATATTTTTTGATTTCTTGTTAATCATACTGTTTTGTGAGGAATATTAGCAGTGAGGGTAAAGTGAGTTGACCATGTGTTGGCTACAGCAGCAACTTGCACATTTGGAATGTTCGTGAAGATAAGATCTATTGTTGTTCCAGCAATAGTTGTGAAATCCTGCACAATTTGTTGCATGTTAAACACTGTATTCATGTCTAAAATAAATTTTGCTACCTGTGTTTCATGTATTTTGATATTGTAGTCACTAATAAGTACAGAGGATGATGGTAAAAATTGATGCAAGCATTGAGAAATATTTTTCCAAAAATTTGGATATGGAGCACAAGGTTGTTTGTAAATACCAATGATAGATGTTTTTTGTCTGGGTAGTCCAAGCATACAGTGACATATCTCGACATATGGCATTTGATAGGAGTTCATAGTAGAGCCATGGAATTTTTTCTTCACAAACATTATCATACCACGATGTCCTGGCTGAATAGTGCTGTCCATTCTAATTATATCAAAGTCCTCCAAGAGGAAAGTAGTTTGTGGTTCTTTTGTCAACCATGTCTCTGCCATTATAATGATGACCAAATTTGTAATAGGGAAATTACTCGCTATTGGCAGCCACTTTGATGTCAGACTGTATACATTATTGTATGTAACTGTTAAAGCATTTTCTTGTTTGTATATTGGTGTAAAGCACAATGACAAATCTTTTTTGTCATGAGCTAAATATTTCATGACTTTCTGTGAAACAGAAATGGCCTTGGTGTTATGTTAACAATTTGTAGACCTTCCAGACTAGTGCTTCTACTGAATGTGACATAATGCATGTGATTCCAGAACTTCCTTTTGATTTGTTTGATTGTGCATAACCTTCTAGTGCCTCATGTACACTAGTCACCTGTATCCCAAGCTATTGCCTGTCTTCTTGCACAGGAGCATTGTCCCGATGTTGCTCTCAAATACCAGCAAGCAGCTTCAATGACCTCCTTTATTGTTATGATCCCACTATCCCTGTCACCCTTTTCCCAGACAGATGTCTTGCAGAAGACATGGATTCACAACATGTAAAACTGCATGCAATAAGCTGAGCAATTACACACCTTGGAAGTAGTGATGTACAAACTCTACACCACTATGCACACTGCTTTCTCACTGCTATGCACACTTGCACACATGCCACCAAGTACAATGCTTCCATAACAACTGCAGGCATGACACCAAAAAAGAATCTTCTAAGTCCAAAATGCCTAACAAAATTGAATTTTTTTTTTACTTCAGATCTGCATCTCCCAGCAAATTTCCCAGCCAGGGGGGGGTCCCTCAAGACAGAAAAGTTTCCAAGTCCAAAACCAGGG
>JAAUXT010060012.1_pt1 | contig 27056 bp, 27 predicted proteins | sample 7278171 | NCBI WGS metagenome assembly JAAUXT01 (sample SAMN14350112, study PRJNA611818) | marine sediment metagenome | isolation source: surface marine sediment (1.8m) | place: French Polynesia: Moorea | collected 2018-08
GCTCTCAGCTTAAATGTCCACACTTTGGAATGTATGGAATGTGTGGAATTTTGCCAAAATCCCACCCCCATCCTTACCCCCTACCTTCTCACCCCATCTATGATATTTTAAATTTAGACTCTACCTTTTCCAACTTCATCCTTGTTAGTAACCTTGGAAAATACTTATAAATTGATGACTGAACTTTTGGAACTTCTCTAGTAGATTTCTAGCAATGGTGGCTAGACCGATGCACAACCATTGGGTCCGATTACCGGACTTCCTTGTTTCATTTGTTGTTGCTATTTGTTGGGGGAAGGTTGTGCCAGGTTCTGACTTCATTTTTGTCAAAAGTCAATGAAGACGCTGAAAGATTCAGTGACTTGATCACGACACAAAAACGCAGCACATCCCGTTGAAACGAGACTTCACGTCGCGCGTCAAAACGCTGAAATACGTTGCAGCGTGTGGCAGTTGGATCCTCAGGAGGTTCAGGAGGAAAAGACAAAGCATGTTTGTGTTCTTACCGAATTGAAAATTGACACTATCCACAAGTGTAAAAGAAACCTCGCTTCTTCATTCCACGTAGTGGACATCCGGTCAGAAAATTGTTAATTTTTGGAGCATGAATCACAGATCAGTATGAAGGGAGAAACAATGTGAAATTGATCTGGCGTCTCGGCATTGATACTCAAGTTTTGACAGAAATATTCAGATAATGCACCTTCCGCCGACATCATCTTGTTAGCAGCGGTGAGGCGGATACTGTTCCTTTTCAATTTCCATGCCTATTGTTGAGACGAAAATCGAAATTTGACCCGTGGCTGTCAGCGTCTGTGTCATACAAACGCCTTTCAAAATGTGGATATACTTTCCCAATTACCAAGGGTCAGCTTTCGTGCAATTGTGAAGATCCGCCGAAGATCTGTGGTGCAAAACTGAACGAAAAGAGGCAACTTGTCAGTTCCCTACTCGATGAATAGGATACCCAGAGTTGCAACGCATCTTACAACAGACCGTTTGCTGCTTTATGACCAAGTGAAAAGGAACCCAGGTTGATTTCGCTTGAGGCCCAAGGCTGTTTTCATATTGGTCATTTGAAAGAGTAAATTACTGCTGAATTTAAGCGATATTGTCGTGACAATGATCGGCAACGGAATCTAAAAACAATGTTTTCGCTTCATTTGCGCTTCAGACCTCGCTCTCACGATGTATTGACAAGATAAGATGAAAATTGATACAATTATTTGGGATTAGGTTCGCAAGACGCTTTCAGCAACTAATGACTTTCTATTCACGTCCATCAAGACTCTATTTGATCTGAAAGAAGGAGCTATCTCGCTTCTCTTTTTCTTCCCTACTGCCTTCAGGTATCCTAAAGAAAACACCCTCTCCTCTCGTCCGGAAGCTCCGTGGTGAAAAACACGAGAAAGGCACTGAGAGGTTGTAACCGCTTTGTCTCTCCTCCTTGTTTAGGTAGCTTCACAAGGATTCTATGTTCTCTTGACCCAAGGCAATCCCCCCATGCTAAAATGAACAAAGGCGACCACCAGCACAGTGACCAATTGTTCAGATGCCTCAAACAACACTTCATTCAAACATCTGCCTTTGGTACGCTTCTTCACAAGAAACGTGACTGCCACTGTCCATGTCTAAAGCAAAGTCCAAACTCACAAAGCGAAATCAACCAAACTCTCCAGTTTTGTCAGGCTTCAAGTCGTGCTGTGGCGCCCAGGCAAATCACAAATTTTCACTCTGTGACAAAACTGGAAATTCTTCGTTTCCGTCACTTCAGCGGCTGCGTGCAGAGATCTGAGGCTGCTCTTGAATTCAAGGCCAATTATTGTCGGGAAAATTGTCAAAATCCTTTGAGGCTGGTCACAATACAACCAGAATAATCGTTGAGCTACACAATACAATGACGTGCCGCAACCTGATAGAAGTACTTGTTTTGTTTCACCCTGCAAAGGCGGTGTCGTCAAAATAGGATATCAGCCACAATATTTTGACTGAGGAACGGTTAATCCAAGCATCCAACTAACGGGTAACAACGAGACAATTGTGCTCTGAATGGCCATAGCCCAGGGGTTCGGTTTGCCTTCTGTTCAAAGTTCGTTCTGATACAATTTGAGATGCTTCAGAATAACAGTTGTGTTATTTTGGTGTCCGAGAAACAGGCTCTCTGATGAGATACTTTTGTTCAACAAAGCATCACAATAATCAGATATTTGAAATCTAATTACTGTGCTGTACCAGGCTGATGTCCTGGGCAGTGCCGCTGAAAGACCAGCATTCGGACAATTTCCACCCTCTTTTACAAAATAATAAAGAGAACAAAAAAGAACACTGGAAACTCAAACTACATTCCCTCAACGCTGTGTTGCGCACTTTGACTGCACGCCCTCCACAGACCGAGTGAGTCTCGGGACACAATTTGTTCCTGTGGTGAGAGTGACCACTGCACTTCTCATCATGTGTGAGTCCACACCCTTGGTGTCACACACATTTCTCCTGACGCACGTGCGGCTTGAAACCACAAAAACGACACTCTCTAGCTGCTGTCTTCGCCAAGAAAACTCTTTTTGCCCAAAGTCTGTGAGATTGAGTTCAAACCATGGTTCACACTCTCCTGGTTCTGCAAGTTACCCTTTCAGTGAGCACAGGCATGGTTGCCCCTTCCTTTTTCTCAAATGAAAAAGCGAATCTCCTCTTTGCTTTCCTGTGACCACGTTGTGAGGCTACTGTCAGCCACTTCTTTTTTCGTTTCACATTCTCTTTGCGTTCGTGGTTGCGAATTTGACGCACCATCCTCAGAAAGACCCAGGGCTTTCTGCTCGACGCCAATATGAAATCTGGCAGTGAAAATCTCCGCAATTGGTCTGTTGCTCAAGATACTTTTCCTTTTGATTTGACCTCACTGGTCGCCCCAGACTCGAAACCGCGTGAAAACACCAATGACTTTTGACAAAAGTGGAAAGTAAGCTGAGAGGTCCCACTTTTCGTGGCCAAGGACAACTGCAATGCAGACTTGCTGGGCAGGAAGGAAGCATCAAGGCCGAAGTCATACTGAGCGTTTCAGCAGCGGGACTTGCGGTTTTGTTGACAGATACGTTGTGCATATTGGATATGCAGGTTGCAAATTGTAATATGGCAAATAAATTGTACAATTCCCAAATTTGCAGGTGTGCCAGCAAAACACATAGATCTCAGATCAGGATGTTTCCGTAAAAAAATAGTGACTTCTAGTTGGAACAATAATTTTTGCAGTGTGTTCATTTGATCTGTCACAATATTAAGAGCTTTATGTGTGAGTGAGAGAGGTGCAAACTTTGAATTATTGCTGATTTCTGGTGGTTTTGCTTGCCCAATATTGTGACACAGATCGGTCCAGACATTATGAAAGCACTGACTTTTCATATCATAATGATATCCTCTATTTTTGTATTGTACATGGGTTTTACTTGAGGAATTCATGGTTCTGCCCCCTTCTTTCTGTGTGTGCAGTGCTCGAATTAAACACATTCAGTGCATGCGCTTTGACGTGTGAGCCACGCCTGCAGAACACGAGCTGCAACACGCTTTGGGTACGCCGCGCTCACTAAACTCGGGACTCCGGCCTGAGACTTTTCCAAACAAGAAAAATTGCTTCTGACCAACCCTCAGTGCGCAAAAATGGGTCGAGCTCAAATATGTTGTGCACATCTGCTGTGCACAGTAGTGCAGGTGATCAGTGGTGACAAAAAGACAACAATTTGATGTTTGGAGAAGCTGGCCTTTTGCTTTGGTCCAACCAGGACTCTGCATTTCCCCACTCAATCGTACAACTGACAAGAAAGTCCAAGGCCTTGTACAATGAAACTTGCCTGCAGTTTATATATTGTGAATTATTTTTGCAATTCTCAAACTCTAAAGCATTTTCCTAGAACAAGCTTCTACACAAGACAAGAAGGTTGCGCACAAACACATTGACTGTTCTTGACTTTTTACAACTGGCAGGTACTTTCACTTGGCTCATTTGTACACTTTTAGAAGGATTGAGTTTTGTTTGAGTTTGTTTGGTCCTTCCTTTTTCGCTCTCTGCATTTTGTTATTTCAGGACCATCTCTTTTGATTTTGGACGCAGTAACATCTGCAAAGCAGGAGGATCACACATTCAATTTTCTGTCAGGGTTTCTGAAAAAATAACTTTGTCAAATTCCTTGACGTCATGTGATCGTTTTCAGAGCTCGCGGGGGTCCAAGTCTTCCGGTGCCGCGTCCGCAGCCGGCTCACCAGCACCCCGCGCCCATGCTGCCACCAGGCCCGCTGCCGCTGCCGGCGCTCGTCCCGCTGCCGTCCCCGTTCCACCCAGCCATGCTGCCCGGAGACCCGCGCGCGCTCGGCCCGCCACTCGGCTTTCCGACGTTCGTGTTCACGCAGGAGGACCTCGACATGGTGCTGTACGGCTACGCGCGGGGTAAGCCAGGCAGCACCGCCGCCGGGCAGGGACACGCTCTGTCCGGGCTCAGGATAGGAGAACTCTCCTATGGTACGTAAGGACAGAAAAAATCAACAGGGAAAACGAACAAAATTGTACCAGATGACGATGTCTGTACAGGTCACTGAGCCCTTTCAACACTGTCTTCCTTGGTGGAGGCGGACAGTATCAGATGTTGTTGTTGGATTCTGAACCAACGTATGACGTGGTCGCAGTGGGTGGAATCACTCACGTCAAGCAATCAACATGAGCACTTTTTTCTTCCCTTTGTTCCTCAGACAGTACCAAAACGAGTACGTTTTCTACAACTCAGAAAAATTTGTTGAACCAAAGTGAGAAAATTCAGGACACAATTTGTCTCCTGTAGACCAGAAGGGTGGGACGCATTCGCCGTTCCTGAAACACACCCGAATGAAACCGGGAAGTCCTTGGAAAACATGACAGATGCAGAATTATCACAAATCCGCGCATTAAAATGTGTATCAGAACCACGGAATGCATTTGCTAGACAAACTTTCTTTGAAAAAGCAATCATATTGCATTATGGACCCTAATATTTGCACAAACTAACTGTACCACACCGCCAGTTAGGGTTGCTAAGAGCGACAAAATAACAGACCAATCTCTAAGAAAACATTCTTGAACGTCTGTGTCACACATCCTGCGAGATTTTGGGTGCATTACATGGGATTCAGGCCACATTTGCTGTGTGCCACACCAGCAGTCCCCGACTAAGTCACGTAGAGAACCTCCCTGACGTATTAATGAGGTAGAAACATTAATGTTTTCGCCACCTTCTGTCAATTTGTCTTGCACTGTCTTTAACTTCACAAGTATAGTTGCGAATTTTTCTACAGAAGCTATAGGTAGCGCGGTTAAAAGATATGGAGTTGCACACGGAGTGTGGGAACCAAAGGTTTGAATTTGCCCTCGTATGTCGCGCAGATACACACAAAAAACGTACAAAAGCGCAAAATACTGACACTCGTTCGGTCGCACATTCTGTGTGCGCTCTGTTTGGGGGAAAAGAAGACAGATCCGTTCCTGGATACATTCTCCGTTATCCTGAGGAGAAAGACTCTCCCAGATACGCATGCCAATACCGAGCGCAGCCGCATTTCCGGATTCCCCAAACTCTGCCAGATCAAAAACGTGTGCTTGTGAACGTTTTTGGAAGGTGGATTCCTCCTGATACTATCACCGCAGCAAGTGACAACCACACGAACACTTGGGCATCAGTTGCGACAGAGACTCTCAAGTCCCCAGGACAACACTGCATGTGAAGATCCAATACCTTTCCTGCGACCAAAGGGCCCACCAGATCACAATCAAGAAATTTGGAAAAAGAAATCCTCTTTCACCACCAAAATACACACTCGTCACGACAAAGCAAAAGAATATCGCACAATAGAGTGATCTAAATATCAATTTGTATAAGGTAGTGGTGTAATTCCTTCATCTAGTGCGTTTTGAATAGGGAGGAGACCGGATTGTATTTGAGCAAAGTTTCCGATGTATTGTCATCGAGATTCCAGGGCACACCTGAGCTATCAAATCTTACCCCTGCCAACATTTATTCAACATGCACGTGTCTGTAACTTTTTTGCACAATCTGAAGATCCCTTCTTGCACAGTACCAAAGGTATTATGACACGCCTCAAATGCAATGAAATGGAACTGTTTACTTTCTTAAAGGTTTTAAGGTTTAAGACCATCTTTTTGGCAAACGGCTGAATTCAGCCAGAACTTTTCGTGCAGGGTTCGTTGTTGTCAGCATGGAACCAGCTGCGAGATCCATCCGTGAGAACATTGATTCTGAGTCCAAAAACGAGCTTTTGCGGACAATTTCGAGACAAATCTCAAAAGTGTGAGAGAGGCTCCACCCTAAAATTTCCCGTTCCGACGAAAATGTTTTTGGTAAATCAGTACACAAGTGTGTTATACACAAACAAGACGCGTGTCGGTACCACCGTCTATAACGTGGGATGCGAGTCCAACGCAACTAAAGTTTTTTTTTGTCGGATCATATCCCGATGTTCCACAACAAGAAACCGAGTGGTAAGAAGGCTGAGATTTGTTTGGTAGTTCTTTTTCCGTTGTATAAGACACACTATTTTTGACAGGGATTGAGAGAATCTTGGGATCCCACGCTCCTGCAAAGTCTGCGCACGGTCCAGTGGACCCCTCCACGTTGGACGTGCCGGAAGGTAAGAACACATGTTCTTTGTTCAGCATGTCGTGCAGCAAAGTGTTTCTGCGAAGCCAAGGTACATGAATAGAGAAACAGACCACTGGACCCAGAACAAAGTGAACTGTTGTGTCAGATGATGTCAAAACGTCCCCGTTTGAATGCGATTGCAACGACCTTCGTTGTGACTGCCTGTGTTTTGGCTTCAAGCTGGTAAACTTAGCGGTATGAAACATTGCCCATTCACTTCACCCCATGAGCATGCAAAGATCACGATCCACTCTCGATTTCGTCGCTTTAATTAACAGGATCACACCACTGCTCGATATTGCAGCCATCTCTCCGTTTACTCAGTGAACTTTGCACAATATTTGACTTGGTATTTTTCGCATTGTTACGCTCACACAACAGCGAAATGTGTGTTGTGCTGTAATGATAAAGTTCAGTACTCTAATGTTTATCCATCTGCCTGAGCCAATTTAGGCAGCATTTATTGGGGATCTACCGACTAATGACACGATATTAATCTGACAGCCTCGTGATATTCGCTGCACTGTGCAGTTGAGTGCTTCCAAATAAAAGGCAAAGGGATAATGGAAATTGGCTCAGTGGCGACACCATGCGAGATGCAGAGGCATCACTTCGCCTCAGCCTCTGCAACCTGATCAGGTCAAACCTGAAGGGCGTTCAGGATTAGATCAGCTGGCCAGCCCACAAAGAGACGAAGAAGAAAAAAGTTTTCCTGTCCGGTTTTTGACCCGTGTCCGTGGTGATCAAACGGCCTTTTTTGTTGTATTTTCGATGCAACTCGTTGGTGCGTTTCCCCTTTTTGACAAGTCTTGAGAAAAAGTTTCTCAAACCTGAGCTTCTCTTGGGTGTTGGTACCGTCAGTCAGTGATCCCTCCGCAAAATTTATCTTTCTGTGGACAATTATCCTCAGGGTCTTTGTATTTCTGTGGACCCTGAGGTACCTGTCCTGCAGTGAGATGTTTTTTCTTTCGCTTTGCAAAACCTCATCAGACAACTTCACCTTCAGCTCACTTTCAATTTTTGCGTCAAATTTGTGTTCCAAATCCAAAACATTCACAAGTCCAACTCACACAATTTTGCGTTTCCGGCACCCTTGCTTCTTTTTGGCGTTTTGTTTGGTGGTTTCTCTGTATCTTGGCCTCAAAGGACCACGATTTCCCCAGGAAGTACAGAGGAAAGAAGGAAACTTGTGGAGTTTCGTCAGACTTTGATCCTGACAGACGTGCGCTTTTTGGCCTTGAGTACACGTGCTTTGCCGAGTCGTGCAGTGAAACAAGCTACACCGAGCTTCCTTGCTTCGCAAAGCACCAAATTGGATTTGGGCCAAAATCGTGTTTAAAACTCCCACAAAAATGGCATCCGATCGGGTGTAACAGTTCGAATTCGTTTCAATTTCGTGGGATGTGTCCGAGGGCCACGCAACAAGGTCCTTTTCTATTGTTTGATGGTGCAACATTACAATGGTTTCTGAGCTTATTACAACATCTAAAAGCGCAGCAGAACATTTTTTCAATTTCAAAAGCAATCCAAGTCCTAATTGGGTCAGAGTCGTGGGTTATCAGAACTGCAGGCCAAAAAAGTTCGGGTCAATGACACAAAAAGCACGCGTCAGGTGGAGGAAACAGAAATGAACCCCAACTGCCAAGGTTTGTGTCAATTTGAAAAGATGTTCCAGGAATTGAACTTGTGGCTCGAAATCGAAGCTTCCGTTGCAACACTGACCATCTGCTTCAAGTTTCACCGTGCAAATACAGAGTGCAAATCTCTTCTCTTTTTTTTGTTGCGCAAGACACAACCGTTTGCGACTGATTGACTTGAGTTGCCTAACATCTCGCGAGTATACGAGTGCCACACAACAACGTGCGGTCCGTTTTGCAGGTTTGGATCTGGCGCAGACCACTTTCGCAGGGACGGTTCACTACGGAATCTTCTGCAAGAAAACTGTCATTTCCAAGGGATCGAGACTCGGGCCATTTCGAGGGAAACAGGTCAACACGAGCGAAATCAAAACCAATGACGACAACTCCTTCATGTGGGAAGTGAGTGTTTTTGTTTGTGAATCGCACAATTTTGCCACAAGGATCTTTTTGTCCAAGGTTTTCTGCACCATTGTTCTCATTTTAGATCTTCATGGAAGGAAGACTGTCGCACTTCGTGGACGGGAGAGGAAACTCAGGCAACTGGATGGCGTATGTGAACTGCGCCCGATACGCGCAGGAGCAAAATCTCATCGCCATGCAGGTGCAAGTCGTTTTCATATCTGTCTGAGTCAAGAAAAGGTCGTGTCCTGCATCACAGTTAATGAACAAATTTTCTTTGTTGTGTTTCAGACACAAAAAAGTTTTGTACGAGTAATTTCTGTACACCGGTCAGTGCGCTTCTGTCCTCCAAAGCATCCGGTGCTCACTTCAGCGCACTTTTGTTTCAGGCGGACGGAGAGATCTGGTACGAGGCGTGCAAAGACATTCCGCAGGGAGCAGAGCTGCTTGTTTGGTACGGCGACCAGTACCTCCAGTTCATGGGCATACCCGTGGCTCTGAAGGACAATCCCGACGGCATGCACGAAGAGGAACTGGAGAGTAAGTGTTGTGTCATCGTGCACCAACTGGTGGTGCAGGCGTTTTTCTGATCGCTACTAACTCTCGATTACAGTTTTTGCCTTTCGATCACGAAAACACTCAGATCCGTGGTTGTCTGTCATCCCACGTTCGCATTCGTTCAGTTTCAAAGATTTGAAAAAAATTTGCCACAGGAGGAAAAAAACTGACGTTCATCTCGTGTTGTACCGTACACTCTGCTTGCAGGTAGTGAAGGCTACAAATGCGAAAGATGTGGAAAAGTTTTTGCTTACAAATACTACAGAGACAAACACCTCAAGTACACCCGATGCGTCGACCAAGGAGATCGCAAGTTTCCCTGTCACCTCTGTTCTAGGTGCGTGCGGCCTTTGCTGAATCACTGCGTTCAATTTGTGCACTTGTTCGCTTGACGACATCAGGCACCACGCACAGCTTGCGAGCAGCGTCTTTCGTACAATCGTGTGCGTCGAAAACACTTTCGCGACAAAAGCAATTTTCGTTCTGCAGGTCCTTCGAGAAACGAGACAGACTCCGAATCCATATTCTGCACGTGCACGAGAAACACCGGCCACACAAGTGCAGAGTCTGTGGGAAATCGTTTTCACAGTCTTCTAGCTTGAACAAACACATGCGGGTAGGTAGCGCGTGTTCCTTATCCAATCCCAAATCTCTTGAGTGCCTTTCAAGACCTTCGTCCTCCCAAAACACTGAGTTGGCAAGAAATGTGTGAAATACAAACATGTCATTGCAAAGCAACATTTTACAGACAATCTGAGTGTTCATTGAGGTTTTCAGAGCAGTGGATACTGGGGATAAAACTCCTTTGCGCTTCTGCCTGCAGTGGAATCAAATTGTTTTGACCGATGCTGTTCTATCATTGCAGGTTCACAGCGGCGAACGGCCCTACAAATGCGTCTATTGCAGCAAAGCCTTCACAGCTTCAAGCATACTCAGAACACACATACGACAGCACAGCGGCGAGAAACCTTTTAAGGTATACACTTGGTCCGTCTTTTAAAATTAGACATTCGCGAGGACAATTGTGGAAGCTTCATAACTGACAAAAGAAAGCGTCTGCAGATTTCTGCTGAGAACCAGACTCAAGTTTCTAGACTGAGACAAATTCATCTGCTGACATATAGCTGGCGTTACACAGTGACACACACACACACACACACACACACACACACACACACACACACACACAATGAGTTCAGGTTGGACGTTCAGGCTGCAAGAAGCACGCGGTTGTGCAATACTCACAAAGTGAAAACAAAGAAAGGGTCCCATTTGATGTTTTTGAAACAGGAATTTTGAGGTCACTTGCTTTTGTTGTTGCTGAAACACAATTTTCGATACATTGTGGCGACGTCGTTATTGCCTCGACCTCAGGACTTGGCCCCGAAGAAGCCGACTCACAGACAAACTTCCAGCAGCCTTTTCCAGATAGGACAGCCGCTATAGCCATTGTGAGTCAAACATGCACATCAACGTAAAGTTAAACAGAAGAATAATTAGGTCAATTGTGCTTTCGACTGTTGGTTCTGGACCAATTCGATTGCTTCATCCAGATGAAAAATGCGGTCGTGCATGTTGGATGCCGCCACCCTTTCCGACGAGTCATTTGTGAAGTGTGCGGATGGACCTTCCTGCAATATAGGGGTGTGCCATGCAACTCAAAAAGCACGAAATGGATCAGGGTGTGAGGAACATTGGTTTTCGTGAACAAGTGAAGCAGGACCAGCACGGCACTGCTGGGACTGGGGTGCGGTGCAGGGGCTTGCGCCGAGGTGCACGACCGCAAGACAAACGCCGCAGTGTTGTCGGATAATTTTGAGTAAAACGCGAGCATGACAGGGACAATGGTTCTGTAAGATAAATATCAGTCGATACAGGACGTATTGTCAAGCCTTGATATTCAACACTGGGCTTATTTTTATCTCCCCAAAATGTCGATATGTTTTACAGCCGAATACTGCGGGTAAAACAAATATTGTCACCTGTGTGAAATAGAAAGCAAACACTTGGGGCTTTTTGTACGCTCTTCCACAGAGACGGGTGCATTTTTTTCAGGCCGACACAGCGGGAGTAAAAAATGCTACTGTGCAGTCGAAACTTTTGTGAAAGCAACGTACGAGGCTTTACGGCAGAATGAGTAAGATTAGGGTTAGTTATCGTGTTTGCTTATTGGATATTAAACACTTATTGACAAGAGTCTGACATAGCGGCCTGCATTGTCGGGGATGCTCAAGCCAGTTGCGCTTTGTACTGTAACCTTGCCAAATGTTGACTGAAGATGCCACATTGTGAGGAGGTTCTTGCTCAGCCGTGAATCTGCATTGGAAAGCCGTCTCTGTTCTGTCACACGCAAACCTGGGCACATATCTCTTGTGACATTGTTACCTATTCCATAGTGGTTTGGCAACAGATTACAGCTAATCGCATCACTTGAAGCCACTCAAGATCGTGAACTGGCACAAAAGGTGACACAGAGGTCCATCGCCAACGATGAACGATGAACTGTTCCCATTGTTACTCACACGACAGCAGAATTTCCTTTTTCGGAAAAATAGAGAAGAGGCGCTTCTCACTCCAAGTTGACTGATTCGCATCTTTCAGTCCTCGTTTCGGTTCTTTTCCCTTGGCAACGTTTTCTTCCACACCACAAGAGTTCAGAGACTCGACACCATCGTCGACTTTCATTCATTTCTTTCCAACCTCGCGCATCCATTCTTCCCCAGCGCAAACTTCTGTGTTGCATCCTTATTTTCATCAATTTTGTCCCTGCAAATTTTGTGTTGTCGGATCAAACTGACGCCAATTTTGCGTTTCTTGCAGTGCAAGCACTGCGGGAAGGCGTTCGCGTCGCACGCAGCGCACGACAGTCACGTGAGACGCACACACACCAAGGACCGGACCCTTCTGGCCTGTGATCTCTGCGCCAAGAACTTTTCCACCCCCGGCGAGCTAAAAATGCACATGACTATGAACCACGGTGAGTGTTTTGTAAACAAAGTTGCTCCTCTGCACTGTTTTGAAGGCAAAGAAATTTGGACCGTGCCCATCTCAACAAAATAACACTGAATGGAAAAGCAGTATCTTTTCCACCAAAATGTTGCAACAGTCGGTTCCGACCCGTTGGCTCAGTGACATTGCCAATGAAGGGTTTTCGTTTTGTCTTTCGTTTCGGCAGGCTCGACGACAGCAAACATGAGCCCCGGCGGCTTCCCAATACAGAGACTGGGATCCAGTGGAAGTGACCAGGGTGTTGGACTTGAAACCAGAACTCAGAGTTTCCCACACGCAATGACTGAGCACTTTGGCAAGTTTCACGATGAAGCCATTGACGTCGTGGGGATGGGAGGAGATGGAATCCAGAGGGTTGCATCGTGAATTGCGCAGATTACTCGAGAGATTTGGGGAGGACGAGCACCCGGGATACAAGACTGCATGCGCAGCTCAACGAGCATAGTTTGCGACGGAACGAGAGCAGCAGATTCGGAGACATGGTATTTCAGACTGCAGAAAAGCACATTGCTCTGTGGCTTGGTGTCGCGTTGTGTACGAGTACACGCAGTCAAACGCGCACTTTTGCTGTTCCAGTCAATCTCAAGTTCAGTTTTGTGTGACGGTTGGATTCTTTGAAATTGTTCTTCGGGCTGATGACAAACGTCAAATAGCTCAGTGTTGCTTTCCTCGCTCAACAGGCCAAAACTTATTGCAGAACACCCCACGTTGTTGTTCCAAAATGTGATTTTAGGTTTTGTGATTCAATACAAAAACTTACGTTGTGCTTAGTGAACCGTATTTTGTAAATTGATGGGAATAAAGTCGACGGTGCACGCACGTGTTGTTCAACTGTTTCAAAACATCAGACGACAAAACCAAACATTCAACGAGACTGATCTCCTATTTCTGCAGAACCAACCTTCACAACATGCAGCCACCCAGCAGACAACCAACGGATCAACTGATCATGCAGGTGTTTGTTGTTTCAACTTCTCAAAATTTTATTTCTGCGATTGACCGTGTCGCTGCTCGGAATGATACCGAGGAACGCGGGGACGAAACTCAACAAAAAGGGACGAAACTCACTGTCCTCAGTGTTATTCCGAGCCAAGAATTGCTCAGTGTTATTATGCCGAGCAAAGTCTGAGTTTCGTATCATTTTTTGAGTTTCGTCCTCCGCCTTCCTCGGTATTATTCCGCAAAACGGTCAATAGGACTGAAGATTCGTTGTGTTTGAGTTTCGTCGTTCAGAAAAACTACAAAAAGCAGGTGTTCGAATCTCTATTCGTGTGACCTTTCCAGTCCACACAAGAGCGGACTTGTGAACAAACTTAACAATTTACAATGGCATCACCGCATATCCGGCCCTAATGACATGTGCGCCGCTCAAAGGTACAACAGCCCGAATTGAGTTTCCTGTTGATTCAGTCAGGGCTCCAGTGTCATTGGCACGTTTTCCTGGTCCTCATCGCTGTTCACTTATTGTCTGTGAGACACGTTTTAGCATCTTCATTGAGAGTATCTCGTTAAGAGGTGACACTGTAAGCAGATTGTCGTTAACATATGATGAGAGTCCCCCACAAGGGTTTGCACATGTTGTGGACAAAGACAACAGAAGTGTGAGGCGTTTTTTTCATTCACAGCTGAGTTGTACCACGGTAAAAGGGAGAAGGACGTGCCGTGTTCTGCGTGTTTCAGACGGCAAATGATGTTCTTTGAAGTCAAAGTGAATACGCCACTGGTACTAGACGGCTCAATTTTTCACGATTCCTTCAAGAGGGTCGTCTAAAACACGTATTCTGCAACACGTGTCCAAAACACTGGCGTTGCGTATGTCCGTTTTCCAGACAGAAATGCCCAGGAATAATCACTGGCCCACTGTTCGTTGATTCCAGTGCTTGATGCAACGGATGACCAAACGCAACTGTCCAAACGTTACTCACGCATTTGTCTGCAAGCAAACGCATCATCTACGTGAAGAGCTACTCGAACCAAGCAAAGCGAAACAAGAAGGTCGGCACCCGACTCGCTCCCACCGGGCCGCGGGATTTTTGTTGGCGTGTGTGTGCAGTGTAGCTGAGAAGTAGAAGGAAATTCATGAAGTTGGAGGACAACTGGCATTGAGTCCTCTGAAGAACCTTTGTGGTCCAGCCTCCAACGGGGTTGGGTCAAGGGATGGTCCAGGTCAAGTCATAATGCAATGAGGGCGAGGGGCCAAGGTTGTGAGCTTTGTACAGCTCCACCTGACCAAAGGGGTTTATGTTGATCATGGAAATCTGGGTTTGCAGATTGATCCCCCCCCCCCTGTGCAAAAATTGGAAGGGTGGCTTTCAACTTTCTGAGTTTCTGGGTTTCCAGGTTCATTTTTTCAAAATTTTCCAAATGTTTTTGCTAAAATTCTGTCTGTGGGTGTTGGTGCTACATCTGCAAACTGTAAAGATAATTTATCTGCCCCAAAGGTGGGCACTGCCCTAGCGCCTCTGAAAAAATCAGTACGCAAAGCAATCGACCACAATCTGTTGTTGTTGGCGCCTTTGTGCGTTGTTCAGACTGCAAGTGTCAAAACAGAAACAACAGTCTTTGTTTTCTGCGCAGAGAACTGTGTACCGTCCTGAAAAGTAAATCCTGACTTTTCGATCTTTGCACACCAGAAAACCTCGATGACAAGATAGTCGTCAGTGCTGATCACCCAGACTTAGTTGTGTTCCGGGTGCAACTAAGCATGTAAAGACCCTTGTGTGCAGGGGACGTCCAGGCAAACATAATCCTTTCTCCAACACTTGACTGCCATTAGAGCCATATCCCCAGCGCTGCATCCTACCGTCGAAAAATTTGTGAAGTGATGTGAAACAAATCCGTGGAATTGCATTTTGGGTGTGCTGATGGCGTGATCTGTATGCAGAAACATCACAGAATGTGTCCGGAGAGTGGTCAGATTGGCGGCGGGCTCAGAGCTGCGTTTGGGCGCTACAGTAGGGCTGACTGGGCCCCTAAGCCTCCTTCAAGTCGCTCTAACACTCAGCCCCTCAGAAGCGAGGATTACTCCCAAATGCTGATAGATGACCGAGACTCTGACACATCCTCATCCCACCGAGGTGGCTACTCCAGCTAAAGGTCACTCCTCGCTTCTTTTATTCTTCTGGTCTGGGTTTTGGGGGGTTGACCACGACTCCACTTTAAAGTGCGACAAAAACTCACGAAAAATTGGATGCCAACCGTGTTACTCAAATGAGTTGTTTTGAACTTTTGAAATGAGCAATCGCTCACGGACTTTTCTCCAGAAGTTCTTTCTCTGGGAATGGTGCTTTTTCTGCGACTTTTTCTTTGTAAAGGATGCATGTCAAAATATCATCATGTCGCCTTTCAAATTGACAACGGTATCCACCCACTCAGTGCCTTGGTTTGCTGCCATTTGGTGGTTATGAAATACGGACTTACTGCGGATGTGAATACTGCTTGACTGCATGATCACTTGCCATCATCTGCAGCACAGGCTGATGAGTTAACAGGCTCTTACACATTTACAACCTTTTTCTTTAGGTTTTTAGCTTTTGTAATTGCATTTTATGCCTGCGACCCTTTCTGGAGGACAAACAACGCTTCGATCAGAGCGAAAAACATGCAGGCAGCACTCATGCACGCGTGCCATGGTGGAACTCTCGTTCTCGTGACGCGACACTCCGCTTTCGCTGTTTCTCTGAGCGTTCGGCGATCTCCCAATCTCAAATTTGCAAATGACGACAAACTCGTCGACTCAACGTCAACTTACGTTAGAGGTAAACAATGGGTGCGCGGAAGACCAAAGCAGGCTCAAATAGTCATTCTACAAATGTCTTGGACTTAATGTACCAATTCCTACCTTCACCGAAACCTATCTCCGAAACACTCTAGCTTCGGTGGGCATCAAACAAACTGGAAGTAATTTTGCCACATTCATTTGTCAACTTCTGCCGAGCAAACACACAGTGCACGAGTATGTCTGCCAACAGAAGAAAATTGCAACTTTTCGCAGAGGGATGATTCTCATTTTTGGGCATGCAAGCGTTGCCTCAGTTTTTCAAATATTCCAACACCTGGCCGGTGTGTTCTTGTGGTGCTTTTCCTACACTTCTGGTGAGCAGCCATTCAGGACTTTGCATGGGGAAAAGGTAGTGCATGGTCTGTACGAGCCCAGAGAAGGCCGTGCAGTGATCCTTGATGTTTCAACAAAATCTTCTCTTTATGGACCTTTACCTGCCCAACAAATTCAGACACAAAAAGTCCCGCGAGACAAACGATGGAAATGCCAACGAAAACAACACAAAGACCTGTGAACGTTTTTGGTTGCGTGCGGAGGAAACATACAGAAGACAATCAAGTCTGAAGCAGGTTAATCCCGCAACCGTCGCATTGGAAGACACGGGTCTCGCGCTCAGTTCAGTGGAGATGACTTAATGAATGTGCTTCAATCACGGCTCGAGATAGAGATGAACCTTCGCACACAGCTTTGCGGGTTCCGCTAACGTTTTCACTGCTCCTTGGGGTGCCGTTATCAAGTTAGTGTGACACGCTCGATTCCAGAGCTTCGGAAACAGATAAGTTCCTCCACTAATCAAAAGTGTCTGGCTCTTTCACGGGGATTTTTCCTTCGTTTCTATCGGTCCAACATCAGCACAAAGACTTTTCTGGCCTGCCGTCTTGGGAGAAGGAAAAACTACCCAAGGAAATTTCAGGCCCAGGAAAGAAAAGATGTTTGCCTCCTTGGTTGGGGGAGGAATCCTTTGATTTGAATTGAAGCATGTCCAAACACTCTCACTGGAATTCGTGAAGAACCTGCAGAGGCATTTGCGACGGATCGCAATGCCAACCGCAGATCACATGAATTATTCCTCCCTCTGACCTGCGACAGCAGCGAAACGATGACTCAAGATGTGCATCAAAAGGATCTTCATTCGGGTCAATTCGACGCATTCAGCGGTCATGCCAAAACAGACTTGCTGTGTTTTACACTGCACTTCAGCCAGAGCAGCAAAACTTCGGCATGAAAAAAGACAAAACAAAAACAAAATGCTGTGAGCATTAAAACACAAGCACGTCACCAAGAGCCACACAGGATCACTGAGTAGCCATCAGGAACGGACTGTGAGTGAGAAAGCAATGACCTGTGCCTCAAGTCAGTAAAACAGCAGAAAACAGTTGGTTATTTAGGTCCTCGACTTCATTGATTCTTTAATCTTCTCTTTTTTGTTGTTTAACTATAAATTTCTGCACAATTTTGAGAGCGGGTACAAGACAACCCCAGTCGAGACAATTTTGCTCATTCAGTACGATTTCTCGAGTTAATGCACCAACGTGTGTCTCGACCTCCGACTGTCCTACTCAATGCGCAGCTTCACTGGACATCCAGCTGCTGACAATAATTGAGTCAAATCTCCTTGATAACTCATCACATCAAGTAAAATTGAGCATAAAGAAAACGAGGTTAGGATGTAGGTGTCCTTATTTGTCATTCAGTCCTCGTCGGGCTTCCTGCTGTACGAGGTAGCTCTGCATGGTGGCAACACATCTACCACTGTTGTGAAACACACGACAAGTCTCGAGACAATCGAAGACTTCGGACGTACCTATTCTCCTGCTGCCAAACTGATGCATAGCGAGACTATGCCCCGGAGACGGACGTCCTGGGGACAGGTGGGTTCGGAACTGCAGGCGACCCCCGGAGAGAGGGCGCCCAGGGTTGGACCACGGACGCGGTGTGTTTGGACACGGGGCAATAACCGATGGTAGGCCCACAAAGTTCCGCAGAAGTGTGAATGAAACCACAACACTCAGAACTAGAGAAGCTGTGCAAAAGAGTGATTGCGATGCTGCTAACAGTAGAAAATGCACGCGGTCTCAATATTTTGTCGCATAAATCCGAGGTCACGGACAACGACGTTGGCTTCCTTGCATTGGACCCGCGTCCGAGTGCGCGCCACAGAAAAAAGTCAAAACTTGCGTGGGTCCCTTTTCTGCGCGAACAGCTTTCGATTGGGAACGTAAGCCACTGAGGAAGAACCGAATCGTCATGAATTTTTTTCTTTCCCCATCCATGGTGCAGACGTCACATCACGAAACTACGTTTCCGTGAAAAGAACAAAAGAGATGAAAGATCAAAAAGTCTGCGACACCTTGCAGTTGTGCTTTTGTCCAGTTGAGTCTGTTCCCATTTTTGACAACTCAAGAAGTTTGCAAATGACAACCACACGGCACAAAAGACAATTTACAACCACGGTAGTTTGCTGGGGCTACAGTGCAGAGCTCAAAGATTGATGCAAAAATTTGGAATTCCTGTCTTCTGTTGGGACCTCGGGAGATAGAACGGCAGCTTGATGTAGTGATGGGTCAAACTCGCCATATCTAACATCATAAGGCACCTGTTTCACAGTGGGATCAATAATTGGCCCCTATTGCACCCTCGTGGTCTAACATTGACACGTCATGTAAAACAAGGCTTGACTTTCGTCGTATAAATCAGGGCAGTCGATCTCTCGAGACCCTTAATGATCAAAGATTAGGCTCCACTGATTTGATTTCAGGCTGCCCTCGCCATTTAGAGAAGTCCCCGAGATGCTGCGGAGAGGTGGTTATGTGTCAATAAATTGGTGTTTAATATGCAAAGGTCCTTTCAGCATTGACAGAACATATGATTTGTTCCCCTGCAGAATTGAGGATATTGCTCTCTTGGAAGTGACCAGAGGCGAGTGATGACTGTCAACGAGGGAGTCCCAGTTCTCACTGGTCCTTAACCCCCAAAAGCGCGTGGTGATGACCCAGCTGTCTTTTGGCTAATATTTGAGCCACGCATGGACGTCTGGCCTCCCAAGGGGCAAAACATTCACACTTTTTGCCTCCGTATTTTGCATTCGTCTTTTGATGAATGTTTGATGTGAGCTGCTCTGGGAGGTCACGTAAAGTTTGAAACAGCTGCAGAAGTGCATGTTCAAGATGAAACTCCACCAAGGGGTGAACGATACGAAAAATAGCAAAGATGAAAATCACTGTTGCAATGATTTCAGAAGCCGAGTTGTGTGAATCTCACATCACCACAGGAGAAGCGATTCCCCGTGAAACTTGGGATTCACCAGACCAATTGTACAGGGTGAAAGAACAAAGATATTTTGCCTTACGGTCAATCCTGCTCAACAGAAAGGGTCAAACAGATCATGTTTCAAATTCCTGGTGTTAAGCAGTGTGATCTGGGTGTGAACATCTCTGCAACGTGCAGAGCACATCCAGGCTGTGGGACCCGCCACTCATTTTGCGCCGTCAGATTCGTTTGGCCCCTTTCGATGTTGAGATCGCCCACCGACCAAAACCTGCATCCGCTCCCAAACATTGCCCCTCATTTTGATTCAGGAGTCGGTCTGCAACGGAGAGGTTAAACCCAATACATTTGAATGAAGCAATTAATGTCTTCAGTGCTCCTCTGGGCTACATTATCAAGTTGCCGTAACACCCTAAATCTCATCTTCTGCCATGAATAAGCTATTGACTAAATAACAGCGCTCCCTTCGGTCTGTACATCAATAAAGCTGCTCATGCAGGCAATGATTCAAAACTTCCTCCACTTTGAGACAAACAATATCTTTCGTCGCACGAAAAAGTTCACGAAACGGCACCAATTAATGGTGCGCGAAGTATCGAAATCAAGGAAAATCTACACGCAAGATGACAGCTGCACTTTAAGACCAACATTCAACTGACCATCCAACACATCTGAGTGAGGCTTTTCTCGCAAGTTCGAGTCCGTTTTTCAGCATCAACACACAAGCACACCATTTCACATTCACATCATGGTTCTCGGAGTTCAAATTTCAATAAGAAAATAATGAAACATCCAAAAAATGTTTGGACTTGCAAGGGGAGGGGGGAGGGCATCTCAAAATATTTCGGGAGAAGGGTCAGACCAATGTCCCCAACATTTTGGGATTGGTACCAACCTGTCTGAAAAATCCAACGTTGACATGTCAGGCCCTGATCGACATGTCAGGTCCTGATCACAAACGAAAACTTGTCTCGAAATGTTGGGGTTACCCCCCCCCCCCCTCTTGGTCTATGGGAATGTCTACACACACAAAACAGAACAACACCACAGTGGCTCCAAAAAGTGCGTGCTCGGTAAGATTGCGCGTTGAAAAAAAACAACAAAACTTTTGTGAATCAATTGCTTGTCTCAATGCTCCACAAAAGCGAAAAGAATGGTCCAATTGCTCCGTCTTCACCTCTTTGATTCCCCACAGGACTTAAGGCAGCGGTAACATCCTTCCTATCCACGAAGTCTTGCTCTTTTAGGAAACTAATTATACAGGTCATAATGTGTTCAATGCGAGAATAGGGCCTCAGGGAGTCAGTCTCCAGCCCAAGGTTTGTCACCTGCAGACAGCTGCTGTCACTTAGTTCAGCAAAGGTGTCGAAGGGTCTCGTACCACTGATGACCTCCATTGTTCTTCTTGCTCAAGTCTGTCCTCAGCAATATTTTAAACGCAAAAGTGTTCCTGGTATACCTGGCCAACTTTAAAAGCAAGGTCAACACGTGGACACATACAGATCAAAATTGGTTGTCTTGAGTGGAGTTGACACAGTACTCTCTCTCACACACACACCCTGGTATAACTGAGCCAAGAAGCAGTTTGACTTTCTTCAGTGGAGGCGTGAACTCCCACAGGTCTGAACCTTGTTTGGTCCTTGCCTTTTCGTCCACGGAGATAATCTGGAACACAATTTCACCATGACCAGGGGTGTGACGATGAAGACGGCGGTCTCGGGTCGGAATGTTTGTGCTGATTCTATCAATCAGATCCGTCAAATTGATCAACGACGCACGCAAACTTCCGCTGATGCGAACTACATGCAGTCACTGCAGAAATCATAACCATCCAATCACGAAGTGACGATACAAATCAGCGAAAGCATTGCCTGATCAAGAACCTGTCCGTTCAATATTCATGAGTGCGAGATAGGAAGCAACATTTGTCCTGCTTGTGATGTCAATTGGTGGTTACGGTGTCTCATCAATCCGAAAACGTTCGCCTCCGCACTTGATTCATCCAGCTCTTCGAGATGAAGTGCTAGCACAGTGAAACACTTTCGGCACCGCTGACAAGTACACAGTATTTTGTACTTAGTTGATCACTAAACCTCTTGGCCAACGGAAATCGCAAAAGACAAGACCAAACACCTCGTCGCAAACATCGGCCTGAACGCTCTTTGCTCGTGTCTCATAATCTGTAGAGTCGAAGGAATTCACTGCACAACCATTTCTGCAGGACACTTGGGGAGGGGAAAACTCGAGCAACCATCCAAAAGAAATCCTGCATGCAAGCGACAGAAATATTTCGACTGCATTTCGTCAAGTCACACCCAAAAAAACCCTTTGAAACAAAGACAGTGCTGAGAAACAGCGGAAACATTTCCACAATTTCAGGTTTGACCATCTCCTCATGTCAAATTGCGGTGAGTCAATTGCGCCCATGATTACGCCGCTGTTCATCGAGTAAATGGTACATTAGGGAGCTGCTTCCCTGCCAAAGGTCTGTCACCTCAAGACAGCTGCTGTCACCTGGTCAAGTTTAAGTGTCACTGAGCCCATCGCCCAGATGACCTTCCTGGCCACTGGTATTTTCATTACACACGTCGTGCTGTCGTGGTCAGAGCAACGAACATTCACCAAGAGGTCTTCGCAACGAGGTGCAGGTTCCAAGGTTGAGCATTTTCCCGATCCTACAAGAACGAATCCACAATTTTCTTGTCTGCACGAAAAATTCTTGTTCGAAGTTCTTCGGACTGTTCCTTCAAAAGAAGCGTTCGCAACTGAACAATTTGTTCCTTTTCCCTTTTTCCTAGATTCAGAATTAGTCACCAGTGTTCATTCGAACAGAGGACAACAGCGTTGCAAGCAATAAAATGCTTTCTCTGACAAAATGAACTCAATATTCTCCAAGGATTCTGCCACTTCAGTTGTCTATGCTGGTCAAGAGCGTCGGATCTCAATACTGAATCCGTCTCTCGGTGCTCACCGAAATTAACAGCAGCAAAGAGACGCCTACTTAACCCTAATCTCAAAAGTCATCTCTGTGCAAGTGGCTATTCACGAATTCATACGAGACAGTCCCAGGAGGCGATAAATCTTTTAGCGTCACACTGGTCAGTTCCTAATTCATGAATGAAACAGTGCACGGGACAAGTGCACGACATTTTCCGAGGCTAAACGAACAACAAATCTGGGACAGAATCTCCGCGCTCTTTGAGTCGTTGGGCAGGAACAAGAACGCGCTTCGGTGCTCTCGTATCCAGCTGACAGCACACAGTCTGTGGGGATTTTGTTTTCCCTCTCCACACCGGATGAAAATCTAAGATCTGGCTAGTCATCGGCCCAGTGTGTGGACATCCATCTCCAAATTTGTTCAACACAGACAACACAGCACGCGATTTCGGACGACGCATTGCCAATTTTGGTCCCCCAAAGAGGGAACACGTTTCCGGGGAGGGGGGGGGAGGAAATTGCAAAAAATAAACAAACCCCAAAACAAACAAACGACTTCACGCTCCGATTCTCGAGCACTGTATGATCATCCACCAAATTTGTTGGATACCCCTGTTCAAGCAAATTGTCTTCTCTCACCAAAATACCTCCAATTTGCACCAAACGCCTGATCGAACCCTGGACACGTCAGGCAAAACCATCGGCACACGAACGCATTTTCTCTCGTCTCTGGACAAAATCTGTCACGTGATTTTGCACATTTCTTTCACTGCCTCTTCTTTGCAATTCAACATTTCATGATCGGCAGAAAACTGACTATGACTCCCAACTGAACGCCTGGACAAATCACCTGCAAAGAACTGGTGCAACTGAGTTAAGCAAAAGACAGGCCTCAGGCCACCAATTTATTTTTCCAGTTGCAACTTCATTCGACTGATTTTCTTATTTTCCCGTTTGGAAGCTTCGACTCAGCTTTCTCTGGCAGGGTTTTCTGCTCACGGCTGCACGTGAAAGCAAGAACGCTCACAACTAGCACAACAACACCGAAGAAACTGCAGCCAATCTGATGTCAGTGTGTCAAAAAATCAATTTTATTCTCATTCATCAAAAATGAATCTCGTAAAAACTTTGTCAACTGGGCCCCACAACAAAAGACGGTTGAACACACAATGTTCCTCCTTAATGTTCGAAATCTCTCGAACCAACAAACCCGTGTTTGCAAATCACGAACAGGATGACAGAAGCCACCGCGCCTGCGTTCAGTGTGGAAGCCCTCGAGACGTGTCTGTTGTCACACATGCACGCATAAAATCTTCGGGCCTCTCGTGATTTCAAATCATGATTGATCCCCACTTTCATACTTAGCTAGATCTTCGTCCAACTGTTTCTTCATCACTTCGTCCTGTTCCTCGAGCTTTTCTTTGACGTCTTTCGGTATTTCAACCTCATTCAAGTTTTCCATGCCTGCAAATTTAAATTCTGGTTGAACTACTCTTTCGGAAACAACTCGGACAGGACCAAATCCACTCACCGACTCGACAAGTCACCCACACATCAGGGAAGTAAACACATGATGAAGCTTGTTGGTTACAGTTCTTGGATTATTCTTGTTCCAGAAATTTGGTTTCATCTGACCAAAATATGAATGGCCTGTGGTTGTAGGTCTGTTCCGCTCAGTTCATTCTGATTTCTTCACAACTGGCAGCAGAAACGACTTCCGTTTTTGAAGCCAAACTGGCCGGACAGACCAATTGTGATCACAAAGGCACGAGCCAGTGGATCAAGGGAATCACGCCTTCTTCCCAGCAACACGCACCTTGTGCGGGTTCGTCGGCAATGAGGATCTGAATGAGCATCTCAAGCGCGTTGATGACGCTCGGGTGCTTCTCCCAAGTGTGCAGCGCGCGCAGAATGACGTACGTGTTGCGCTCTCGCACCAGCTGCCGACAGGACTGCTTCGCGCACAGCTGAAAAGAATTTGTTCTGAGGGGTAAAGGGATAATAAGAGAGGGAGGCATTGTCCCAACTTTCCAATCAACCAGGGAATGGTCAGTACTTTTCAAAAGTTGGTAGAACACCCCGACCCCCTCTCAGTAATGTCCCAGAACACACACACACACACACACACACACACACACACACACACACACACACACAGTTCGAAGTGTCGGTGGAACGAAATGACGAGACGTGTAATTTTGCAGACACAGGTGTCTGGCCATTGCAGATCACACATTGCAGTTCACAGAGGCCACTCGGAAGCTTGATGTGGTATTCGGAGGATTGTTGCGTTCTTTCTGTGGGTCAACTCATCGCAACATGTAAATTTTAATGAGGAGGCACCCGACTGTCCTGGTGCGGGGTGTCTGGCCTTTTCGTGACACCAGTCCTTAAAAAATTGAATTTCACCCCAACCTGGTAGATAGCTTCCAGCAGCATACAGCGGATGTCGGAGGCGGGCTCGCGCGTCTTGTCCGGCGGTAGGTACTGCAGGTCGTCCGGGAGTTTGTCCATGTCGTCTTCTTCAAACTCCTCTGGCCCGGCGAGTGGCAATAGCAATCGAGGCAAAAGATCCACCTCGTCACTCAGTAACCACTCGTGGAAGTCTGCGCGCATGAAAGGTGAATTCCTAAGATTTTAGAATGTGTTCGTTCACAGATAAACTACAGAAAGCAGATGCCTCGAGGCGGTTAGCACTATTGCAGTCAAATCCACCAATGTCGCAAAGACAATGCGGGCCACACAAAAACCAACATGTGAGCAGACTTCCCGGTACTTACCCGTTTCAAAACAGCAGTTTCTCAGAGCACCTATCACGCCACCTCTTCGCACGACTGAATCGGCGTACTCCGTGTAGGGCACAAGTCTTTGAATCACGCACTGACTCTTGTCCAGCAGTGCCAACCTGGCTTCTTTTATCTTCGTCAAGTTCGACAACAGTGGTCCCAAGTAGTGCAACTTTGCATGTGTGTTGAAGTTTTCACGACAAAACACTTGAATCAGTCTTGCAAAGCCAACCAGTTCCTTGTTGGCGACCATTCTCTGCACGATTTTGTATGCACCAGCCTCGGACTGTGACAAGTTACTCAGAATCGAGCAGGCAATGTCAGCTAGCATGCTGTCCGGTTTCAGAACGTACTCCAACATGAATGTCAAGAAATCTGGATCGGTTTGGAACGAAAGAATCTTGCTCCGGAACTCTTCTTCAGCTGTCAGATTCACAACTGCTTTGTGAGCTTTTTCCGCAACTGATGCTTGTGAGTCCTGCAGTGAAAAGACGTCTGAGTCGTTGATATTCTCTTCAATACATTGGTCACTTTTCAGAAAAGATACCTGAACGATAGGCCACGCAGATAACGCGTCATATTCCAGTGCGGTAACACCACCATCAGATGATGCAAGTGTTTTTTTCCGTGGATGAAGCATCGTTGTTCTTACCCCTCTTTGACTGAACACTTTTCACTGTGGCCAAATGGATGGATGAATAACCGCATGAATTGGCCATGGACAGATGTCTTCTTTGGACCTGAAGTCATCACATTCACCCGAGCTTTCAGACTGACCTGCATCAAATCCATGATCGCCTTGAGAAACTTGTCATTTCGCAACAGTTCAATGTAGTCTTTTGATGCAGTCATTTCCAAAAAACGCTGAAACGAGAACCAGATTTGTAATTCCAACAGACGAAGAAATTTAGAAAAGAGCACTCGTACTTGGGTGGGTAAAGTGGCGTTTCCAACCTGGGTCGCCAGGTCTTTCAGGTCTGGTCTCGCTGTTACTGACAAAAACGAAAGAAAGTCTTCCTCCGCTGAAGTCAGTTCTGCCATGTCGTCCTGTTAAGTCTTTCCCCTGCCACGAACGGCCAGAACGGGAGGTCTGCAGAGGAAATCAGACACATGATCGCACGTCTCGCAACATGAAGGCACACGTAAATAGTACAAGTTTAAACTTATAAGATACCACTTACCCACGGTTTGGACACGGTGTGTTGCTGAAACCCTGAGTAACTTCAAAAGCCACCACAATATACCGCAGCTACTCGAAAACACGTCTTGGACGATAATACCAGCAGACGGGCAATTGGCTCGTATACCAACCACCTCGTTGCAATTTGATTTGATGAAAAAATATTTTTCGCACAGTTGTTTTCGCACTAGTACGTGGTGGTAACTAAATTAAATAAACAATAAAAACGAAATCCTGAGTTTGCAAAATATCCAAGTAATTTTTGAAAACAGTGCTCTTTGTGAATTTCCGCAACCGACCTCAATAACACAAGTTAACCAGAGAAATTGTCTGCAGAATTTCACTGTTACATTTTGTTTTCCTTCTTCGTTCTTGGGGTATTGTTTTCCATTTTATTTTCAACATTTGTCAGCTTACTTCTCAGTACAGTGATGAACACATTTCTTCCAATAAGCAACCTTCTTTCCGTTTTGTTTGTGATGTACCAGGTAGTGTGTTTGATTTCAAAAGATTATTTTCCTTTCAATGGCATTTGTTGCGTGAGGCCAGCGAAGAGTGAGCGATTTTTGGATTGTGACATGTGTTTTTGGTGATTGAAGAAGAAAGAAGTTATTGATAATGGCTTGGTCATCACAGGGTCCCCGAGTTCTGAAATTTGTGGGAAGTCTGACAGTCGGAGTGTCTGCAGTGGCATATGCAGCGATAAAGCTTCCATCAACAGAAGTGCCAGCTCGGGAAGAAGGTGTGCAAAGACTCCCGAACCGTCCAAAACTCTTGAACGAAGTGTTGGCTTCATGGACATCCAATTTCTCACCTTCTGTTGAA
>JAAUXT010106949.1_pt1 | contig 27055 bp, 36 predicted proteins | sample 7278171 | NCBI WGS metagenome assembly JAAUXT01 (sample SAMN14350112, study PRJNA611818) | marine sediment metagenome | isolation source: surface marine sediment (1.8m) | place: French Polynesia: Moorea | collected 2018-08
CATAAATGCCTGCCTGATCATTTAAAAAACAAGTGGAATGCTCTGAATCCTTGTGAGAAGCAAGATTTTATCATTTGGAATAAATTTTCCTGGACCCACTTTTCAGCCAAAGTGGGTCCAACCCCCCCCTCCGGTTAGACCCACTTTGGCTGAAAAGTGGGTCCAGGAAAATTTATTCCAAATGATAATATCTTGCTTCTCACAAGGATTCAGAGCATTCCACTTGTTTTTTAAATGATCAGGCAGGCATTTATGAACAACAAACGTTTATGTGACCACACGCTTTTTATGCGTAGCATTCTTGTTTACCCCTATTTTGCGTTCTCTTTACAGAGCTTCAGGTCACGTGGACAGATTCGCAGATTACATGGTGAAGGATGTGAAGACCGGCGAGTGCTTCAGGGCGGACCATCTCATCGAAGGTTCGTTGTTTTCACAACAACAACCTCACTCCGTAAATTACACGCTTGTGTGGGTGACAAGTAAACATTGCCATTCATTGAAACTTTTCTGCACACAGCTCATTTTGAGAAGATGCTATTGGACAAGAAAGTATCTGACGACCTCAAGAAGGAAGTGAAAGATCTTCTGCCATTGGTAAGATTCGCACAGATCTCTGCACTTTTCAGCTTTTTGCGAAGCATGTGCTTGTTCAGAATATTTTGCGTCTTCATTGTTGCTTTTCTTGCTGAGCGCGCGTTTTGATGGTCTATTTCAGATTGATGGTATGGACAAAGACGACATGACGAAGACGCTGCGCAAGTACGACATGAAGTCCGCGGTCACAGGCAACGAGCTCACAGATCCCATAGAGTTCAACCTCATGTTCCAGACCTCCATCGGACCCGCAGGCAACGTCAAGGGGTGAAGATCTCACGCATGCCTTTCAAAGTGTCCTTTCAGAAGGTTCTATTGGAGTCACAAAACTACAATGACAAATTGTCGAAAAGCCTTGTCTGCCTCTCAAAATTTTGACACGAAGGAAGAAAACCTTCAGGTTCATTTTGCATCAACTGGTGCTCATATCGGGAACGCTTGTGATTCGCAGTTATCTGAGGCCGGAAACAGCTCAGGGCATCTTCGTCAACTTCAAGCGCCTGCTGGAGTTCAACCAGGGCAGGCTGCCGTTCGCCGGTGCGCAAATCGGGAATGCGTTTAGGAACGAAATCTCACCCCGATCCGGCCTGATCAGAGTCAGGTACCGCAGATCATGACTTGTTCAATTTCCCCTTGTCAGGATCCAGCAATAACCGCCGGATTTCTCAATTTCATACCAGTGACTTCAAATGTTCACGAACGCTTTGCTTCTTTGACGCTGTCTGAAGAGGTTCATGTGCACAAAGCCGTGGACAATGTCGTCACAAAAACTCTTGCTTCCCAGGGAGTTCACAATGGCAGAAATCGAGCACTTCTGTGATCCGTCGGACAAATCGCACCCGAAGTTCGACACTGTGCGAGATCTGGAAGTGACGCTGTACTCGGCCTGCAACCAGATGGAGGGCAAGTTCCCGGAGAAGCGGAAGATCGGCGACGCCGTGGAGCAGGTGAGGCACGGTCGATGCGCCTTGAAGCATCTGCACATACACGTGTTGAAGGCTTGTAAAGTGACGTTGAAGAGCTGAATTTCAGTGGGAAATCTCGACATTTGACCAAAACATAAAAGCCTGCGAATCTAAAGCTGTGTTCACATTGCCGGGCAAATCTTGCAACGTTGAGAAAGAGCAAGGTCTCCGTCTTCTTGAAACAACGGTGCCTGCGTTGCAACTACTGGTCTGCCTGGGTTGTGTGAACGGACTGTCTTGATTCATTCAGAAACTGATCGCGAACGAGACGCTGGGCTACTTCATGGCGCGGATCTTCCTCTTCATGACGCGGGTCGGCGTCGACCCGAAGAAGCTGCGCTTCCGGCAGCACATGAACAACGAGATGGCGCACTACGCCTGCGACTGTTGGGACGCCGAGTGCAAAACCTCCTACGTGAGTGCTTGGAGTTCACGCGAACGGTTCACGGTTTGCGCCGTTCAGGAATGTTGTGGCTGAGAAGGAAAGGAATGACAAAAGGTTTGAAGTGTGTGTCCACGCACCTGGCAAGAGATCATTGGAGCTCAAATTTGGGCTTGAATGTGACAAAAGTCATGAATGTCTGATGTTGAATGGTGGCCTTGCCATTTTCAGGGTTGGGTGGAGTGCGTTGGCTGTGCAGACAGGTCCTGTTATGACTTGACTCAACACACCAAGGCGACCGGCATCAAACTGGTGGCGGAGAAGACACTGCCAGAACCAATATCCTTTCCTGTCTGAAAACTGCTGAAGTCCGTTTCGTTCAGCTGAAGGAACAGTACAAGGAGACGGACAAAATCAGTTTTGCGTGACGTTGGACCAGCTGCCAGGTAAAGTTACAGTGGCAAAGAAAAATTTTTATCGAGAATTTGTTTCCTTGACGCCTGCGCACGTGGAGAAGGACATCGTTGAGGTGGTGCCCAAGAAGCCGGTTCTTGGGAAGGCGTTCAAAAAAGACTCGGGGCGCGTGCAGCAGCGACTCAGCCAGATGGACGAGCAGGAGATCGCGGACATGGAGGCGAAACTCACCGCCGGGTGAGAGCTGTTTTTCATTGGACCTCGCGAAGCATTAGTCGAAGCCCTTTGGGCACAGGATGCTGCTGGTTGCTCTTTTTGCGTTTTACACAGTGATTTGTTGTATTTGCAGATCGTTCGTGATGACAGACAACGGCCAGGAGTTCCCTCTCACACCAGACATGGTTCAGGTCAAGAGATACAAAAAGAAATTCCATGGTAAGCATTTCAGTCCTTCGTTGACGAACAGTATTATGATGCCGACGTGTCTCCTTTGTGTGGGAAATGTGTTTCAACACACCAAAACGCTAAAAACAGGAAAAATAAATCTTTGTATTTGTATTTCCAATACCCAGTTGAAGAGTTTGTGCCATCTGTTATCGAGCCTTCCTTTGGGATCGGTCGCATCATGTATTCCATCTTCGAACACAACTTCAAAATCCGCGAGGGCGACGAACAAAGAACGGTGAGTGCCGTCCTTGTGAACTTCGCGCTTCGTGAAACTGCCTGCGGCCCCATAAGTTTTTCTAATTTTTTGACCCGGTTGGGGACAGGGTACATTTCTCAAAGAAGCGGTTTTTGCGATGGTGTCTACAGAGTCCAGAAATGTAACTTTCAGTCGGGTGGTGGCCGGGCTTGCGACGAGATGTGTTGAGACTGTTGTGTGCTTTGCAGTACCTGAGTCTACCGGCGATCATCGCTCCATACAAGTGTTCCGTGCTGCCGCTCAGCAACCACGCTGACTTCAAACCGTTCATCCAACAGCTCTGTGAGTGCAAATACTTCTGGTCATTCTGGGTTGTCCTGTTTTGTGGTTCATAATGCACATTTCGACACTGACCCTGACCACCGTTTCGCTGCAGCGCGCGCGCTGACGTCGCACGACGTGTCGCACAAGGTGGACGCGACGAGCGGCTCGATCGGGCGGCGCTATGCGCGCACTGACGGCATCGCCGTGCCGTTCGGCATCACCGTCGACTTCGACTCGCTCAAAGAGCCGCACACCGCCACGCTGCGCGACCGCGACTCCATGAAGCAGATTCGCGCTCCGGTGAGTTGTGCCGAGAATTCGGGGGGTGTGTGTGTCAAATTCATTCAAGTCTATCTGCAATTGAGAGTTGAGTTGCACCAGTTTCTTCAGTGCCTTGTGTCCATTTGCAGCTCGATGAACTGCCACGCATCGTCAGCGACCTGGCGCTGGGCAAGAGGACGTGGGAAGACGTGTACAAGTCGTATCCAAAGTTCGAGCAGCAGGAGGCGTCGAAGTAGGAAATCCGAAATGTGTGCCAAGGGGCATGTTGTTCATTTTCACAATCATGAACTGTGCAACTTGAACACAAAAATTGCCAGTCGAAACAATGCAGGGTTTACTAACATTTCTCAGCTTGCTTTCCACTGGACTCAACGGGCACTTCGTAAACACTGCAGTATGTACGCAACGCTTTGGTAATTTATGTGCTTCAATACAGCTGGCTACTTCCTGAGACAACAGCGATGTTTGTATTTGTTTCGTGTTTGGAATTGTCGCCGATTCTTGGTGGAGCTGATGTCAGGCAGACCAGCGGTTCTGTGTTGAGAGATGCTGATTGTCCCCACACGTGTGACACACACATCCCGCAGCAGAAGCCATTCCCCAAACAGATGCCTTCAGGAATCGCATGTCTCTGGGTACCGGTGTACCGAGAGGAACGGGAACCCGTGAGGTTTGCGCCTGTTCGTTCACAAGAATTTGTGCATTGACAACCTCTATCTGAGAATCTCGAGTCACAGTCGGGAGTCACAACCGAGGCTACGGAGAGAACGTTTCACATAAAAGCACAATTTATTCTCAGTTTGAGAACTGTGACTGCAGTGAATCATTTTCATTTTTCAACAAAATACAACCGAAACAGCACTAAACGAAATGTCTGGATGCTGCGAGTTCACTTTCTCTTGCATTTGCCAAGTGCAATTGGTGAAGCGCCTTCGGAAAATGTTCAACCAGACAGCGCATGAGATCTCGAGTCACAGTGCACGCGTGTTGTGCTGAGACAGGCATGAAAATGTTCGTGTAAACCGTTGCAAGGTGACTTGATGTTGCGCGCACAATTGCCAACTGACGAACAGCAGCACTGGTGTTTGTCACAAATTATTTGGGGGAACTTCATTTCCGGCAGGTTTCGTTGAGGTAGATCCACACTGAAATGTATTTTTTGGTCACTTCCAAGCTACACCGGACTTTGTCCCGCGTGGATGCCACGCCAGGACATTTGGTCTTGACACCTCACCCTGCCTGAACCCGCCAGCATTGGAAGTAGAAACGGCACCTTGGCGCGAAGCAACGCCACCTGGTTGCGTTTTCTCGCGAGACCACGCTGTGAAGGGTTTGGACGTGTTGGGGCGCGTGGAGCGTGGACGTGGGTGGACGGCGGCCGGCGCGGACAGAGCGCGCGTCTGCGGAGGCTTCACAGGGACGAGTCGCTCGCGATCACGTCGGACGTATATGGACAGCGACGTATACGGCCGCCTAGCTGTCGCTGAAAAATAGGAGAACGAGCTCAACTGGGTGGCTGTCACTCCCTCTGTGTGTGTGTGTGTGTGTGTGTGTGTGTGTGTGTGTGTGCGAGCAAGAATGACTCTTCTTTTCGAATTCAAACGTTGCGTCTCTGTGCATGGCTCGACTTGGAGCTTCAGAAATGAAGTCATCCTATCGGCAGTGTTTACGAGAAATGCGAATGAGCAAGAACACTTCTGCCGACACCCACCAGAGGCTGCCGTGGGTGAATAGAGTCTACGTGTGCATACGGTGTTGGTTTGTCACACGGCGCGTGTTTCCTCCACATCATCACCCCAAAACTTCGTGAACATCTTGCGATCACACCAGATTGCACTTATCGCATCAACGCCAGTGAATGAGCAGCAGAAAAGCTGCGGTCACGCAAAAGCTCAAGCTTGTGAGATCTTCCGAAATCAGCTTCGACGCAACCCGAAAGACATTGGTTCACGTTCAGTCCGAAGTGTGCCGAACTTGAACCGAAACAGCACGATGATCACACTTGACAAGCATGGCAGACCACAACTGTGACAAACAACTTGCATCGTATTTACTGTTCACAGTGGAAAGTTTTGGATCTCATGCGCGGGAATGAGAGGGAGGAGCTGGGGGCCCCGTGGCCCCGACGTGCGGGCAGCGCGCTGCAGCTCGCCGTGTGCTTCAGGCGAGGCAGCGGGGCCGACCGAAACAGCCTTGGCGAGCCAGACATCCCTGGATCAAGACGCGCGCAGTTTCAGTCACTCCTTTGCGAAGCAGAAAACCCAAACCACGTCTCGCGTTCGGTCAAGGTCTGCACACATCATACGTGCAGGAGACGGGCTGTGCTGCACCACAATCTGTACCTTGTTTGTCTCAGGCGAATACATGTAAAACGACGCACGGTCACGTTGATGGTACGCACGCACAATTGGTCGAAGTTTTCCACGCATGCAGATTCCACAAATCGATCTGACTACACGATACCCACCTGGTCTCCGGATAGGTACAGCAGGAGGGCCGCCATACTTCTCCAGACTCATGCACGGCAAGCCGATCGCAAGTGTGCGGCGAAACTCGTCTGTGAATTCGCTGCTGATGCGCGGCTGGGGCCCCAGGTTTCCCACGATGCGCTCGAACAGCCCTGGCGTGTTGCGACAAGCGACCAACAGTCGCCGCGCCGCCGTCCTGTTGTAGCTCAGATAGCCCAAGCACACCGCGCACGCCGACCGCAACTGTGACCGTGGAGAGAAACAAAACATTCCAATTCAGATCATTCTTGCGCAAGAACACTACTCAAGGCCCTTGTTGAAGTCTTGGTGTTGACGAAAAGAACGACACGGCACAATACGGAAAAATTTTGTCCGAAAACGGATCTTTATGCTGGCATTTTCGAGGCTGGATCATCGCTTCAATCGCTATCCGTGGTTATTTTCACCTCTGAATGTGATGCCTGCGTTTGCTCACGAATACACTTCTCACAAGTGGGTACGCACATGTTCATTGTCGCAGTGAAGCCGCTCGATTAGAATATCGACAGCGCCGGCCGTCAGCATGGCGTCCGTGATACCGGCTCGTGTGTGCGCCAGGCTCGACATCAAACTCGCTGTCAGAAGAAAATTAAATGCCAAAATCTTACTTCGATTGGTGTGAGGGAACCCCCCAAGTGAACGAATTGGTCTGATTTGACGCAGGTCAGAAAAATAGTCGGGCAATGCCAAGACACGTTTTACCAGCTGAGACAAGACAGCTCACTCCGTATCATTCTGATTGAACCAGAATGTCCCAGTTTGTCTGCGACGCCTTGGACGTTGCAGTCCGCAGGTCCAGATGTGTGTTCAGCACCAATGTGAGTGAGCACCCTCCCCAATCACTCCACAGCTGAACAACCCAACGGACCTGCGAGGATGACGGCGGACTCGTCGCTGGACCTGAGCAAGCTGACGAGCTTCGTGATGGCGTCGGCCGTGAGGTACACCTGGTCCCGGTCCACGATCACCCGCGCCAACACCACCACCTGCCGAGCAACGCGCACATGTCCTCGCGACATTCGAAAGTTTTGCTCACACCGAAGTTTTGCAGACGACAACCAGGAAACGTTGGCAATAATCTCCAATGTTGGTGACTGTCCTGGAAATCACGCGATTCTGATTTGATCTTTGTCAACAGAGAATGTCTGGAGCGTTCCGGTTCTCAGAACTTCGAACAGCAAACAACAGTGACAAGACACGCAGCGCGGCCCAGCAGCGCCGCAGAGCTCTGTACCTGGAAGGCGGCGTTGCTGCGCTCGTGTTCATCACTGGACCGAAGGAACGGCTCGAAACAGGCGAAGCGCACCCCACCCGCCTGGCGCATCGCGAATTGCTGCGCCACGTTGTTGAAGGCGAAGATGGCGAGAGCGAAGCCTGCCTTCAATCGGATGGCCTGCAGAACAAATTTGGGCTGGTGTCCGCTACAGGTGTGCCCGGGGTTCAGTCGTGCAAAAACGCGGAAAGTGTGCTTCAGTTCACCAAATCATCTTTATCATGAACCACATACCTTGTCCGTCTGGTGCAAGAGGCGGAGCAGCACGCTGAAGCTGAAGTCGTCCTCGTCGCGCAGCTTCTCCTGGTTCTCACGGTGGTTGAGCACGACGCAGCCCAGTGTGTACGCCGCCTCCACCTGTGCAACAGCACAACTGGAGAATTGCTTGTCAGCCTCTGGGCAGCAAAAATTAAAACATTCGAATCCATTGTGGACCTAACTGAAGTGATGTGAACATGTGCACCAACCTGAACATCGTCGTTGGGCGGATTCACAATGAGCTGCACCAGACACGGGATGGTGCCCTCTTCCGCCATCTTTTCCTGCGTCGTCGGGTTGCTTCTGTGCGCCACACCTGATTATGGCATCAAACGTGTCAGCACCAAAGCAGTGTCGCCATTTTCGACAACGGGTACCAATTGGTGTGAGAGCCTGCACAACTTAACATTTTTGTCGATTCCTGGAGTTTACATGTGCTTTCAAACCTTGCTCCAACCACCGTGAAAATATTTTGAACGCATCTTCAGGAACACCAGTAATTCTGATCAACAGACACCTGTGTGACCCCGGTCTTGGTAACAGAGGCTGAAAATCAAGTAAATGGACACGCGACTGTACAAAACTCGCTGAAATACACAACAAGCCACGACTCTGGTTGCCCTCCCAGCCTCAAACTTATCTTTGCCCTCCCAGCCTCAAACTTATCTGTCTAATTGCACAAAATATTGAGGATTTTTGACACATAAAATGAACCCACAACACCCATTACTGACTTCATCTTAGCACCACTTAAACCCCAGTCAGGTTACCTTGAACTTCAGAAATGAAAACATGTTGAATATGAAAAGATGTCAGGAAGAAATGAAAGACAAGAACATCTATATCGTTGCAACATCAGCCGAACTGCACCAAATGCCGTACGAAGAAATAGAACAGAGCAGCACCACCTCCAAACTTGACATCGAGAAAAGAATCTGACTTTTGGCTGTGTTTCTGAGACTCCAAATGAACACAATACGTTGTTTATGTCGTCGAATGGTACACACCGACGCAGAGGACGCCCAGCGTCTTGACGACGGTGAGGAGCACGAGCGGCGCGGTTCTCGGGGACCTCAGCAGCCTGACGAGCGGCTCGATGCCGCCCTGCTGCGCGATGCGGTTCTGATTGTCCAAGTCTTCCCGCCCCAGAGCGGACATGCCCAGGCAACCTGTGCGAGCACAAGTGCAATTTTTTATTTTTCGCAGTGCGATTGACAAGTAATTCCGTCAGGCAACTGAAGTTGAGACAAACTGCTTCTCTACCAACGTTGTTGTGAGAGCCCATGTGTTGTAGCTTCTTAAACGTGGAAAGACGGTTCAAAGAAAGATGGGTATGTTTCTTGCAAACTCGCGGCGCTTTCTGCCACTCGAGAACTGACCGACATGTTGCAGTTTTTCTGACGCCAACAGCAGCATGTCCATGAGCTGCGAGACGCCGATGCGCTCCGCGATGAGGCGCTGCTGCCGCCGGCTGCTTCCGGCGAGAGCCCACAGCGCGCACGCACTCTGCTCCTTCATCTCCATCGACCACACCTGGTTGTGAGAAGCAATTCAATGAGATGTCAGCATCCGGCATTTTTGCGCTGTAGCTATATATGACTCGCCACGGCCGGGCCAAAATCTTTCCCACGGGATGAGCACCAGTAGATCACTCTTGCACCCTGCAAGAATGTGGGGAAAATTGTGTTCACTCACCTTGATGTACAGTTTGATGAGAACTTTTGGAGCGTCCAGCTCCATAAAAGTGCGCTGGGCGTCGGCGTTGCTGTGAGTGAGCGCGCGCAGCGCCGAGGACGCCTTCACCTGCGCCTGCACCACGCGCCCGCGGATCATGCTCACCAGCTGTCTGAAAAATACCACAGGAAATCTGGTGAACAAACCACAAATGTTTTCGAAAGAAATCAAATCGACAGTGTTTGTCAACACTTTTCCCACCCAACTCCCCGGGAAAGTGGTGTGTGCACGAGTCCTTACTTGGCAGCACCCTCGGCGATGACAACGTCCTGGTTGGGTCTGTGATTTTCCGTCAGACTGGCGATCGCTGCAGCGGCAGCGGCTTGTAGCACGTCGCTGTTTATCTGTAGGAACTCCACAAGGTGCTCGATCGCCCCTGCAGAGTAAACAAACGCCGTACTGAAAAGGCTCTTGTTTTGGCTGAACCACGTGAAAGGAACGACGCCAATGCCTTTGGTTGTATTTTCCTCAAAACGCACACACACACACACAAACACACAGCGCTCTTACCGTTTCTGGCGACTTGTGTCTGATTCTCACTGTGACCGTCACACAGGACCCGGATTGCGTTCACAGAGTTCACCAACACATCCTCCAGCTCCGACTCCAACATGTCGACCAGAGGAGGAATCACACCCTCCTCAGCCAACACTGCAAGATAATGAGGAGCCACGCCCACACGCTGAGTCACGAGTCCACCAACTCTGACGCGTGGAGACCCTCTCAGGCCAATTGTGTTGACGTCGGCCAAGGCCAACCAAGTCTGCACCAGACGATTATACCAGAACATTGCCTGAGAAGTTATTAATCAACAAAACCTCTCGTCTTTTGACGTGTTGAAATCGGAATGTTCCACCACACGCGAGGCACACCAAGACGACGACATGCACTGTCTCATTCATGGTTGGTACATAGTCAGACTGAAGTTGCGCTCACCAGACTGGAAACCATCCACATTGGCGACATCAGCAGTGACGATGGCGGCGCGGGAACGGACCTCGTCCTGTGCAGAACTGAGCATGCGCACGAGCGCCGGCGCAATCTGCGCGGCGACGAGCGCGTGCCGCACGGCGCTCTGCTCCGAGATGTTGCACAGCACAGACAGAGACACCGATTGCAGCCAAGCGTCTTCCCTGCTCAAAAGGGCCACCAGCGCAGGAACCCCACCTGTGGTGACAAGCAATCATGAAAATGCCAAGATGATCTGGGCACAACTTTGTCTCTTGTTCTCAGTTCTGCGCAATAAAAACGTGAAAGTTTCTGGACAAACCTGCTTCCAGGATGGGCCTCCAATGTTTGGCGTTCGACGTTGACATGAGATCGAGACACCGAACAGCGCAACCTTGGATGCGCGCGTCTTGGTCCGTCAGCATGTCTGTGAATAAGAACACATTTTTGCACACGAATGCCCAGAAAATCGTGACCATCTCCTGATCAGAAGTCAACAATGTTCATGTTCAATCAGTCAAAAACGTTTGTGTGTCACAGAAGCGTCTGAACATCCAGTCAGAGCAAAGATTTGCCACAAACAACCTGACACTTCACCCGTGTTTTTTCACCTCACCTACGAGTGTACCCCAGACAGGAACGTTCACAAGTTCGGAATCGATGAAGAACTCGAGCACGTTGACATGCGCGCGCAGGATCGGGAGGCGCACGACCGAGTTGCCCTTCTCGTCACGGCGCGTCGGCGAGGCGCCCAGCTCAAGAAGAACACGCACAGCCGCCAGCGCGCCCGAGCTCGCCGCCAGAAGCAGTGGCGTCGATTTGTGCCTGCCGGGCCAGACAGCGGCATGATTCCACAAAGTAGCGTTCACCAGGGACTTTCTGTTGTTTCAGCTGGTTGAAGAAAGTTGTTGGACAACACGATTTTCCTGACAAGAAGACTGAAAACATACTCCCACCAGTCGTGCAAAACATCCCGGACCCAGAAATAGGTACTGCATCCCCGGAGACTGAAACGCCAAGCAACTCACTCGTTTTTAGTTTGAAGCTCGAGCAGCGTCTGGTTGCGGCGCACAAGGCAGCGCACGACAGGCGCCTGGTTGTGGAAGGCGGCGTGGTGAATAGGCGCCCACCCGTCGGCGTCTGCCGCCAGCACGTTGGCACAATTCGCAACCAGACAAGCAACGGCATCCAACGCTCCGGCCCGCGCCGCCAGATGCAGTGGTGTGGGACCTGAAAAAATTTCAGGTGCTCTTCCTGGGATTTCTTCAACAGTGATTCAGACTTTCTGTCCTCGGACACAACTGTACCGGTACACGCCAAGTTTTCAGTCTTGAAAAGAAGTTGTTCGTACAGCTTGGAAGCAGAACGCACGCAGTCTGTTTGACACAATTAGCGCAGGAAACTTGAGCCAAGTGTCTACCCTGGGAACAATGAAAGCTGCAGGACCAGGCCCCTCACAAAGTGTGAAAGCAACAGAAGAGTAACAGCGGAGTAAAACCTACGCTCGTGGTTTGGTGATGAGACGGTGGGACAGTTAAGTTCTTTATGAGTGAAGTTATCGTTGGCGGATTCAAAAGGATTTTGGACCCGTTTGTTCGTGCTGGATCAGACAGTGGAAATGAAGGTTTGTATCCAATAGCACCTGGATTTTGGCCTTGTTTGGTATGTCTACGGGCGTTTTGGTAAATCAACCATTCCAGGACTCTTGGGCGTTTCTATGACAGTTTCCCAACTTCAGAGGAAGCATCAACAGCCATAAGGAAAGGGTTCAGGCCAAACACAGTCCACAAATCGAGAACGTCAAAAATGATCGCCTTTATCGGAGTCATTGTCAAGTGACATGCAAAAGGGTCATGACAAGGAGATGTGAAGAGATTCCGTGAGCTGTTGTGAAACCAGAAAACCAACGTAGTTTCTCACCAGTCCTCAAATGGCTGGGTACAAACACATAACCTGAAGCATACCAAAGACGTAGATAACAAGTAAAATAGTGCACGTCGAGCATTCTTGTGTGCAAGTTTGAAAGGCACCAACATCTTTTTCGCACCATGCACACAACTAGTCTATGAATGAAGTTACCTGCCATAATTTCACCCAACTGAACATGAAAAAAAAACAACAACGATAAAACTGTGATGTTAACAATTCATGAAATTGCTGAACGGTCACTTCTATTTCAAAAGTCGAACTCAGACACCCTTCCTACCCATTGAAAGTTTGTCTTCTGCAGTCAAAGGCGCAAAAACAAATTGGCATTTCGTCATAACAACATCTTTGCCAGACAAGCAAAGAGTTCCTGCAGTCAATGCTTTGAAGACAACGCAAGACCACCGGCAACAAAAAGTTCGAGTGCAACCGTCCTCGACAAAAGTCTGTGTGTGCAAACAGAAGTCAGTGTTTACCTCCTCCTGTGAGTTTCCGTGCGTTGATGTCCATCACCTGCTGGATGAGCACCGTGATCAGCTGCGGCCGGTTGTGAAGCGCGGCGTAGTGCATCAAGGTCAGGCCTGCGAATGAGAACGAGACGTGCTGGAGATGTTGGAGACATGACAGGAAATTGAGCATTGCAAACTCAATTGTATTTGCAAGGTTGTTGTGGTCAGCAAACAATCTCTGCAATGTTGGCAATGGGGCAGGCATCGTTCTCAAAACAGACACGGAACAACACCTTCTGGAAACACTTCTTCCTTCTTGATCCCCAGAGGTGCAACTCTACTCGCAGCATAAATGCGTTCGTTTTTGTGGAATGACCATCACCACTTTTTGAAAGTTACGAGCAGTGAAGACTTTTCTTTGATATGCAAAGGACAATACCGTATTCGTCGTTCTTGCCAAGACGCGACTGGTTGAGTTTCCGACACTGAGAGATGAACGCTGTTGTCAGACCTTTGCTTGTTGAAGCACGAAGTCCAAAAGCCGGGTTCTGATGGAAACACGCTATTTTCAGCGAATGTCTCACAGGATAGCAGGCCGACACACACGTTTTTGAACGAAAGAAGCCTCTGTTTGTTCCAAAGAATTTGCTTCGCATGTTTGCTGAAAGAACCTTGGACAACTAGATTACGGAAACACACCAAGTATTTCATCGCCCGTTTGAAGCCGAAGAACTGCTTGAAGCAGTCCTTCACTTGAGTGTCAGTCATCGGCAGCAGTCTGATGCGTCGACTGGACATTTCCTCCTCCAAACCGTTGATCCAGAAAGGGGTTTGCGGCACGTGCGACGGACAACAGTCCAGATCCAGCGCAAAGCTGAAGTATCTGCAACAACAAGAACACTTCGAAATCCTTCCAGTGAAGCACATTTTTGACAGCACCAAAAAGCCTTCCAACCCAGACGAATGGTTTGTGGCCATGACTCTTCTTGGTTCTGCTGAAGGTTGAGAACGGAAGGATTCGAACGAAGCATTTCAACTCACTTCTGCTTTCCCACTGTGATCACAGGAACTGGATACTGTTCGAGAAGGCTGGCCGCCGGATTCACCCACTTTTCCAGCAGATTGCCAGATTCTCTCACAATCTCATCGTACTGTTCTTGAAACTCCAACAACGTCTCTTCGACGCTCGGTGTCTCGTGGTCAAAGAAAATTCCTGAACAAAAAGAACAACGTTGAAAAGAAAAGATTCAGAGATTTCGTATTCTCTCAGAGAGCAGCAACTGAGAAAAACAGAAATGACCACAGATTTTTTGTACCATATTTAATCTGCACAAAACTTTGTCGCCTACAAACCTCCGTGCATATGAAAGTATTGGCTTCCGAAGTCAAAGTTTTTGCACTTGAAATCATCACTCAGGATCAGTGGTGGAACTTCACGTTCCGTTTTCACATCCTCACCTGTAGAAAACATTCGCAAAAATGAAATTTGACCATCGCAGTTGACAAAATGTCACTTGGTTTGAAAACAAGAGTGAGAAAAACCTGTGAGGTGAGGCAAAAGCCTTTTCAAGTCGGGAAATTTGTTCCGCTTCTTCAAAGCGATGAGTAGTGGAACGAGAAAGGAGACGAGCTGCAGCAGCACCAGCTGTTTTCGAATTTCTTCTTTGTTGGCCAGCTGTTTCTTCAACATGACTTCATGTTTCTGCGAAGAGAGTGACAAGCGATGACGTCAACTGTGTTGTTGGCTGGAAACCCCTGTCGTTTCGTGACAGTACAGTCAAACAGAGCAAGTACCTGCAGCCGTGAGTAAAGTCTCTCGAAGGTCACTTTGTCCAGCCTGTCATCCGCGTCTCGGACGACGCCACCCACAGTCCAATCCGAATCCGTTACGAACAGGTTTCTGTGCTGAGACACTGACTTCTGCAACGCACAACAAGATTGTGATCAGATACATCATCTCATCTTTTTGATTTTCGAACTTCATCATGACAAACACCGACCTGATAAAGCGTCATCTGCATTGTCATTTCTTCAGCATGAGACATGAAGAACGTCATGAATTCTTCCTCGTCAGTATCTTTCTCTGCCAATTGTTCGTAAACGCTGTTGTAGTCAGGATCCTTCGAGACGTCCAGAAGTCCTGCATACAGCAAGAAAACAGCACGATGAATCAAACAGGAAACTTTTCAGAAGTGCAAAGCAATTCTGTTCTTTCTCTGAACGGTCCAACATATTTACCAGCTCCGATGAACTCATTTATGTGAATTTTCTTGGTTTCTGGCTTTCCGGCCGCGTTCACGTCAAGGCTCATCCTCCATTTATCCACAAACTTCAAGCGTTTGTCCTTGGGGAAGTAGGCACCGAGCCAAAGCGCTTTCATCGTGTAGTCCACATTCGTCAGAATCTGTCCGACTCTGGTGTCGTGGTAGGCTGGAGGTAACTGCACAGTCGTTCCCTGGTCGAACTTCCCTTCCAGGCAAATCCTTGGTGCCTGGTTGAGACCACAGATTCCAAAGGTCAGCTCTCTGACGATCTGGTGCACCTCTCTCATATCTAATCCAGAAATGTCAGGTCTGTGAGGAATCAGAAAAAAGACTGTGTTGTCCTCGTCACTTGTCACGTGCATCTCCGATGCCAAACCGCAAGGAGGTTCCACTGGCAGCTTGAAATGTTCAGTGGAGAGTTGCCAGTCACTCATAGCGTGGCTCAGAAGTTCCTGACACTCGTAACGATCGAACTTTTCCAAGTATGCAGCTGCGTTCCGCAGAGCCGCAGCTTCTTCCGCTTTGGTGTTCTCTTCCTCTTCCTCCATGTTTCAAGAGAAAAGTTGTGACGAAAGTTCAGCAGAGTCAAGATCCAGACTGATCCAGACTGGAACAATCGTTGAAACTTCTGTGATTCAAATGCTTCCAAAAAGACCTTTCACAAAATTTACAATTCTTGAATGTCTTGGATGTCACCTCTTCACAAAACCTTTGACATCGGTTTCAGTGGAGGAAATCACAGTTGTGATAGTCTGAAGCCTTTGAACCTGACGGCCACTTGAAACTTGGAAACCGTCAATATTTACTTTGCCGCTTCGCCCGGTTGACCATCGTGGAACTTGCAGGTTGGTGCTATGAGAAGTCAATTCCGGTCTAAAACTCTACGCTGTAGCAAAACTAAATGTTCCAGTTTCGATCATCCTTGAGAAAGCCTGAGGTCAAATTGTACAAAGTGGCTAATTTGGAGTGCAAAAAGTTACAAAAACTTACAAAGAACATTTTATTTTGCTTGATATGACAGTTAACTTCAAAAGCATTCGTTATTCTTGTCCCATTTAGACTTGAAATAGAACGAACCGTTGAACGGGATACAGCATTACAGACGTTACCCGCGGAAAATCTGGGAGAGGCAGTTTTGTGATGGAGCTGTAGCAGACGGTTTCAAATCGTGAAACAAGTTTTTCTGATTGGATTCTTGCATCACGCTGGTTCTAAGAGCCAGAATCTGGCATCTTACTGAAATTCTAACACGGATCGGGAAGACAAAGGTCTGACCCCGTTGCGTTGAGTGTCTTGTGTCAGCAGCTCAAGAATCGAGTGCCGGCGCCAGGCAAAGCGCGTGTGGTCACTTGTTGCGGACGACACTTGAAGACAATGAAGGCTCTTATACTGGCTGCTGGGTTTGGCACGAGGCTTGAGAGAGACCTGAAAAGTGTCACTGGAGAGCCGTACGCGCATCTTATTGGAGTCCCCAAACCCTTGCTTCCAGTGGGAGGGAAACCTCTCGCTAGCCATTGGCTGCAGAGCATCAGTGAAGTGGAGGCTGTTGAAAGTGTTCTTGTCGTGGTGAGTCACCCGTTGGTTTGCGAGTTGATTTCGATTTTAGGCTCAGAGGAGCTTTCCGCTGGTGATGTCCATCAGAAGGCACCTGAAAAACTGGGAAAGGCACACACACACGTACATCGTACATACACCACCACACCACAATAATTCAAGCGTTTCCACCTTTTTTTATGGTTTACGTGCAGCTTGAGCGAATTTTGGAAGTTCTTTTTCAGACGAACGGATTGAATCATTCAGCTTTCGAAGAGTGGGCGAAAATCTGGCCGGACGTGCAACTCATTTGTGACGGTGCAACATCAAATGAGGTGAACAAATCGCGAACAGAACAACGCGTGTCTGATGCAAATTGCCAAACAATTGTGACAATTTGGTGTGCATTGCTTGTTTCAAAAGGGAAGAACTGGCGCGGTCGGCTGTATGAACTTGGCTGTCAAACACCTGAAACCTGAAGAGGATTTGCTCGTCATCGCTGGGTAAGACTTGACCTTTTGTCCAGACGGTACCTTTGGAAATGTTCTGTGTGAACAAGTGGGGAAAAATGCGCTTGTTCGCGATGTGCCAGGTTTGGAAGGAAATCATGTCGTCCAAACACTGAATCCGAAGCTGGTTGAAGGGGAGTCAACTGAATCATTGTTGAAAATGTTCTTTTATTTTCCTCAGCGATACCCTTTTTTATGAAGACTTCTCACTGAAAGACGCCATCCAGCGATTCCGACACTTCAAAGAAGTAGACAGTGAAGCCAGCATGGTGGTCTACGTGACTTGCACGGACGAAGGTGAGAATTTTTCTTGAATTACAACTGGACCTTCCGGAAAAATGCGGATCATATTGTATTCTGCCACAGGTGGTTAAGCTCATGTGGAATCGCGCATCATGCAGATCCTCTCCCAGCACTTGAAGCCGTGCAGTCGCATGAATGCCAAATTTGGCAGTGAGTGTAGAGCTGAGAGTGGACAAAAAAAAATTTTTGCGCTGGTGGTGACTGACTCATGACAGACGTGAAGGGAAAACCACAACTGAAACGTGAGGCAGAGTGCGACAAATGCGTGCCGCCGTAACTGAATGACAGAGTGAACAATGAACGCACGCCTGATTATTGCTCAGCGAGATAAAGAGAAGAGCAACGCTCACGAATTGACAGCAGGTTTTTCTTTCATTCTTTACAACAGAAGTGCACAAGTATGGAATTTTGGAGACGGACGACTGTGAGAAGGTCGTAGGTTTCTTGGAGAAACCGCAGCCAACTCAAACCTCGTCGAGGAAAGAGGTGTTGAAACTCATTTGATCAAATTTCGTCACTCAAAGCGACAAAAAAAAAAAAACGGCAGATGTGTGCCAAAAGTTTGGTTGAGAATAGTTCTTTTCGCAGTTTTTGACATCAAAACAAGAGATATACATTTTCCCTTGTTTCATTTCAGTGCCCCTGCTTTTACTTCCTCAGCAACAGCAGCGCTTCACTTCTTCAGCAGTTTTTGTTGGAAATGCAGGTGTGCGCGTTTCGGCAGTTCGTGAAGAAATCTGAGTTGTATCAGTTGCATCACCATCTGATGACTATTTGTGCTCACTCGTGTTTGGCACTTCCAAACGACACACGTTTCACAAGTTTGTGTCTGTCTTTTGCCAGGATGAGGAGATGAAGAAGAAAGATGCACCTGGGAACTTCATCAACTACCTCCACAAGAGGTCGGTTGTTTGACTTGTTTCAGTTCTGGCGCACTTTCCAACGCGATTCTAGTTCAGGATTGCAAACACGTTCTGCATTTGTCTTGTTTTCAGTCAAACAGTGTCAACTCTTGACTTTCCGTTTTGTTGCCTCTTGCAGGAAGCCGATCTTCGCGAGGGAGATCTCGGGCAGGTTCGATGTGGGTGGGCTGGCCTCGTACATCGTATGTAACGAACATTTCCTCAAAGCCGCAAAAGTCGCACCACAGTCACACTTGAAGTAATGGACGAAAATTGCCCCTCAGTCATTGTTCATGTCAAGTGCAAAAAGTTTCACATTTTTGCTGATTGAAAATGAAATGATTTGTTCGAATTATAAACGGGTGTTTGGAACAAGTTTTGAGAGTTAGTGGCGAGACTTTACCCCGCCGCGCGCCTCCAGAGCGATTGGCAGTCAGTGCATCCGCCAACAATGTTTGGGGAAGGTTCCATCTTTAGTTTTTTGGCTGAATTCATGGCGGATGTGCGGACAGCAGCAGTTCAGGTAATGTCAGTTGACTTGCATGGGACGAAATGCGTGACGCACCCTGTTGCACTCTGCGTTTGCCAGTTGACTTGCAGCTGAACATCAGTCAGGACCTCTACTGTTGTGGCGTGGCGATTTGAGAAGAAAACTTTTTCTTCAGACTGCCATCCCATCTTTCTTGTCTGAAATGTAGCAGCTCCGCAAAGGGCAGGGCAATCTATACCTTGAAAATCTTTGTGCAATGAATCAGCCACCTGATGTTGAACATTTCCAAGACGTGTTTGGAACAGGAGTTTGTTGCGACTCATGTCAATCAATGGGATGGGTCAGCTCTCTCAATTGACCCTTCCGTGCAAGTCTGTTGAGATGCTTCCATCAAGAGCAAAATTGTTTTTTCAAAGGAAGAAAAGACACAAACGTGGGTTTGTTGCAGCTCATGTTGATTAAAAGCCTTGACTTGGCGACATTTTCATGCGAAGTCATCCACAGGATGAAAAATACAAAGTTATGTTTTCTTGCCATCAAAATGAACAGCAAATATTTTTGAACCAGGCAAAAAGTCGCTTTGCAAACGATTTGGTGACGAATTTTGTGCAAAACCATCCACGGGATGATTGTAGTTTTTGTCACCAGAATGAACATCAAATGTTTCAAGATATCGTGAAACAAATTCACTTTTTCCTTGTTGACAAAGGCCTTGCGGTTGAGAAGCTGAAAAATGACCACTACTCAGGCCAGGCGCGTGTCAGCACTGCGTTGTTCTTGTTATTCGACGACTTCTCCGGATCTGTTTTGGCTTTCACGTCTGTGAACAGTGGCCTGCTTTCGGTTGGTGATGCTTGTGTGGACGATTTGGCAAATTGTGGTCCGCTGGGCGTCTTTGAAGCACAAGCTTGAACCAGTGACGCAGAGTCCGATTGGGTTTGTTACGCAAGAGACACAATGGTTTTGCCCGGTGACTTTCAGGAGAACAACGATATGGTGGCTGCTGAATAACGACAGCAAGATCGGTGTCTACCCTGACTGAACGATCTGAGCAAGTGTTGGTGGAGATAAGTGCGTGCACATCAAGTCGTCATGGAGACACAAATTCCCAGTTGGTGAAAGCTCCATCTTTGTCGGAAGTACACTCCTGCACCATGAAGATCTGGCGTCCCTTGGATACGCTTTTGTCGGGGTCGGTCACGTGCATTGCGCAGTACCCCGACCACACGTTCTTCAGGTTCTCCTCCGGTGTGTGTTGCCACTTGTGCTTTAAGTCCTCTGGGTTGCATTCCTGCGCGAGAACGTAGGCATTGGTCTGCACCACCAAGCACTTGTTCCCATTGCGCAGGAGCCCAGCATCAGTCAGCTCGAAGATCCGGTCAAAAGGATGGAGTTGATATTGCGCCGCGTTGCAGTCCGTGAGCTCCACCCTCTTGTCGGCGGCAATTTTAGCACATCCTCCCGACTTCACTTTGAGAAGACCATAAAACTGCGCGTCAAGAGAAGGCGTGTAGATTTTGTTGGCAACTGTCGACAAGTACCAGTCGAAATCTTTGCAGTTTTTGTTGTTCTTCCTGGACTGTAGCGTCGCAATGACTTGATTCTGATAATCCATGGGTTCCTTGTTTGGTTTGATGCCAGTGCTTTTGTACACCAAGCCTTTTTTCTCACCCAGCCACACCTCTGATATTCTTGGAATGTTTCCTTGTCTCAGGATTTTGACCGGATCCTTCAAATGAAGAATGCCTATCCTGCAAAAGCAAAACCAACAAAAGTGAATTACCCCACTTCCATAATATTTTGTGCATAGCGTCGAAGGCAAGCTGCAACTTCGGTTTTCGAGAATTGTGGGTGTCGCTTGAAGATTTGGCTCGAAGTGCTGTGTCTCAATCGAATTGCAGCGAATCATCATTCACAGCAACTTCCCATTTTAGTAACGCGCGTCTTAGGTTGACTGTACAAGAAAGATAAATACCGGTAAGTTTGAAGTTCTTTTGCAAGCTGTTAAGTCCGTTGGAAACAAAAATGTGCTGTGCATTGGTGAAAGGATGTACCCAAGAAAAAATGTTTGTTCTGGAGTTTATTTTTACGCTTGTTCTTCACAAAAACAATAACAGTAAAGTTGTTTTTGCTGCGATCGTTTGGCTCACGAGCGCACTTGAAGTCATCGCTCCAACCTGAGTCCACTTTGCTGCATGTGTCTGGAACATTGTTGGCAGAGTCAAACCTGAATGTGCGTTTGGTAAAACGGACTGCACGCCTTTGGAGTTTGAGTGTCAGACACGAACTGAACGATCTCTGTTTGTTCGGGTAGATCGGGAATGTCACGGGTGTCGTTGTTTCACATTTTTGACACCAAGCAAAGGATTTCTCATTGTTTGCGAGCGGATCTGTCACCGAGGAAAGCTTTGCCTCAGGAGATACATGGCTCTGTTCACACTTTTCCAAACGACGCTTGGAAATTTCCGAATTTCCGGTGATGGAGGGCGTTACCTTTCCACACCGGATACACAGTCGTTTGCCACTGGCTCAACTTTACCAAAAACACCCCAGGGCCAATTTTAAGTCTTGTATCAAGGGGATACAAAATCCCACTTGACGAAGGAGCCATCTTTGTCCAATTCACATTCTTGAACCATCAATATTTGTCGCCCTTTGGGCACACTTTTGTCTGGATCTGTGACATGCATGGCACAATAGCCTGACCACGTATTTGTCAGTTTGCCGTTGACCTGGTCATATTCCCAGAGATGTTTGGTGTCTGTCGTATTGCAGTTTCCGGTGACAACGTAGGCGCTGGCTCGCGCAATCAAACACTCGTCTTTTATCTTGAGGAGCTTGGAGTCTGTGAACTCGAACAGCATATCTGTTGGGTGAAGTTGGTATTTCTCAGGTCTGCAGTTTCCGAGATCAATTCTGGAGTCGTTGCCCACTCTGGCGCACCGACCGGAACGACTTTTCAGCAAACCGTACACGACGGCTTCCGAGGAAGGCGTGTACACTCCAACGGCCACGTTCTGAAGGTACCACTCCAATGACTCGCACTTTTTGCCCTGCATCGCGGCTTTCTTCGTCTGTATCATCTGGTCTTCGTACTGGTTCTTGTCCTTCGTGTTGACATTGGTGCTTTTGTACACAAACTCCTTGCGCGGGTCAAGCCAGACTTCGGCTATGCGTCTGATACCAGAGGTGCGAGTGATCTTCACCGGGCTGTACAAGTTGAGCACGCCCACTCTACATCAAATTTAATCAAAATACAACGACATCAGTGCAAAAAATGCAAAAGCAGTTTACGTCTAAAGTAGTGGAAGCATTTGGCTATTATTGGTGTGCTTACGACATCAATTTGTCCAATAGAAAATGCATGCATGCACTCGAAGGAGCTCGGAAAGCTGCCCTCCACCAAACTGACGGTCCTGTCTCACGAACTCTACCCTGTGTGTGTTTCTGTGTGTTCATTATTTGTTGGAGACCGACTTCTCTGGAACTTTGGGCAGACAGACAAAAAGATCCATTTGGAGGCGTGTTTCGTCTCTCTTTTCCATGGTGGATACGTGGTAAGTCCAAAGGAAACGGGATGTGCAAGGGGCAGCAAGGTTAAACAAGTCTTTGGGTGCACCAACAAGAAAGGCTGTGGACTTCGCAGCAATTGCGCTTTCAATCGCATTTGTTCAAGCGCGAGTGCTCGGTCAGGTTTGGGTGACGGGTCAATTCTTTTTGTTGATTTTGAGACAAAGTGCTGAAAACATGATGTTTGGTGCAGTGTTTGCTGTTTTGTTCTGAATTGAAGGAAAGTTATTTGGTGAGGTTTGCAGTGCAGAATGCAGGCTTTACTGAAAGACTGACCTGGAGCAAGGAACGATTTTGAGCTGCGCCCCGCACATCCAGGCGCGGAAGCTGAACTCGAGGCTCTCGGCGCCGAAGTCGCGCATGTCCTCGTCGAAGAGACCCAGCTCTGCGAACAGCTGTTTGTTGACCACGAAGGCGTTTCCTTTCAAATAAGAGACTTGTGTCGTGTCCGACTGCATCTGTGTACATCTCGCAAGAACAAAAACGTGCACCTCCAAAACAGAGTACCGGTGCATGAGTTCAATGAAAACAGGAACGTGGGGAAGCCAGAAAATGGGTGTTCAGGTAGAACCCTTAAGAGTGTTGTCAAAATCTCAGGGAACATTGAAACCTCTCACAGCCTGTTGCTCTCGGTGTTTTCTGGATCTGCTTGCTGGATAGGACACTGAATGGTTTCAGGAAATGGCCATTCCGACTTTGCTCATTCGGGAACAAGATTTACCTCTGAGCACCGGAGTCTTGAGTGGCTCGACGGACGTCTTCACTTCGGAATTCTGATACATTCTCATCGTTAGTGACCACGTGAATACTGAAAAAGTGAACACAACACAACGGTCAGAAAAGGCCAGTGCGTGATTGAGTCGCGCGATTTGACACGAGAAGTACAACCACAGTTGCGGGAATAAGGATTTTCTTGTGATTCGGAAACTACGTTCCACGTTGTGCTGTTCGCTTTGAAAACGGTTGACAGGCTGGAGCTTGCCTCACAGTGTATATCTGTGTGTGTGTCTGCGTCTGCATGTGTATTTGTCTGTGTCTGTGTCCGTGTGCGCGCACCTGTGATGAGGTTGAGGTTTGTTTTGAGGTACTCGTAGCTGACAGGATCGTTGATGTTGTCGTAGTGCGGCACTGCAATGGTGGTCGGTTCGCGCGTTACGAGTTCCAGCAGGGGCTCCAGCCACCCTTCTGTAACCAGCGTGTTGCTGTCGAGGAAGATGAGGAGCTCTCCAGTCGTCTCGTGCGCGCCGCGGTTGCGAGACTTCCCAACGCCTGTTGAACGCGAGAGTGTCATTTACTTTCAAACGAAGCAGCTCTGGTTCTCGGGGATTTTCTGGACCCAAGGAACAACTTGAGATGACTTAGAGCCGTTCTTTTTGGTCAAATTTCCAGTTTCGTGCAAGGTGAAACGCGTTGGTGCATTGGTGTGCATATTTGTGTGTGTGTGTGTGTGTGTGTGTGTGTGTGTGTGTGTGTGTGTGTGTGTGTGTGTGTGCGTGTTGTTTTTACCTTCTCTCTGGTCGTGCCGAACCAATTTGCCATTTTTGATCTTCTCCGCGTACAACCTGGCGTCATTCTTTATGTAATCCAGAGTCGAGCCATCGTCCACCAGGATGATCTCCTTGATCAGATTGTCAGGCGTGTGCATACGCACACTGTCTATTGTTGCCTTGAGGTCATAGAACTGGTAGTCAAAGAACGTTATGACGATACTGGCGGGGACGGATGGTCTGGGCTTGTGGGAGATGCACTCCTGGGAACGGACGTCAGGGATTTTCTTGACGCGGTCATCTATTCGGAGGGGATCTCGAAGGGTGCCGGTGTTGGTGCCTGGATCCCTGGGAGGCGGGTTGTTGTTGCCTGGTTGTGGCTGTATCTGGTTGCGTCGGTCATTGTGCTGCTGCAAGGCTCTGTGGGATGATTGTTGGATTCCGGTGTCTGTCAACGCAGAGTCCACCTGAAGTTGTCAGTGAACAAAGTCAGCGCTTCTTTATCTTGCAAAACTGTTGTTCTTCTTCTGCGAACAGAAGGCGACGTGACTGTGAGAAAAGAACCACGACAAACAGCAACAAACAAGCAACAGATTCGCAAAAGTAATTTGCTTTTGTCAGAGACGGGAGTCTCAGTTCGACACAAGCACACCCCGAAGGGGTCGGCCTGTGTTATGCACAAGCAATAGCTGACGTCTGTGGCCATCAGAGGGTGAGGGACAAGGCAGGACCACAACCATCGGGGGAGGGAGTGATGATCAGAGTTGGCCATCACGGTGCACATTGCTCACTGTGGTCATCATACCACCTGGGTACCGAGGGCACACGATTCTGGTGCAAGTAATCAACAGATGACGTGGCTTCAACCCCTTCACAGATGGGGTTTTTGATGGTTTTCAGGGGTGTGCTCCTGACAACACAAGAGTCTGTGTTCAATGTCTGAGGAATTCTGGCTTCCATTTTGCTGTTGCGTACACTTGACCATTTGCAAAGATGCAGCAGTTTTAACATCAGCTCAATTGCCTGATGTGTTTGGGTCAGACCTGATATCTTCGCCATTGGCTTGTTTTCAGTCTGAACGAAGAATCAATGCATCAATTTGTGAGTCACCAAGACTTTTGGTAATCGTGTGGAGGAAAAGTTGGCACGATACTGATCTATTCCCACTTCTGACCTTGCTCATGTAGCCTCGCCTCTGCACGAACACGTAGGCGAGAGTGAGGAAGACGCCGAGCAGAACCACGTCAGTCAGGTTTCCCCGACACAGCCGTCCCGTTCTGACCATCGCGTCCTGGAACAACAAAACACACGCGTGTGTCAATCCAAAGATATCGCTCGTCAATATGCATGTGCCAAGCCTTGATTCTGTTTCACTGAACCCTTCGGAACAGTGCAAATGAAAACTTGGCTCAGCGAGGTTTATCTAAAGTGAACGAGTTCCAGTGTGCAGAACGCGCACTGTGGAAGAAAAAGGGAAAGAAAACGAGAAAGGGGTGCACTGGACACACGTGGCACAGGCATGACAGTCTTGCTCCTGGATAACTTTTCGAGGTGTCTGGAGTGTCATGATCCTGATTCACCGCAACAACGAGAAAACTGAGGTTTGAACACAGGCGCGTTGCGAGGCTGGTGCAAGGGTGGGACCTTCCCTGGGCCTACCGTTTTGGAATATGACAACCAACCCCCTGGGACCTACCCAAAACTCGATCCACAGGAGGAGGGACAGGACCTGCCCAACGTTGGGTATGTGCTGTCCCCAGGACATCAGTGGGTCCCCACGTACAGTGGTAGAACATCAGGCCTCTCGTCATTAGTTTTGCGCACAACACAGGTCGCTCCGAAGAACGCGCCTGAGGATAAAAAATAATCTTTTGAAAAGGAACTCGTTATCGGAGCTGAGATCGGGGACATTTTAGATGTTCGTCGTACCTTGTGGTTCGTGCACGAGCAAACTTTTTTGGAACCAAGAAGAATTCCTTGCCTCAGCAGCCTTCCTGGTCTGTCAGATTTGTATTGAATACGAGTCAAAATTAATGGAGACCAGTCTCGTTGCATTTTAACACGTCATGTTTGCAGCATGATGAAGGTAAATTCTGTTCAAAGAATTTTCCAGTCAAGTCAAGTCGCGAAGTAAGCAACATTCATCATCTGTCAAGTTCAGACTATTTATGCCTTTCAAATGATTCCTTTGAATGATGCAAGTTTTTTGTCCACATATTTTATCCAAAAATTGAGACGAATGTACAAAGGTAACATTCGTTCACCTCCAGACACGAAGCTCCAGAGCTCTGATGCGATGCGAACTTTGGAATCGGGTGCATCTTTTGAGCTTTCGTACGAGCTTGCGCAGATCCCTTGAAAGCGACATAAGATGTGCAAGCGGACATGGGTGAGAAACTTCTCAGAGGTTGCTTTTTGTCAGTGCTGTTTTCAAAGAGCTCTTTGTCTGATAGGTGAAGTCGTTTCATAGCTCTCAATTAGAATGCAATTTTCCACTGACTGAAACTGTTTTGGAGTTGTCGTTTTGTTGTAAATGGGCACAAAAAGCACTGTGCGTCAGGAAGATACTTTGCACAAATCTGTCGAGATTAGGTTGGTAGCAGTTCTCGAGCACTTGTGTGTATTTTTATACGAGGGACCTGTTGTTCGGTGGTCGGTGCAACAGATCAAGAGAGTTAGAGTCTAATTGCTGTCAACTGTGCGACCCAAAGGCCCTTGGGTGCCTGAAGAATCTGACACAAGCATCACTGAATCAAGCAAAAGCGAAACCTGTCGCAGACTACCCAGAGACATCCTGCTGCCCTGGCCGTTAGTGGAGAAGGGCAGACCAGCCGCCCCATTCAAATTGGCTGAATTGCTCAAGTGATCCCAACAGCCGGGCACGGTAGGTTGACCCAGGCCGCAAGGTGTCCTTGTTCGCAAGCAAGGGAAAATTTGGGCCGGAAAATGTGAGTGTGGTTCGTGAAAGATGTGTATTTGAACTTGATCATCTTTATTTTGTTGGGAACACACGCAAATCTGACATCATGGAACAGTGCAGCGTTGTGCGATGTCATGTGTGGTGACTCTTGCGACCAGCAGATTTTTTCAGAGGTGCCTGAACAATTTGTACACGAGAGTCATTTCGTTGACAGAGTGAGCAATATGCCAACATTTTTCTTTTTTTGGAGAAACAACAATCGGAATTTTGAATTTGGAAATAAAATCAGCAAACAAGAAGGCTACGCCTAAAAAGCGTGTGGTCCATAGAAACATTCGCAGTTGATGATCATTTTTAGCCCATTTTAAGAAAAAA
>JAAUXT010082312.1_pt1 | contig 27051 bp, 29 predicted proteins | sample 7278171 | NCBI WGS metagenome assembly JAAUXT01 (sample SAMN14350112, study PRJNA611818) | marine sediment metagenome | isolation source: surface marine sediment (1.8m) | place: French Polynesia: Moorea | collected 2018-08
GACGCATGCTTATGCGCACAGAACACACACGCTAGCCCAGAGAGTACGTACAAAAGCAAATGATATTAACACACAACACAGCCATACACGCGTGTAAACATATTCAGCTCACACACACACACACACACATATATATATATATATACACGGAGTCTCAAACCCACTTCCCTTTCACTTCCGCCACATGCACACACACACACACACACACCCCACTCATCTTCAGTGCCATGACACGCACGAACACACACACACACACACACACACACACACACACACACACACACACACACAGAGGCTGTACCTGCTCTTCCTTCGCTTCAATTTTGTCTCCTGCAGAATCACCCGTCTCTGTAACATTCGCCTCGTTGCCATGGTCATCACCCTTCACTTCCGTCCCCAGTTTCATCAGCACTACTTTCATCCGCGACACCGACAGGTCCTCGTCAATGTAGACGCGCTCCAAAAGATGCGTCGGAACTACTTTGTGCACAACCACAGCACGCAGTTCCGGGTCCACATCGTGTATGAATTCCGTATCCTTGAGCGGAGCGTCTTTGAACGTTTTTGATTGGCGCAGCTTCTTGGATGGCTGTGAGGCGCGGGCCAATGAGAAGATGCCTCCCACCAGCGTCCCTTTTGATTCGTTGCCCTGAGATGCAGTTCCATTGGCTGCAGGAAGTTTTGGTGGCGTCCTTTTGGGTTTGGTTCTGGACGCCTTGGGCGCTGGGGTGTTCTGGGGCTTTGCGCTGGCCTTCCCAGAAACCTCCGCGGCGGACGTGGTCGTCGTCGCTTCCGGTTCCCGCGCTTCAGGCTCTTCTGGTTTGGAAGCTCTGGATTGTGAACCAACAGCCGGTGCCACAGCAGCTGTCCCTGCAAAACAAAACGGGCAGATCCAGAACACCCACCGAACCAAGGTGCCGCCCCCGTCCGTCTTATCAGCTCGTGGGTTGGAGAGATTTGCTCTGAACACCGAGACTTGCATGATAAAATGCCTCGTCGTTGGGAGGGCCTTCCAAATCGACGGGGGGCATCCCCCCCCCCGAGAGAAAATGTTCCTGCACCATTTTCACTCGACGGACGTCGAGAATTTATGCAGGGAGAGGCAGTTTCCCTCGAGGGGCATTGTTTCACTCCAACAACGGACAAAAAGGCCTTGTCCTGTGGTCGCGCAACCCTCGCCCACACGAATACTATTTTGGCGCAGAATTCACACTGGGTGCGCTTTGTGTCCTTGGCCCAAGACATGACGCACCTGGTGTGAACCCCGCATAAAGGAGGAAAGACTGTTGCTGTACCTGAGTCAGCATCAAGTGGAAGACTTCTTCTCGTCCTTCGGCCTGTCGTCATGGAAACCTGGGTGGGAGGCTCCGTTGCCACGGCAACCTTGGCGGGAGGGGGCGCCACCTCCTCGTTCACCTCCTCTTTCTTCATTGTTTCACTGTGCTCCTCCTCTTCTTCCTCCTCCACCTTTCCGTTCATCTCTGAACTGTCCACTATGGTCACCCTCTTCCCTGACTTCCCACTTCCATTGCTTTGGGTGTCAAGATCCTTGTCCAGGATCGGGAATGTTTTCTTGGGTCTCCCGCGTCTTTTCCGCGTTTCCCCGGTGACGGAGTCCACACTCTCGTCGTCTGATTCGTTGGTGACAGAGCGTCTCAAAGTGGGCGGAGCCCCGGCTCCTTCCGTCACGAACTTTGGCACTATTTTCACCTCCAGATCCTCCGCGGGTTTGCGTGATGCGGTCTTTGGGGAGAAGATCATGGCGAATTGTTTGGCGGAGGGAGACACTCTGCCTGACTCTGGTTCCTCTCCTTTCCCCTTGAGGCTGGTGCGACCTTTGACCTTTCTGGCCTTGGACACGATGTCTTTGGCCTGCTGCCTCTGCACGTCGATCAACACGTGGTGTATCCGCCGGTGGAGGCTGATCACGTGCTTCGGGTGTTTCCGGATTGTTCCGTGACGCCCTCGACCAACAGGAGCGTCGCATTTCGGCAGCGTTTTCCGCTTCTTGTAGCGTGAGAGGTTCTCGGTGATGTAAGATCGTTCCGCGTGGTGCCCCTTGTCCGGAGTTTTGTTCATAATAGGAGCAGCCTGAAACAAACAAGAACGCTACGACTGAACACGTGGGCGTCGCCAATGCAATGTCCTGCATGAGGGCTGACAGATGTGCAAGTCCAGGACGTCCGCTCCCCCTCCCTGTGACGTCATAAAGTGAAACACGTGAGAAATAATCATTGCCCTTGATGACCACACACGGTCAGGTGTTACCTGCGCAAAATGAGGCGAGTTAGCATCAGCCTGGGACGAACGACGGAATTTGGCGCGACTCACCCTGGTGGGGATCTTGGCGGCGCCATGTTTGAAGGGGCTCTTGGAGGAGCGACTCTCGATCAGATTCACCGTCGCCTCGTACTCGGCGTCCAGAAGCGCAGCCTCGTCACCCGCAACGCCCCCTGGTGGAGAGACACAGCCAATCAGAGACCGCGATGCTGGTGCGAGGGACAGGAAAAGCCAGAGAGCAGCTACTGGTGACAGAGAAACAGCTGAGGACAGATCGCCCCTTGGGGAGGGAAACCAACCAAACAAAGACCGCCCTGTGGTGGCAGGGAGAGAATCAGCCAAGAGACCGCCCCTGGTGGGAAAGAGAGACACAACCAATCAGAGAGCGCCCCTGGTGGGTGGGAGAGAAACAGGCCAATCACAGGCCTTACAATTTTTGGGAGGACAACCAATGAGGCACCGCCCACCCATTGGGGGACGAGAACACGCGGAGCAGTGGAATGGACGACAATGGCCATATTTTCTCGCTTTATCCCTTGCGCGACAAACGTGATGAATCGACACCAAAAACAAGTGTGCACTTCGTCACAAACAAAGCCGTGTCACGTGCAAGTCACAACTGCCACGAACCTGTCAGTCCATTTGTCCAGGACGAACAAGTATTTGACATCGAGGAGAATCCAAAGCACCACAGTCAACGGAAATGACAGTCAAGAGAAGTTGGAAAGACGAGGGCAAGTGAGAAATAGACGCCAAAGTCGGCGGCTCCAGGTTCCTGACCTGCCTTTGTCAAAAATAAAACACTCCACACCAAAACTTTTCAAAAGTTCCTCGGGCCATAACTTTGTCCCTCCCCCAAACACCCAAGGCCCAACCCGACCCAGTCAGGCATTCGTGCCTTGAAACCACTGTTGGATCCCCCCCTCCAAGCGGTCTGAACCTGCCCAGGTCAGAACACGGTGAGAAACAGGCTCTGGATGAGTACTTCTGTCCGCGGCGGACTGCGGCTGCGCGGCGGTAGCGGTGGCGCCCCCTTCCTCCTGCTTCACCGTCGCCCAGTCGACAGCGATGCTCGTTCCGTTCCACACGGCGGGAAGAGAGTGACCGTCGCCGCGGCGAATCAACAAGGCCGTTCCTTCGGGCAAGAGGAGGGCACGGTCAAAACCTGCTCGTCAGAACGAGGCACACCTGCGTCACCGCTGCGGCCTGTTTCACGATGAGTGCGTCATGCGTTGCGTCGCCAATGCATGTTGTGGCGCGTCAGTGGGGAGTTTGAGCAGACCGTTTGAAATGGCACCAACGCACCAACGGCGTGTCGCCAAAGCAACGATCAAACGTGAAAATCCACTTCCCAACGCGACGTCAGAACGTCGGTGACGCGGTGGGGCGTTTTTATGACGTCATGCTGAATCCCCCTGGTGGCGCAACGCTTACTGACCTGCAGTGGTGCGAAACGCGTGACGCATTGAATGTGAAACAGGCCTGGTCGCTTGGCTCCTTCACACCAACTTGTGACCAAGGCTTCACACCACCAAAGTCCGTCGTCATGCGTGCAATGCTTATCCAACCATGACCAATGAGTTTGAAACGCCACACCCCACCTGTGTGCGTGTGTGGGCGTTTGTGTGCGTGCTCACCTTTCGGCAGTCCTTTGGGGTTCGGCAGTGGCGTCCCGTCCCGCAGCATACACACGCTGGGCGGAACCTGAAAACAAGTGCGCCATGACGTGGGGACACCCGTCTTTGTGCGAAGATTCTGCCATCATCGCCACTCATCAAAGTTTAACATCGCAAGCACGCCAAACTGAGGAAGTCCCCACCTTCTGTTTCGGCGTCGGCGCTTTCCCGCCGGTTGCCGCCGGTTTGCTCGACGTCTTGCCCGCGGAGCTGCCGAGACGCTTGACCGGTTTCTTGGCGCCGCCGGATGATGGCGTCGCCGGTTGTTTGTCGGAACTGCGGAACTTCCGGAAGCCCGGTGTGATAGGAGCGTCGCCTGTGGTTGGAACAAACACGATGGTTTCAAAATGTCTCATTTGCAACAGTGTGGGGAAAATCTTGTACTCTTGCAAAAATTAGAGCGAACACGTATTTCAAAATTTCATTCTGTCACGAACTGAGTTGCCGCTCATTGCAAGACAAACTCTAATTTTTCGCTCAATACAGACACGTTTCGAATTATCGCCCAGTGCAGGTACGTTTTGAATTATCGCTCACCGTCGCCGGCCATATCAAAGTCGTAGACGCTGCTGCGCTCGCTCGGCGCCGGGCTCGGACCACGTGATGATGACGCCGTCACGGACGACGACGCCGAGTCACTGCCCGAGTCGCCGGCGCCGCTGACGCCACCACCGCCCCCTAGCGTGCGGCGTGCCTTGCTCAGCATCCCCGACACGACGGAGCTGAGCTTGGACTTGAGCGTCGCCGCCGGGGTGGCGTCCTTGACCTGAGGCGCCGCCTTCTGCTTAGCGCCCGCAGCCTTGCCGTCGGGTTTGCTGGAAAGTGTGGAACAAGGTGTGACGCTGGGCGTGTCAGGCATCGTGCCCCTGAGTGGCGTACACTGCAGGTCTGTCCTTGGCGATCAACTGTGCCTCAGTGAGCGTGCCTTTCAAAGCTGATGAGACAGCAAAATCTGCACAATCTCGTCATTGCGACCGAATGTGTGCAGCTGGTCTGCTGCTCAGTCACTGAGGCATTGTCAGTCTGGGGAACTCCTGCCTGTGTCACGTGGATGTCACCTCCTGGTGCAAGTGGACCAGGACTGGTGTAACGTTGTGGAGAGACGGGTTGAGAGAACTCCGGTGCTCGTTCATTGTCCACAAAGCAAGCACGCCACGCGGTGGACTTCTGTGAGGTGAAAACCTCCAAGATTTCCAGACCACAAGTTTCGCACAGGCCCAAAGGCACCTCGGGACAGCATTGTGGAAGTGAAAACAAAGGTCACCGGAAGCGAAAGGAAAGGTCACGCGTGATGTGGGTAAAATTCCCCAGCCCCTTCCAGGCATGTACACCCCCAATGCTAATGTACAAAGCACAGACTATTGGATCCAGAAATCTCTACCAATTCACAAGCGAGATGATGCAGCAAGATTCCCAGATACAGATTTGTTGTCGCGACTGTTATGAGAAAAGATTTTGGTGCCCTGGGACCACGTTCACACCAGAGGCGTTGAACCAAACTGCGTCCCTGTCCAAATGAACGGGCGCTGCCGTGATGCGCCTCATCCCTGTTCATGTCCAGAGGCGCTGCGTCGCCTGGTCACAGGGACGCCACGCACGCCCCTGGTGTGAACAAGGCCTCCACGTCTCGCGAAAGGTCAAGGATTGTGCTTCACCCAGAGTGACATCCCCGGGGGTTGATCCAGGCACCTGAACAGGAGGTTCCGCAGCCTGAGGCCCCTGGTCGCAGAACCTCGCCTGACATAGCTGAACCAACAGCGACAGAGAAGAAAGAGAGAAGCATCCGGCCCAAAGCCCCACTGGTCACAACGCACCCAGTGTGGCCTCGCCCTATATCACCAGAAGTGGGATTCAGGACCCGGACAGGAGGGTCTGACCCCGAGGCCCCTGGATCCAGCACCCAGTGTGAACCTGGCAAAGCTGACCCAGCAACAGACAACGAAGAGAAGAGGAGAATCCGGCTCGAAGCCCCCTGGATCAGGCCCTGGTCGCAACGCACCCAGTGTGAACCTCGCATGACAAAGCTGACCACACAGCGCCAGAGAGAAGAGAAGAGAAGAGACGCGGCACACCTTGCGATGCCAGAGGGCGACGTTGCTGCAGCTCGGCTCCGTAGGGCGTGGCGCGCGGACTTCCTCGCCGGCGGGGGCGTAGGGGTCGCCGCGGGGGGCGTGGAGGGCGCCCCCGCCCTACCAACCCGACCCCTACAATCAGCATGCACTTATCTGTAACAGCTACAGAAGGCTACCGCCGCCTACAGAGTTTTCTACATGCAAAGTGAGTTGGGATAGAGATATTGGGTACCCGTGCAAAAATGGCGTCTTTTGCGCGGGTGGAGATGGGAGTATGTGGGAGCGTCTTGCACATTTTTTGTGGCAGACTTTCAGCCAGTTCAGCACTGGATGCGCCACATATTGCGTCGTCCTTGCACAACGGGCACTGCGTTGCAAGCGACTCGTGTGCGCAGAGACGCAACGCACGACGCATACAGTGTCAAAGCTGGCCACGGTGGGTGTCTGAGAAATGAACAAGATGCAATGAGACTGGGCCCAAGGATATAGAACCAAGCGGAGCGTGTGCGAACTACTTTCTGCGGAACTACTTTTTCTACAGTGAAGTCTACCCCGCACAAAATGCATTGGATTCTGAGAGATAGAACAGACGTGAGAGTGAACTGTGTGAACATTCACCGAGAAAGGGAGTCAGAAGCACACGCGAAGAGACCCTTGACTTTTTTTTACCAAAAATTCAGAAACTGGTAGGACAGATCCAAAGTAAAGAATACGCATCTGGTTGCGCGCACTGACCTGGTGTTGGCTGCAGGCGCTGGCGTCACATCCTCGCCCTGATTGGAGGACGCGGCGCCGGGGGGAGGGACCGCGCGTGCGCGGGGGCTGCTCCGTGTCACGGGGGCGGAGGCGGGAACAGCCGGCGCAGGGGAGGCCGGTGGCTGCTTCGCTTTACTCCCTCCGCCAGACGCTGAAATACATAGTTCACGAATTTCGACACGTGATCAGCCACATTCGGACGTCAGATTTTATTGTAGTGGCATTTTTCGTGGTGGCTTCAGGTTACCACCTTCCACTGATATACATTTCTCCCAAAGAAAATTCAAGTTCACAAGCGATTCCTCACCCATTTTCTTATTCTCTGCGGTTTTCTCCTTCCTCCCCTCCTCAGGTGTGCCCGTCTGCGCAGCCGCAGATCGAGCCGCCCGGGTGTTGGGAGGAGCCGGGCCGGCGGGGCTGCGGCTCGCGGCCGAAGTGGCTCGGGTCGCGGCGGCGGGGGAGCGGCCCCGCGGGGAGGCGGAGGCGGAGGCCGGGGACCGGCTGCCCCCTCCTCCCGCCGCCCGGACGGGGGAGCGGCCCCGCCGCGGGGAGGGGCTCGGCGCCGCCGGGGAGGACGGGGCCCGAGCCGGGGAGGAGCGCCGCACTCCCAGGTCCGTGATGTTCCGTCTCTGCGGAAAGTGTTTGGAACATGGCGTGTAAAAGTAGAAAAAGGGGAGAATGAGGGAGTGTGTGTGTGTGTGTGTGTGTGTGTGTGACAGAGAGACAGACAGAGAGAGAGAGAGATGGAGAGAGAGTGAGTAAGTGACAGACAGACAGACAGACAGTGTAGTTGGCATTATTTCCGTTTGGACCTTGTGGAGAATGCAGACATCCTTCGCGAGATGCAAGCGAAAGTCACCACAAGGGGCTGCATTTGGAGCAGCCTTTTAACAGGTACACTGCAGCTTTCTCCCCTCAGTGATATCATTCATTTGTTCGTTTTGTGAAACCTGAATGTAATAAATTGTTCTTGGCTCGAGTTTCATCACTGTTCACAACACTGCATGTACTCTCTCACCTGAGCGACAGGCGATGACGTCACCGGAGACTGCGCACTGAAACGAGAAAAGAAACGCAACGTTTCAAAGTCTGCCGAACTGCACGGGTACACACACACACACACGCACACACATCACTCTTTCAAATTCAGGCGCGCACACACACAAACACACACACACGCTACTCTTTCCAATTCAGGCGCGCGCACTACACATACATACATACATACATACATACATACATACATACATACATACATACATACATACATACATACAACACACACAGTGCTCAACCCACAGAACTTGACTGTAGATGGCTTGTGTGGGAGGAAACCAGGTAATTCCCTCGACGTGGAGGATGATCCTTGTTCCCACTGGGTGTGCCCGCCCAGCCCCTGGATCAAGTCCCGAGCCAGGGCCCGTTTCACGTTGGATGCGTTTTCACGTGCAGGCGTCATGCTCGTGTTTGCCTTGACAAGTCAAAGTGTGTTGCCATACGGCTTGGTCACAGTGAATGCGACAGAGTTGCGAGGTCCCCCGTCTCCGCGGGGCACATTCTGGCGACTTTCACCGCAGTAACCGACACGTATTCGTAGTTGTGTTCCAGTTCAGTGGGCGTTCCGTCCATCTTCAGCTGTTCTGCTTCGGAACTGCTCGTTGATTTGTGCAGGAACAAAACGCACGGCGCATGAAGCAGCCTTTCACGTGTGTTGGCATACGCGTCACACCCACCACGTCATATTGCAAAGCCTTTTCAATTCTTACGGCTTCTCCCATTGTGAACTCACATTGAGAACAATAGCGTTCTGACAGACAATGAAGTTATTCTTCCCAGGGAGCTTCGGCAGGGCTTCGCGCAGGTGCGTGTGTCAGAGGGGGATCCAGTCCCCCCACCTGCCCAATCAGATGTTGGCCCCTGGCGTGGTGGCTCTAGGCCCCTGGACGAATCCTAACTTCGGCCCCTGGATGTATTTTGACGGACGGTTCAAGGTCAAGATTTTTGCGACGCATTCGTCAATTTCTGCAGGTTGCTGCAGACACGAGGAGGCACAACTTCTGAAGTGTGAAATTTTCTTTTGGGAGCAGTGGATACGAGTACTCCCCTGCCGAGAAAATGTGGTGGTCTCCAATCGTCCGCGTTCACACACGCCCAGAAGGAAGAGACGCAAGCACGCGCACACACACACACACACACACACACACACACACACACACACATTGCCAATCTCAAATCAATTCAATTCACACCCAATATAGATCAGCTGGTAGATTTGTATCACTGCCAGGATTTCTTCACAGGTGTCGCCCCCTGGAGGGGCTGGAGTTCCTTCCCTGGGCAAATCCTGTCGCCCAGATCACACGCAATGTGGCCAAGCACGAGCTCAAAAACGTGCAGAATAACAAGAGAAAGAGCTGCAGGAACATCTTATCACCAAACAAGGCCAAAACTCAGACACACAACATCCCGCAGGAAACCGAAGGAAATAGTATCCGCGGAAGTCTGGATGTTTCGCACTTATTTCCAGAAAATTGTCAGGGGAGGAAGTGCCCATGGCCTTGGAAGGGTAACAATGGATGTCGCTCACACAGGTCAACGTCCTGTACCTCCTGTACCTGGCTCCTGTGCAAGTCACTCGTAAATGAACAGACTCCACAACAAACGGTGAATCATCTGAAACGGGACCACGTCCACGTGTGTGTGTTTTCCGGAGTGCAATGTGTCCCCATCACGAAGCTAAAGAGAACTTAGAACTTCGTGGTCCCCACATTATCCTGTGAGCATGAGCAGTCCCATTCTTCTTTGCACATTGCATTATTTCCTGCACAGGTCTGTACCAAGTCTGGAGGAAAAGTGGACGGTCAAGGGGCACTGTGCCCTGGAAATGGACAACAACTCACGCGGCACCATTGACTTGTACCAGGACTTGGCACCTGTTGACCCATTGACTTGTGCAGGGTTGCAACACCCTTGACTTGTGTTGGGATGCAACACCCATTGATTTGTGTCGTGTTGCAGCACCCAATAATTTTCACAGGGGCACATTGCCCACTGGCCTGTGGAAGGACAGTCCCATTGACTCGTACATGGACGCAGCGCAAAACTCAACCAAGGCCTCGGATTCTCACAGAACAATCCAGGTCCACAAAGTAAAACGCTACATTCTCATAATTCTGGTGCTCGCCTCACCTCCAAGGATTTATTGATTTGTCCGGTTCTGATCCTCATTTTCCAGTGCAAATCTGCCACTGAAAACAGTGGTTCCTGCGTCTGTAGCCTCACACTGGGACCAGGGGCCTCGGACAAGTGCAGGCGTCTGGTAAAAAGTTTTCCTTTTTCCACTGGCACTTTTGAGAAATGACTTGTGACTTACTTGCCTGGGAGCATTCCAGCATTTGCAAGGGAAATTGCAAATTTTGCATAAAGTGCACATTTATATCGCTGGGGGTTGGGTCTGAGGACCCTCCACAAATTGCACATGCCAGAATTGCTTTCGAGGAACTGGCCCTTCTGTACAACGGCTGACAAGCACATTCTCGCACATTTTGCGTTGGTACGTCAACCACATTCACTCGTGGTGAAGACCCACCTTCTCCCTCTTTTGCATCAAAGAAAGGGGTGCGTCTTTTGTGTGAATTGTCTGTCTACCATAATTTCAAGGGGTCCAGGGATCGCAAAAATGGAGGCAAACAATGGGGTGTCTCTGAAACCTGAGTATGACACACACGCGCGTGAATGCGGTAGTTTCTCTGGATGGGAACTAGCGCTTGCCAACAGCAACCTCGGATTTGTGCAGCTGGGCCAGGAAGGTTTGTGTACAAGAGCGGTGGTAACCAGGTGTGAAATCCACGGTGCTGGAGGTCGCCCCCCCCCCCCCACTGGGACCAGGCCCCCCGACTCAATCAAGGATCTTCCCGTGTTTATGACGCACCTTTTCGTCACAAAATTGGGCACTGAAAGTAGCGTTGCGTCTCATGCATGGGCAAGAGATAACTACGCGTACAATTTCAATGTGACCTGATACGAGAAAATCAAGGCAAAAGCCATGCATCGGTGCGACATACACACGGGTGGTTACGGTAACTCCAGGACCGACCCACGGCAGCACACAACCAGGACAAATTCTTATTTGTGTGTTGACAGACATCAGGATACAAAACAGGAAAATGGCAAAAACAGCGTGAGTCCAACGGGGCTGGTAACTCTGTTTTGAACCATTCAACATGAGAACATGACAGTCTGGTGATCAAGTCTGGGTCCAATTTTTTCTTGCCTTTGCGCCTCTGGCCCAATTTTGTTGGAACACCATCTGCACCTACCTGGCTGGGGTGGTGCTGGCTGCAGCCTTCGCGGCTGCGGCGGTCTTGCTCTGAGGGGTGCTGGAGCTGGAGCCGCGTCCCTGGGGAGTGCTGCCGCCCCGGGCCGGAGGGGTGCCGCCGCCGCCGCCGCTGGTCCCCCGGCCCTGAGGGGTGGAGCCCCGGGAAGAGGTCGAGCGCCCCTTCCTCCCCCGAGACTTGTCCATCTGGAAAATACAAATGTGTAAGGTCAGGTTTGTGCGAACACACACACACACGCACGCACACGCACATACTGGATCCATCATTTGGTGGATACCTACCAAATGTGGTTAACAGGAGTTTGACCGATGGAATCAACTCCAACACAAACACAAACACACACGCACAGCACATTCAGGATCAGGGGGAGACAGGTGACGTTTGTTCTCAGAATCAGGGAGCAGGTGGACAACGTTTCAACCGAGGCCTCAGGCCAGTAATTCAACTTGCACACGCACACACGCACACATATCCCACACCATCCGACCTTGGTGCAAAGGATGACTTGGTCCTTTCGAACTGGAACATCGCCAATCGCCACCCAGAATGGCGGAAAACACGTTTCAACCAAGGCCCTCAGGCCAGAGAGACAGGTTGCACACACTTTCCACCATCAAGAGTGGAACCAAGCCGCCAAGGTGCCACATGAAGAAAAGTTTGAGGTGTTGACCACGTCGTGCTATTGCGCTTAAGGGACATCGCACAACAAGAGTTTCGCACACCACGAACGTGAGCCTTGTGTGGGACACGACATCAAGATCACACTGTCGGTGGGGAAGGAAACTCTGATGCCTTTCCCCCCTGGGTCAGACTATCCAGCACACCTTCCATCCATTCACAATTTTTTGGCCCAACAATTTTGCTGATTTTCAGCAGAATTCTGTACTTCTGCACTGACCATGAAAGAACTGGGGCAGCATCCAGTGCCGCCACCACCAAATCTCGAAACAGATAAGAGATCACCAGCACATCTCCGTTCGTGACTCGACTCTGCTCTTTCATCGTTCGATCATGGTGGATCCAGGCCTGAACCAAAGAAACGCGTTGGACTTTCCATGCGCCGCAATGGTGCGACAACGCGTTTTACAGAGCTCGTTTGCAAGTGCGACCCAGGACGCAGCACAATACTCGTACTCATGCTCGATGAGTCGGTGTTGTTACTGTCTGCTGACCCACACGTGACAATTGGTACAAAAGGAACTCGAAAACGCCAGCGAGTCAAGTTTCCAACAAAGTTTTCAGTTTGTGTGTGTGTGTGTGTGTGTGTGTGTGTGTGTGTGTGTGTGTGTGTGTGAGTGTGTGTGTGTGTGTGCGTGTGTGTGCAACAATTCTTTGCGGATTTGACATTTTCAGAAGGAATCGCCACGCCCCCCCACTCATCCTTGGGCAAACCGAGTGAAAAACCCAGGCTACACACACACACACACACACACACACACACACACACACACACACACACACACACAAACCACACACTTCAATCAGTTGCTGCTCTTCTTCATTGACTCGTGACAAACTTGCAACACTGACTCGTGTGTTCGAGTCTCATGTTTCCACATCTGCAACATTGTGGCGAGATTCCTGCACACTTGTGTGCGTGCAGGGACTCGTGCCGCAGGGTTCAAGGTAAGATTTCTCTGGGTGTGTAACGTGCAAAGATGTTCTCTGGTTGCGTGTTGCGTCTCTTGTGCAAGTCAACGGGCGCTGATGATGGGCGAGGGATCCTGGACACCAGGCACGCCCAAGATTAATTCAACGCCCCCCTCCGCCCACCAAAAACCTTCTGAACCTGCAGCCTCAAAAGTCTTGTTTGACCACGCGTTGAAATCAGGGTCCTTTCCAGAGGGTCCGCCTCACATCGACAGTCATAAAAAAATCCGCCCCTGGTACATTGTACTGCGTTGCAATGGACGACATTGCGTCATTGACTTGTACTGGATACAACGCAACAACGCACGAAGCCAGTGCAAAAAGGGCGACCGGGACCATGGCAGCTTCAATCCATCTATCGTCTCGCTGCATACTTGTGGTTACAGTCACAACGACTTTGTGGCGAACCGCAAACTTTTTCCTGCAGCACCTGTTTGTTCAATTACGGCTGCTGTGCTACTGTTCGCAACTCTGTCGTGGCTTTTAGCCTTTATCGTTTGGCTTCTGAGTTTGAAATTTTCCAGAAACGGACGATCTTGTTTTGGCCTTGACAACAGGTGTGCTCAGGGCGGGGTGGGGGGATCCAGGAGGTCCCCACCCCTCCTGACCTCCACCCCAGCAAGTTTACCCCACAGGCAGAAGCTCCTCTCCCAGTCTTTCTTTTCAGATCCCCCGAACGGGGGTCGGCCTGCCCCCCCCCCCTTAAACAAAACGCTGGATCGACCAGAGGGTGCACCATCAACAGTTATGTACAAGCTGCACCAAAACACCTGTTTCTGTGAAACCTGGTGCTATTGATGCACGCAGTTTGAGCTTGGTGTGGAAGGGGGGAGGAGGCGAAAAATTCAATTTGGTGAGACAATTTAAATTTAAATTTTACAATTTAAATTGCAAGTTTTCCTTGAGGTTTTCTCCTGTTTCCTCTCTGTTCCAGGTGTTTGGTTTGGGGAATATGTGGAACTGCATTGAAAATCCTAAGGAATCTGTGCCAAACAAACAACAGTGCCCCCTGGAGGGGTTTCAGCACACACCTTGTTCAGATTTCCCAGGCAGAGTAAATCCCCGACATGAAAGTTTTCTTCACTTCCCCAACAGGCAAAGGTCCAGGAACAGACTTATCCATGAGGCATGAGGCCTGACAAAACAAATGGCCGTCTGGCGGGGAAACTGACCTCAGCCCCCCTGGAGCTTCAAGATTACTGGCCGGAGTCCAGTAAATTTTTGCCTGGGGTGGCACGAAATTTATGTGCTGGGAAACTTTGCAGAAGTTCAGTTGTGGCTTGGAAAAAGGTCAAGCTCATCTAATGCCCTCTTATGACAAGCTCACCCTGACACCCTTGTTCCACAGAACTTTGGCTCTGGAGGCAGTGTTCTGGTAATTTTGCTTGCTTCACTGCACTTCATGCTGTTTCCATTGGGCACAATATCCAGCTGACTTTGAGAATAGCACAGGCAGTCACAAAAAATAAAAATAGAAGATTTCTTTTTTTCATTTCACCCAACTTTCGGGAAGTTTCTGAAAAAGAATCTTTTTGCAAAAATAAGTTTGCATCACATCTGACTGTTCCGTTGGCAACAGTAAAAATTTTCTTTCTGAGCTGGTAAAATTGACGCTGGGGTGGCTTTTCTGGTTTTCTTTCAATTCTTCGTCCACTGTTTTCCCACGCTTGGAGTTTGCCCCTCGTATTCGATCTCAATCTTTGATCCGCCAGAGAAGAATTGAACTTTCAACCTTTCTCAAAACACCCAAAGCGTTCAGATGTCAATGAACCATTCCATCACACAATCATCTTCGCTGATAAAATGATTCATCTTCCGCGTGACAGGTCAAAATTTACATTTTTTTCATGGTGATGTGGCAAATGTGGAAAGTACACGTGTGCATTGTGCGTTGCGAATCAGTGCACAAGTGGCCAAAGCCAACGCAAGCTAAATTGCACTTTTTCGGAAATGGTCGAGTGGACAAAACACCCTTGCGCGTCATTTTAAACTCCGCCAAACCAACATTTCAACGCAATTGCTGGCACCCTGAAATTCAGCAGAACAAGTTCTCATGAAAACATTATTTGGCATGATCCACATGCAAATTTTGCTGTCATTTCGTTGGGTCTCTATCACTGTGGATCCACCTGTTCACTTAGCCCGGAAAGACCCTGTCGAAAAAACTCCACCGCGATGTTACAACATGGAAAAACAAACAAGAAAGATGAATTACATCAAAACTGCGCGGTGTCACTCGACCAGACGCTGCTGTTTGAAGATATTTATCTGATATTTCATGCATCCCCACCCGCCGGAAGAGTTATCGGTTGAAATCTAGGTCGCGGCTTTTGTGTGGCGGTGATGGCGGGCCAAACATATCAGGCTTGGCCTCCACGCTCGGCCTCAATCAATAACTTCTCTCGCTGTTTGCTGCACAACTACCGCGCACAAAACTCCAGTTTTCCGTCGACAGTAACTACGTACCTTTGTCTGCGTAACTGTGTTGTTGGTTCAGACGTGTAGTGCTCGTGTGCTGTAGTATGAGCGAGAGAACATGAGTTGGACCCACACGGTCTGTGCTTCAAAGTTCGGCCATGTTGGCTGAATGACGTCACTGCTCCTCCGCCTTATCCCCGTGCGTTTTGTGTTTGTGCGTTTTGCAAAGCATCTGGTCGCCTCACGGCACACAAAACGAGGACATTCTGACCAACACTGACTGCAAAATATTAATATGCGTCCTCAAAATGTCCTGAAAATAATGTTGCGCGCTTTGGTGCGTTTGTAAAGTTTTTTTTTCCTGAGTGAAATAAAGGCTTTGTGTGACGTCATCAGATGGCTGCGCTCTGACCTTGCTGTTGGCACCAGTGCACAGAGACCAAGTCCCTCAGCTATGCAAAACATGACAATTTACAAGCACAATCCAGCAATGTTTGCTCCTGTTGTTTCTGGGCTTGTATCAGACGTGTTTTGTGGCATGCGGTGTCTGCTACAGAAAACGAGAATTGTGTCTCAAGATTGGGAGGAAACGAGTTGGCGTAAATGCCTGAGCCACGACACCAATCTTGCACAAAGCCTGACCTGAAAAGCCACACAGTGTACACAACAAGTTCCCGCACTTGAGCAGAGAAAAGCCTGGGGTCGAATTACCTTTGGCAGATGGAAGTTTCTTTTCAATGTAGGAACTCTTGAAATGCCCCTCACACCAGTTTGACAATTTTTGGACGATATTAAACAAATCCTTTCAATGCTTGGGGATGAAGTCATCAAAGGATTATCCTCTGGAAGAAATGCTCACACTCACTGCTTGTATATTGTGATATGATGTCACCAGGTGACCGGATATGTCTTCCAAAAGAAATGGGCATCTATCTGTGGTGAAAAATCAAACATTTTCAAAGATTTGAGCAGGAAGTGGTGGCAAGACAGAAACCATTACTCTTTGTGAAAGTGTTTCAGGAAAAACAACACAACTGACACAGTGTTCAGCAACAACCAATGAAAAAAGAAGAAAATTGATCCAAGAAAGGTTTTGGTTTCAATTCAGGTTGACTGGAAACACACACCAAACTTATGTGCACACCAATTTCAACACATTTTGCACAAAATGAAATGGACAGTGCTCAGCTCAAGATTGCAAAATATACGCAATTTTTGTTGAACAAAAATCCCAGACACTTCTTCAAAGTGTTTGCTCACAACCAAAGTCATGAATACTGCAAGCACACAGCACACTGGTGTGTGTGTGTGTGTGTGTGGTGTTTGTTTCCATTGTAATTCCAAGGGTGTCAGTCTCTCAAAACTGCTCTCGAAATGCTGTTCAAAGCTCAGTTTCTAAACACTTTGTTCTTTCTGTGTGTGATTCAAAAGACCTTTCTGAGTTTCAAGACTGACCACAAAGTCTGGATGATATCACTGGAGTCCCAGGTCCAAAAAAAGTTTTGTGCAACAGGTTTGGTCACTTCTTGCTGACACAGGAGACCAAATGCAAAGATGTGTCATTTCTGCTTGTGTCCAAAGGGATGAACCTCATTTTGGCAGCTGTTTTGACAGTTGAGCAGGTCAGCTGTGGGACTTTCTTTTCACCAAGACATGTGCTGGTTTTCTTCATGAAGCACCAAACATTGTCTGGCTGGAAAATTATTGGCTGAGAACTGAGAAAACCTGATGACTCCAACTGGCAGCACTTAGGTCAAAAACAGAAATGCACTGCATACAGAATGGGTGTGCAAGAGGCTGTTCTCGTGCCTGACATACTTTTCACAGGACCTCAAAGCAATTCAGAGTGATTTTCAGCAGACCTGTATAAAACAAAAAAATGTTTTTGTCTTCCCAAGGGAACCATCAAAATCTTGCTCTTGCAGTTGTTCAAAGGATTCGTCTTGATGATCAGTGGCTTTCCGTCGTTTCTGTGTCTGTTCGCCACTTTCCAATTTCTATCTGTGTTGTGTGTGTGTGTGTGTGTGTGTGTGTGTGTGTGTGTGTGTGTGTCTCTCTCTCTCTCTGTCTGTCTGTCTGTCTGTCTGCTTTGCTCTTTTGGTTCGCAAAAGATTTGTCTCCTCTCCCTTGTCTTCAACAGGGGTGGATCTTGGGAGCCCTTGGTCTAACTCTGGAAACAAAACAAGCCCCGAGGTCGGTGAATGCTTTGCAGCGTGAATCGCGCCTTGTTCTGAGAGTTGGGATGCCTTCAGACCAAACCGTCCGTGGGTTTGCAGAATCACACTGAAGCCTGGTTGAATAGGTTGTGATTGGTTGCAGTGTGTGCGTGTGTGTGTGTGTGTGTGCGTGTGCGTGTGTGGCGGGCGGAAAAGACGCAGTCCTGAATGGGGTTCATCCACGTTGGGTTGGGTTGGGAGGCCAGATCCTGAAAATGAAATCGCATCTGGCCAGCCTGGTAGAAATCTTCCCGCGGTTTGCATGAATATTTGGTTGATGATGCCCCCGAGCGAACTCTTTGCGCATTTTGCGCCGGACGGACTTGCGAATTTCAACAAAAATCGCGTGCTGTCATGTGCGCAAGGAATTTTTCATTCACGTCAACCCGGCCCATGCGCACATCCTGAAAACGTCACTTGGTCCCTGATCGTGTGCTGTCAGACGCACAAAGACTTGTCGTTTCTGCATGTATACGTGAACTTCAGCCTCCCACCCATGTCACTGTTTTCGCCTTGTGTGTCCTTTTCGTGACTTCTCGTAAACCTTCCCCACAGTTTCCATGCTGCGTGTCTGCCTCGTTGTGAATCAATCGCTTGACCTTCCTTCCTCACAGCACGTCGAGCGAGGCTGGATCTCTGCTGCAGTTCCCCAGGCCCCCCTTCTCCAGGACGAGTGTGTGGCAGGCCGGGTTCACAATCGGTGCGTCGTGCGCTGCGACCGTGGAGGTGAACGAGTGAATGACTGAATGATTGAATGGATGGGCGTTGGGTGTTTCAAGGCCGGATACCACAAACAAATTGTTTGCCCGTGCACCGCAGTCACAGGGTGCCAGTGTTCCCTTTTACACTTGAGTTTTTTCAAATGAAAGTTTGCGGCTTCAACAAAATCGAATCATGGATCTGCCTCTTGAGTGACAATATTTCAACTGTGAATGCATTGCATTTGGGACGGATTAAAAATTGAGTTTGTGTGGATTTGTTTCAGAAAGATCCAAATCACAAAATGCTGGTAATTGCACGAAGAGATTTGGAAATTGCAGCAGGCATTACAAAATTTTCTCCGTGTGAGATGTCCTGCAATTTGGAATCTGTCAATGACAGGGAGGCAAAAACTGCCGTGGGAGCCATCTGGAACTGACGGATCCACGAAGACCCCACGGGACCTGACCTCTATTGGCCCCGAAAGAGATCAACTTGCCCCAACACTGCACATGTGCGAATGCTGAACACAAGATTGGTGATCAGTGATGGCCTTCCCCTCCCCACTGACCTGAATCCTGATTCGCTGGGGGGGGGGGGAGGGCAGCTCCAGCAGACCCACGTTACGCGAGAGGACCGAGGCCCTGCTCCCCACTTGGCCTGTTTTCACTCCCCAATGTTGAGGCTCTCAGGATCGGAGTCCGGCTGAGCCTGAGGTTTCCGGGTCTGCTGGGAACCTGAGTGAAGGCGGGCCTGTGCGTATAATTGGGGCACGTTGCGCGTCACACGGGGCAAGATCTACTGCGGCGGACAATGCAGGGAGGAGGAACTGCCAGCGAAAGAACTCCATGTTCCACGAAAAATAGCTCCACGGTGCTCCCGGTGATTTGGGACACCAGAATGCAAGCCACCAAAACACTGCAACCAAAACATTGTGACCAAAACACAAACAAGGGGGAAGCACAAATTGTCAATTTCAACAAAAAAAAAAGTTGTCTGTATCACTTAGAATGCACCCAAATCTACCCAAATTTTCTTGTACATGGAAACCAATCACTTGATTGCACACAAAACTTGCCAAAATCTTTGCCAAGTATCTGTTTTAAACACTTTCATAAAATCCCAAATTTTGGCCCCACCTAAAACTGTTGTACACACACTTTTGGTGGACGCTGCCGACAGGTGATTTGTTCCGGTTCGCCCTGTTTTGGTCGTTCCAAAATTAAGCGCCCTTCAACAGGGCAACCTCCTCAAATCATTTTTAAAAAGTACACAAAAATCCGCTCTACTGCCCTGTCTCCTCCCGCTCCAAAAGTTTTTTTTTCTGATTGGGTTTGAGCCCCAGGGGCTGGTGAGTAAGAGCGAGGTTTTCTTTTCCTCCCACCCCCGCCCATCTGGCCCGAACTGCAACAGAAAGAACTGCACGGAAGGCTTTGTGCAGTCCTGGGACATTGCTTTGATTCGTGAGAACGATGCAACGTGTGCATGCAGCTTCCTTTTCTGTTGTTTTTCTCGCCGGTTGTGTCAAAGGCAGATTTATGCAGGGGGACAGGGTTCGCTCCCAAACCCGTGAAAAATGACACAAGACTCTGCCCTTCTGTACCTTCTGCCCTCCAAAAACTGTCCTCTTTTTGCAATTTACTTTCTGGGGCAAATTGTGATTCTGGAGCGACCAATCACCTGTTGATGTTCACGCTGCGTCACTTGTCTCCACATGGTTGAGGAGGGAGAGGCAAGGAAAGACAGATGGTATACCTATAGGAAAGAAAGAAAGAAAGAAAGAAAGACAGAAAGACAGAAAGACAGAAAGAAAGAAAGAAAGAAAGAAAGGAAGAAGCATCATGAGAAAAGAGTTCCCAAGAACTGGCCTGACACCTCAAGCCCGGTGCAATAATACGAGGAGACTCAACAGTTCTTGCCCAGACACAGCTGCCTGGACCTGAAACAGCCAGACACTCAATATCTCCTGGTTTCTGGTCTGATCTTAAATGGTCAGACGCCGGTGTCTTCTGGCTTTGGGTCTGGCCACTTCATTACACCGGAGCAGTGCAGTTGGGTTCGGTTCACATCGGCTCTTGTGCAGCGGGCGGCGCCTCCAGCAGCTTTGCTCGCTCCTGCTGTTGTTGATCTTCTTCCGAGAGCTGACTCTCCTCCAGTGGAGTTTTTTCGTTTCTCTCAAAAATAGACGCTCTGACTGCTGCAGCAGCTGCTTCGCATGTGTCTCACACGTTTGTCGATGCGCTGGTGCTGAGTGAGTGAGTGAATGGGGTTTGTTGAAGCTTATACAGCTCAAGGCCGTCCGTTTGACTGGAGCATTGCGATGTTTGATGCTCGTTTGTGCAGCCACGTGTGCATGTTCAATACCTCTCTCTGCTGTGTTGGCGATTGTTCTGCGATTTTCCACTGATCACGTGTCTGGATGAGAAGTAGGTTCCCAAACATGAGGATTTGCTTGTGGTGCGTTGAACATGCATGCTGTGGACAGCATCTCAAGTATGATGTGATATCTCCATATGTTTGCACAAATCTACAGCATTTGGGAACTGAATACTCAGTTTATCTGTGAAGGACCAGTGCTGATTGATGAGGTTCGCTGAAATCCATATAGCTCCCTCTGCTCCATTAGACTGGGAGAGTGGGGCTTTTGTGATGTAATCCAGTTTTCTTTGTGTTTGTCTCAATTCTGGACATTAGTTCTCACCCACTCTCCTGTGAAGCTGCCAATGAGAACAGTTTTGTGAGTATGTTTCCAACAAGTAGTGTTGTCCAACATCCAACCAGTGTGCTGCATTTTATCAAGAACGTACTTCATCAAATATTTGTACTTTCTGAGATTTGGCTAATTTGTGCAAGAAAGGAAAAAGTTTCCTGAGTTCCAAACTTTGAACCTTTTGCTCTCATGAATCCAAAGGTTCAAATTTGATTTTTATTCTTTCCTTGGTTTTATCCTCAGCCCAACAAAATCAAACAAATAATCAAAGGATCCAAATTTGAAATTCATCTTGACCAAGAAAGCGGTGTTCACATATTTCCCATCCTTCATGCAGACTGGTGATTTGTTCTGTTCGGTTGTTCTGGTTGGAACCGTTGACCAACCTCCTCAAATCACCTTTTATGTGTGCATGAAGTTGAGATCAATTGGGTTTACCTGCTTGCTGCTGTCTGTGTGTACCTGTAGATGTATCAATTAAGCCAGCAACAAGCACACCTGTTGTGTGTGGGGGGGGGGGAAGGAGGAGCCTGATGAAAGAACTGAACCATCCTCAGCAGCCAACCTTGTAACACCTACACAGAAAGGATCCCCGAAGGCATGCTGGCAGGAGATCTCAAAACACACACGAGATACGTGTTCTGAGATGAACAAATTGACAAGTTTGGAACCCACTTCACATCCAGACAAGTGATCAGTGGGCAATCGCAGAACAATCGCTCACGCAGAAGAGAAAGAGAGGCAGAGAGAGAAAGGAGAGAGGCAGAGAGGAAGAGAAAGAGAGAGGGAGAGAGAGAGAGAGAGAGAGAGAGAGACAGACAGACAGACAGACAGACAGACAGACGGACGGACGGACGGACGGACGGACGGACGGGCGGAGGGACGGAGGGACGGAGGGACGGAGGAAAGGAAGGAAGGAGGGAAGGAGGGAGAGTGCATGCACGGAAAGAATCAAACCTCAGCCCCACAACAGCTAGATGGAGAGCCAAACCCACCCAGAAACTCGTGATGCGCGAAGGAGGAAGAGAGAATTCAGTGGCATGCGGGAAAGAGGAAATGTTCGTGGAAAGAGTGTGCCAGTGTCAACATTTACTTTTGACATGGGAAGAAAAATACTCCACATTTTTGTGGCACAATAAGAGGTCACGGTCTTCGTGAAATATATTGCTGTGCGAGGAGAGAGGATCATTTCCAATCGTGCACTTGTTGGACGACAAAAAGTTCCTGCATGCGTGATCAGCTCTCCTCATGTACACGTTTGTCGATGCTGAGTAGAATATAAATTGGGGTTTTCTGAAACCTCAGTCCCATATCTTCATGGATGCCAGACAATACCAACACCCGGCATGCATCAGTATATACATCTCACCAAGCATGCAAGGATGATCCAGAGTGACAGTGTTTGCAGAAATACATGATGATGGTGTGTGTCACTCTCCATTGACTGGAAGAAAATACCCCACGTATTAGTGGCGCAAATGGTGATTCAGTTTTTGGGGGACTTGGCCGTGGAACGGAGAACATTTGTGACAAGTTGTAAATTTGACATCAAAAGGAAAGGCATTTCCAATCTGATGTCACAGCCCTCTGGTATACACTTGTCATGCACATTGAAAACTGAACAGTTCCTGCAAACCCAAACTCTTTGCTTGTTCCACAGAACGTCTTGCAAATTCCTTGCGCAACCTCACAGAAACGCTTTTTCGTTGGGTCTGTGTGAACTCACGCTTCGAGTTCACTCCAACACACGACGAGTCAATCCTCGCTGTTCTCGGGTTAAGTTCAATTGGATCCAAGCCTCCTACTGCTCTGTATACACACGCAACTGCCTGAGTACTTGAACGCGTGCACTGACTCACACTCAACATGGTAGACTGGGCTTTTACGTGTACAGCCTCTTGATCATGCAGTGGGAGAAGTCTTGGAACTTCTTCAGCTTGTGGGTGCACAGCGAATCTGCACATTTGCAATCCCATGCACGGGCAGTTTGATCGAATTTTGACTCCTTAGACAATGATCCCTTGGGAGATCCAGGCTTGGGCTGGACGTTTCTCCCAAAACCCCACAAGAACAAGACTCTCCCTGGTTTCGTGAACCCGAGCAATGGATGTCAAGAAATTGTTTCGGAAAACCACATGCAGTGTTACATCAAGGCCTCATTCTTTGTCACAAAAAAAGATCTACATGGTCCTCTATCATGTGGGGCAAGTCTCTTTTCGAGTCAGCTTCACGGCATTGCAACCCCAAGCAAAAAGCTTTGTTCAGTCTGGCAACTTTTGCAGAACAAAACATGTCGAAAGATGTTTTTGTGTTTTGGATGGCACAATGAAAAAGCCAAACTCAACAGAACATGAACTGTGCAGCGATCGACTTGTATGTGTGTCACACGTTGCAACACACCACCTTTTATCAGACCATATTTGGTGTGGTCTGCGAGGTGCTCATTGTCTGAGGCACGAAAACTCCAAAAACGGCCACAGCGCACACACTCTGGAAACGAGTCAAGCTTCTTCAACAGTGTGTTACTCGCAATCTCCGGAGGCTTTGTGAACCGGTGGGGCAAATTTTCACTCGCACACGCTTAGATCGACTTCGACGACATTTCAGCTTACAGATGTGTATTTCTCCTTCAAAAACTTACAATGTACATCAACAGAGACATAAGAAAGTCTCTTCAGCCATGGGTGCACCGAGCATGCCATCACTTTGTTTTGACTTTCAGTGACAGAGACAGTCTTTTGACTTGTTTCTTCTTTTGATCCAATACTTTCAGAATGTCACAAATTTGAGGACACTCTCCCTTGTCATTCTTCATTGTGCACATGTTTTTGTGACAATGAGAAGATGTGTTTGGAACAACTTTGTACTTGACTTTGCCATCTTTCAGATCAACAGAATCGACACACTTTGAGTCATCAGTCCAAACTTTCTCATCAAATTGAGGACTGTTTTCGGGATCAACCACTGCCAATTCTGCCTATCTCAAGAGTTTGTTGTCAGTTCTTTTATATGCCTGGACTGCATCACTCTTGTGTCCAGTCCTCTCCTTGATCACCTGCTCATCGACACCCCGTGCATACATGTGCATTGCAGCCGTAATTCTCAAACTATGGTTCGTGAACCTACCATCTATTCCAGCATTATTCATCATGTTTTTGACAATGTCACGCACTTTGTTCATGCCCAAAGGCTTATCTGTGTACCAGACGCGAGGTGGACAAATTGGGTACTTGTACAGTGCAGAAGTTTTTGGATTTGCAGGAAGCAGAGTGCAATACTTCTCATAGAGACGCACCAAATTTCTGTCATTTCTCTCATTCCCATATGCACACACAACTTTTGGTTTCACCCATTTGTGTTTCAACCCTCCTTGGTTGAACTTTGAACACATGTCCTCAGTGTACTGCAGGAACTTTTTGCCACTCTGATCACACAAAACCTCAATCTGTGGCTTGAAGCCAGGACCACGCAGTTGACATTGCTCCTCGCCATCCTGAAGTGCAAACATCAGTCCAACCAAGAACATCACCGTATCACGTAACTGACTGGGATTTTCTTCACCTAGCAAACCAGTTTTCCACAAGGTTTTCTCAGCCTCAAAAGAAATTGGATCAGCTGCATGACCATTGGAGCCCACATTTTTCTTACTCCTGTCCTTCATGAGGTTGTTGAGTGTGTTCTTTACAGAGACAAACTCACTGCCATCAACCAACTTCCAACTCTTCCCCATTTTGTCAAAGTGTATTTGCAACATAATCAGTATGCAATACAGTGTCTTTGCAGGAAACTCAGACCCATCCGCACTCCTCACCTCAGACAAGAACATGCACAGTGTGCAAGATTTGATGGCTGAATCCTGCTGTCATTGATATCACACCAACTCAGACGACCATGGTCAACACTCAGCACCCTCATTCTCGTGAAACACCAATCATGAAACAAATTCACAGTCCACAAAATTTTCCTTTCTGTTGAGCTCGCAAAAGTTTTTTCAGACAGTTTCTTCAACTCCTCTTTCAGCACAGGAGAATGGAACCACAGCTGTGAAGTTTTTGTCTGACCTTCATCTGTCACAGAGGAGTCGCTGTCAGAGTAACAAACCAGGGGCATGCATGTCGTTTTTGGCCACAGTTGACATCGTGTTCACCTTTTCTGGAGGGTCCAAACCATGGCTCTCCTGTTCTTCTAGTTGCTTGAAGATGAGTTCCAGGTCAGCAGTGGACAAGTCATGCTTGGGGTCGTCCTCAGGAAATGGTGGGAATTTGCAAGCAGCGATGGCCGGCGTAGATGTCATTGCACCACTGTTTGACCAAAAGAAACACTGAGCAACTTGAAGAGACAAAATTGTCTGTCCTTGTGTAACCCAACTAAGATTTTCCTTCCAGAAATTACTTGACAAAAGCACACTTACTCTTCTTCTGGATAGAATGGCAGCATGGAGAATGTCTGGTCATGTTGTGAAGTCAACACAACATCCACATCTTCATTGTCACTGACCAAACTCACCACTTGTGGGAGCAGTGGCAAATCATCAAAATCCATTTTGCACCACAACACACTAACAAACAACAGCCTAACAAACAAATTCCGCATTTCTTTCAGCAAGAGCAAAATGTCAAATGTCAAAACATTCCATCACTACATGTGCACAAGTTGAGATCGAAGAGCAAAGTGACGACAGGAAGTGTCAAAGCCTCCGTCGATTGCGAGTAACACACTGTGAAAAGTCAATTCTCAACCTAGGTGTTCATGTGATGCCAATTTCACACCAACTCTTTGCTCGATGACCTTTGGGTTGATCTAAAGTTTTGCTCGAGCAGTGGCCTCAAGAGCATGTCTGTCAAGCAAAACCTTGAAAAGATCGACCCAAACGTCATCTCTCAAATCGTGGTGCGAAATTGGCTTCACATTCACTCCAGCAGTTGTGAATTGTTACATCAAGACGTTACACACCTGTGTGGAACACTATTTGCAATTGTTCTCCCACCGGTAGTGTGGGAGTATACGCAGCTCCTGGAGAAATTTGGACTTGGGAAACTGAATTTGAATTTGAAATAGAGGGTTGTGATTGGCTCAGATGATAACCAGGACCAATCACAGAGCTTGTTACATTGAGGTGCCAATGACAAAGTTGCGTCGCCCTGCGTTTCCCTGCGTATCCTTCTCCCGGTGGGAGATGCCATGAACCAAAGTTCGTGACCCTACTTGTTGATCTCAAACACAGTTTTGGGAAAATTTTGAATTGGCGAGGCCCTTTTTCTCCCAAGTGATTTCTCGGGCCATAGAGGTGCAACCCCTTGTTCCTCCATCTCAACCATGTCATTGCTGTCATCAAAACTTCATTGGTTCTGTTGCTGCTAGCAACAGCAGTTTTCACACTGGTGACCCGCGGTCGTTTTCTTGACGTCAGCGTCAGTTTTTGACATTGAACCCAATGGTGAAATATTTTTTTGACGTCAGCCCAGAAGACGACCACGCGTTACTCAATGCTACAGAAAGCGTGCCTTGACCTGTACTGAAATGCCCTGTTCCCAACAGTGCGCGTATACTTGCTGGATATCCCGACTGTGTTGCAGTTCTGGCAGTCAGTACACCTGACGAAGAGGTGCCCGAGCTGGGTATTGCACCAATTACACAGCATGTATTCCTCATTGTACGTCTGTCCATACGAAAGAATTGCATGAGTGGCAAGGCAGAAGAACAAAAACGAGAATGCTTCACAGCATTGTGTCGCGGATGCCCCTGGAGATGCTTGTGTGTTGTTGCCTCCTCAGATACCAAATGAGAAATGATGCTCCGGAGCCCAAGTCCCAACTTTTCAAACAAGGGGGGAGGGGCGCACAAGCTGAAATTTCTAAGTCACAACTGGTGCTCCAGAACCCGCATTCCTGTGACACTTTTCGAGTACAACCGATGCTTCAGAGCCTGAGTCCCATTATGTATGCGGGGTGGGGGGTGGCCCGTTGGGTCACAGACGTTCTGGACAGACACATATGGGACTTTCAGCACTACGTTCCGTAGGCATAAAAACGTAACGTAGAACGCAGACCGTAGGGAAAAGACCCCTCCGTGACATCAATTTTCTGCGTTCTGGAATTTCTTGATGTTCCTACATTGCGCGCCATTGCAGAAATTTGAATTCCTACGTTTGAATTTGTGGCTCTCATCGTAGCTCAACAAGAAGGTTATGGCTTCTGCAAAGCCCAAGGTATTGTAGCACAGGCATATGGGTATGCC
>JAAUXT010018297.1_pt1 | contig 27045 bp, 25 predicted proteins | sample 7278171 | NCBI WGS metagenome assembly JAAUXT01 (sample SAMN14350112, study PRJNA611818) | marine sediment metagenome | isolation source: surface marine sediment (1.8m) | place: French Polynesia: Moorea | collected 2018-08
CATTTGCATGTGTGCTGAATGAGTTCCCAAATTGTGAATGTTGAGTGAAAAAGTAAGAATTTTTGACAAAACAAAGTGAGTGAAATCAAAGTGAGCAAAATCAGAGTGAGCAAAATCAGATGGAGAGAAATCAGAGGGAGTGAAATCAGAGGGAGTGAAATCAGAGTGAGCGAAATCAGAGGGAGCGAAATCAGAGGGAGCGAAATCAGAGGGAGTGAAATCAGAGTGAGAAAAATCAGAGTGAGCAAAATCAGAATTTCCTCAAATCACCGTGAGCTCCATGGAGCTATTTTTTTTTGCTGAAGAGAATTTCCAGTTGGGGCAAACTTCTGCTACGGGTATCAGGACAAAATCTCGTGATGCAGTTTTTGCCATTTTCACCTGCAGTTTGCAAAAACAAAACAACTCAGCAACACGTGATGACCCTCTGTGCCATTCATCCCCATTTGCAATGTCGCGATGAAACACAAGAGCTCCTTCCTGGTTGTTGCCACACCTAGAGATAAGCTTCAACCTTTTGTTCTCTTTGAATTGGTGTTTTTGCAGTGTTCAGAAAAAAAATAAGACAACGTGAGAGGAAGGTTTGAATCTTCCTGCAAAAACAAAATCTGTTGCACTGGGTTTCTCGCGGCTTCTCAGCCGCTCCACAATGGGGTTTGTTTTGCGCTTTGTTGTGTACAGGGCTTCCGCCCAGGTCGGGGACTCTGACACTGTGACAGACAGATTCTGCCTGAAAGATTTGCGAGAGAAAAAAAGAAAGATGCGATGAGACATGCCACGTTCTGCACAACTGTCTCGATGTTGTGGTGTGGCGCACGCTATTTTTCCAACGAAAAAAAAATGCAGTGAAGTTTGGTCCATTTTCCTAAAGTTGGCATCTCCAAGACTGCTCGGACATGTGGAAAACCTGAATGGCACATTTTCAGAAGTTCCCTTCACATTGAACGAGGAACCGATCCGAGCAGCCTTTGTTGTCTTGGATCAAGGTTCCTGCTGTCGTGTTGGATGTGCAGCATCTCACGCCGCGACGACACACAGCCAGGATCACCTGAAGAAACGTCACACGTTCACGCCATTCAAAAGCAGTTTTTCTATTTTCCTTTTCTTTCTGCAGAAACACACTCGCTTTGTTGTCGAAAGCATCGCTTGAAAAGAACAACTCTTTTTCTACGTTGAAAGCTTTCTCTGAGGAAAATCTTTCTTTTTGTAGTTTTCTTCGCACGATGCAGAATAGAATAGTTTGTTCTTTTCTGTTGTCAAAAATGCATTAGTTTTGCGTCGTTTTTTCTGCCTTTGAATAACATCGGGACCTTTTCCAGCTGCTAAAATCCCTTTTACCTCGCAAAAAGAACCATTTTGAATGCAAGAGAGGCAGGGAAATGTTACACTTGGCAAAAGCCTGTGCAGAAGGAAACTTGGTCTCACACAAGTCAACGTAACGCGCCGCTGTGTTGCATTGAGCGCATTTTCAAACTTGGCCTCCAAACTTGAAGGATCAATCTCCATCGGAACCAGGATCAAGGCCAAGAGACTGAACCTTGGGGTGGAGGCAACACTAATGGCACCAAAGGCAGGTAAATGTCGGTTTTCAGGGTCAGGGGGCTCAGGCTCCAGCCCCTGGATCCCCCAGTGTCACTCAGCTGTCACCCACCCCACGCCTCCTCCGCACCCCTCCTCCGACCCTCCCCGCAGCCACTCCCCACGCCCCCTCCCTATGCCCCTTCCTATGCATCCCTCCCCACCCCCACCCTGCACCTCCTCCCTGCCCCATCCTATGCCCCCTCCCCCTCCCACGCCCCTCCCCCCCCCCTCCCCACCCCCTCCCCACCCCGTCCCCACACCCCCACCCCTCCCCGCGCGGCGGCGCACGGGACCCCGCCCTGCGGGGGGCGGAGGACTCGCCTCGGACAGCTCCGCGACGTTAATTCCTCACTAATAGGATTACGCAGAGCTGTACTAAGCTCCGAGCGGGTCACACCAGACTCACTACCGTCACACACTCTCAGACACAGCGCGTTCGTCCTCACGTAAACGCAGAACCACGGACGCCTAGTTTCTCGCCTGCGTCAGAAAGGACGGGTTTTAAAGTTGAGTGAACTCATTCAAATAATCTCAATATTCCACGAACGAAGAAGTGTTCTGACCCCTCCTAGAACACGCGTGTGGTGCACGTCAAGCCTGTAGCAACGTCCAATTTTGCACAAGGCAGTACAACTCACTGGCCGTTCAGACATTGACTTGAGCTTGCTTGAGTTTTATCATGACGATCAGAGGAAAAAAAGAGGCTTAGTCTTCATTCTCTTCTCTCCATGGAACACTTTCCCTTTCATTGTTCCCTGGGGAAAGCTGTTTCAAACAGCAACGCACACGACTTCCATAAGCTTTGGCAACTACAGGCTTCAAAGATTCCTTTTCCTTCCAAAATCATGCGATCGTTGGCGTCCCCAACTCTCGATCGAGTCCGTGCTCTGTGCAGGGAGGAACCTCTCTCACAAACAGCGTGAACACAAAGTCATTGCTCTCAAGGACGAGCGAATAATACGACAGAAAAGAATTCAGAGGTCTGTCGCGCACGACGGGAGCTTCGGACCAAGAAACAACAGAGTCCCCAACGCACGATGCGTTTGGTATGAAACTGCTCAAAACCTTGAACTGCGTGTGGTCCAGGAGCTCGGTCACCTCCGGGAAGTCACGACACTGCTTCACTTACCTACAAAGACAAAACAAAACATATTTTGAGGACAAGTCTTTGAGAACAAATTTGTCACGATCATTTCAACACACAATTTTGCCTCAGCAGTCATCAACTTGAGACTTTTGTGCAGAAGGGGGAGGGCAATGACGATCAGAAAAAAATCTTCTCTTTGTCTCTTTCAAAGGTATCAGAAAGAATGTCTCAGGTCTATGAAATGATGCACCGACAAAAAACTCCCCGACAGATATGGATTTCTTCGCGGGAGGTGCAGGGCCGGTCACGGTACGTGGCTTCTCTGCAGAGAAATAGTCTCTGTTCACATCAGTAGATATCGATCTGTCGATGGACGGTCGATAAGACGAAATATTGAAATGTTACATTGGAGTCGATATGAACAGATGCGGACGCAGGGGGTACGTCTAAACATGGCGCTCTGACACATCGCAAAACTCTCCACAATACGCGTACCAGCTTAAATCTACATCTGCTCGCAATTTCCTTTTGAGATCATCATCGTTTGTCTGAGTTGGAACAAACAGCACATAAAATATGAAACTGAAGAAATTGCTCATTTGTGACCATTTTTTTTCTGAAGCCGTGGTAGGACTGTGGCACAACAAAATCCAATGCCTTGTGCGTTGTCAATTCTCTGCTTTTCGTTTCTTGAGCGAATCAGCCTTGATTCTGTTCTCTTCTTGAGGAAATTTTTTTTTAATTCGAACGTGTTGCTAATTTTTTACATCTGGCAGAAAAGGTTGTCACATAAGACGACAACACAAAACGTGGCTGTTTTTCGACTCTGCTGCAGGTTTCTACCATTCTGGGCGTGAGGCGCGGAAAACTGAGCGGACTCACGCCGGGTCCGACCCGTCTCGGGTCGCTCGGGCCCGATCCGCTGTTTACCGTGCACCATGTCACACAGTGACTACAATTGCATTCGAGTCATGAAGTGGGCCGCAGAGCATGTAAGTGATTTGCCTGCAGTTATGGGACACTTTTTTACATGCAGGCTATTAGATTAGACACCGTTTGCCTTGAGCAGTGAGGCCTATCCGTTACCATTGCCCGTCAATGCTAATCAAATTATGACACTGTGCGAAAATCGCGGTTTTTTTTCAAACCGGACTATTCAAGGTTGAGTCACACGTGTCGCTAACACTCGAATCACAGGGTACTGCGCAAATGACGTCAGTTCTCAAAGCTCTGGGACCCTCGTCGGTGCAGAGGAAGAGGGGGCACCCAAGGCTCTATCTTCCATGATCAATTTTCTTTTCATGAGGTGAAATGTATCCTCCTGAGGATTGGTCCAACCAAACGCACATGTTGTGTGGTTTGGTTTGAGAGTGTGCACCCGCGAACGTGCTTGCAGAAGAAATCGGGGAGATCGGGCACTGGTGGGTCTTCCCTCCTCCTCCTCCCCTGTCTCCTCCATGCTGTCTCTCCTCCGCCCATGCGTTCAGATTATCTCATCATGACTCCCAGACATGACCAGCCCGGCCTGCAGCCAGGTTCAGCGACGAAACACAGGTGGGTCTTCCGCCCAACCACTGTCGCTTCGAACGTGCTGCGACTTAACATCATTTGTGAAACTCGTTTTCACTTTTTTATCATTTTTCCAACCAGGCAACTGTCATTAAAATTTCCGCGTCCTTTTCCGTTCACAACTCTGAGGAAACACATTCGGCTGTTTTGTGTTGCAAGCAATTCAACCCGTGTTTGTTTGAGTGCTTTGTAACACGTAATTTGAAAACTATCTTCTGAATTAATTCCTGTCAAACATGCTTCGGACCTTCCAAGGCTTCCTGCACGAGGAAAACATCAAACGCAAGACTCAGCATTTTCTTTCATCTTAATGCTGAAAAACCCGCAAATAACAGAATGGAAAAAATTTTCAATTCAAATGCTGAAAATAACAAAACGAAATCTCGCATGTTCACATTTTTTCCACCTGTTTCATCGCAGTCTCATCGCAGTGCGTTACTGACTCAAATTAAAAACACAGTATTTTTTTCAAACTGTCATCATTTCCTTCTTCGCACTCTGCAAGCAGAAAAAAACGAAAAGAGGAGAAGCAATTGCTGCTGCAATTAAATATCATGAAAGAAACTTGGGTCTGTTTCTGGTCTGTTTCTGAAACTTTAATCTGGTGGAGCGACCGTGCGGCACGCGAGACGGACCTGCCGCGCGACGACCAGATCTCGTGACTGCAGCGCGTCCGCATCTGCTCAGTTTTCTGCAGGAGCACGTGGGCACGAAGGGGCAGTCAGTGATCAAAAAGATGTTTTCGGGTGCAGTATGTTTGCAAGCACTTCTTCTTTGCTGCATTGGCAAACTCAGCCCGGACCTTGAAATGATGTCGAGGGCGGGAGGACAATGCAAAAGTTGCGCTGTTTTACGAACACAAAAGTTCGCGCACTGCTACGTGCGTGTGTGTGTGTGCCCAAAAGTCCACGTGCAGGTGTTTCATCTCTGAGGCCTGATTCACATTGGATGCGTCGTGCGTTGCGTCCTTGTGCAAGCCATGGCTGCATGTTCTCTTGCAACGCAACGCCCATTGGCTTGCACGGGGACGCAACGCTTGGAGCAGCCGGTGTGTACGTGGTCTGACGACGCTGCTCGTGAACGTTGCTCTGACGCAGGTTGGCCTCATGTGTTTCGCACTACACAGAAGTACGCGTCGTAGCCAGTCGGATTCGGTCAATTGCTCAGAGATGGAATCTTCTTCAGACTCTCATCATCAAGATGGGGGGTCACCAAACGTGCTTGAGTTTGCGCAAGGAGACGCCGTGGACTGTACGTACACGTGTGTGTGTGTGTGTGTGTGTGTGCGCGTGTGTGAGTGTGTGTGTGTGTGTGCGTGTGTGAGTGTGTGTGTGTGCGCGCGTGTGTGAGTGTGTGTGTGTGTGTGCGCTGCAACATGCGTGCCCAATGCACCGCTTGCCATTCCCATACGAAGCGAATGTTCTGCGCCTCAATCGAACACGCCCAAGAGAGCACGCGGCGGTCCACCTGTCCATGCACCTGCAGCCCCTGGATCCCACCCCTTCCTGCAGCTCAGCACGAGAGCCCACCATCACGAAGAACCACATCACAGGCACCCACATCCCCTTCAATCAGGTCTCTACTCCAAGCCGCAGCTTTCTGACCATTGTGTTTTGTCCCGTTTTCATTGTTCTGCAGGGCATGATTAGTTTCTTTGATCTCCAGTACCCGAAACAGGAAGTTGTCCACGCAACGGTTTCCTCCGCTTCCTGTTTCTGCGATCGGACAAGTTCCGGTCGACGCTCAAAAGGACAGGGTGCGCAGAGAAATTTATTGGCAAATAAGACCTTGTCAAACAACGAAAACTTCATTGAGTGCATCAGTCCAAAGTTTTGTGACCCCTTGTTCCACCCAAACTTTTTTCTCATATCAAAACTTTTTTCATCTTTTATGGCGCTGGAACAACAAAAGGCAACAACAGGCTTATTTTGTTTCCATTTTCCAGAGACAAAGGCCTTCACGGGGCCACACAATGAATTTCATTTCCTCTGTTACATCACCAAAGCTTCTGCATCTGCATTGGAGTCAAATGAAGCCCCCAACACCCAGAAATCACAAAACATCTGGGGACGTCAGATGGGTAAAACAAACAGCATTTGCACTTTGTACCCCACAGGCTATGAATCCCTACACCTTCCATCGAACTCGTCTCAACCACTGAGTCCACAGGCCAATCCAAACAACCCATAGATTGCCTATTACCCTTGTAATACCCAACTTCCATCAAAGGTAAATTTACTCAAGCCTCAGCATCACAGTGCCTCTGAAAGGCAGCCCCTCAAGCACCTTTTGATATGAAACATTGAAATCATAAGCGGGAGTTAAATTCAGCATAATTGTCTCATAATAGACTTTACACATTAGGACTGTCCCGAAGCATTACACACATATTTGGAGGGGAGTTAATCCCTCGTCGGGAGGTGAACCCAACACCACTTGAATGGAGGGGTGCGCGCATCTCCCCCCATCGTGAGATGAGGATCCATACTGGGCCAAGTCAACCTGTTTCAGAAAAGAGACGAATTCAGACGCTTTTGGAAATATCCAGTGATTTCTTTGCTGCATCTTTATCCAAAGCACAATTTGCGCGAAGCTTTCGTTTTTCACTCAGGCCAAAAGACAGGGTTTTACTGAAGATTATTTTTCCTTATTCACTTTTTGATTTCATTTATTCTGCTCACCTGCTCTTGTTTCGCACAACTTCTTGCACTTGACAAATGAAATCAAGTTTTGTCTCTTTGCTTTGTGGAATTTTCCGCGCACAATTCATATTTTTCAAAAGAACTAAACCCAAATATGGAGTCGGCCGCCCTGTTTCCTGGATCATCAGGCGGCTGCACCAACCGCGGCATCAATGGCACAAAAAGTTAGTTTCTCATTCATCTAATGGGCCCAGCGCAATTTGAGAGATGGCCCGGAGCTTCGATTATTCTACCCCGCTCCGCAAAGCACCGTTTCACTCCGCCATCTGCCATACAGATATGATACCCTTTGCACCTTCTGTTGTGTGTTCTCCTCCAGTCTCAGCTCCAAATCCTCCACACACGCACCCGTAGCGTTCCGTTTCATATCCCATATTGTACTCTTGGGAAATGTTACCATTTCTTTGTCTCATCCTTTTTCTCTGCATTATTTTTGTGTAAGATATCAGTGGAAGGAAAAAGGTGTGTCTGGGTCATACGTTGTGATTTGCTTGTTCAACCCTAAAAATTCTCAAGGAAACTTTTTTTCTCTCCAGTGCACCATCAAACTTTTTTGCGCGTGGTGTATTTGCAGAAACATCTTCACACTTTCACTCAACATACACCTGTTCAGTGAAGTTGTACTCCCTTGTTATGGGAAGAATTGGGTCAGGATTGTGACTGTCACCTCAGTGTCGCACAGGCCGTAGATCTGTGGAGACGAGGCGAGAATCCATTGTCTGTGTCCGCTTCCCTGAGTCAAGGTTTATCCTCTTGGGATCATTCAGGCGACTGTGTCCAGGCTTCAGTTCACATGCTGTCTTTTTTGTTGGGTATGTTTGGGTTTTTTGCAGAAAACTATGGTAAAACTCGCAGGACGCGGTGCTTGATTTGCACGTGCACTCAACCCACACCCAACTTTACCAGTCACTTTCACCACGCCATATGTGATACAGTGTCCGTGTGACTTATCTCGTCCACGCGCCTCTCTTGTGTCGCTGACAGACTCGGAGCTGAGTGACTCAAAGGCGATGAGTTTGTCAAAGAGCTTTCTGCGTCCGGGCCCGGGCCTGGGCAAACAGCGCGGCTTGTCTCTCGTCACGCGCCGCGCCCTCCGCCCGCCCCACGCCCGGGATTAAGCATGGACCGACTCTTTGACATGCCAAATGGCCGTCACTGATAAAGCCATCCGACAAACAACTGCGCGCAGAATCGCTGGTTTGCGGCACAAGAGCTCCAGATTGTAGAAATTTTGATCCAATTTTTCAGGATCCAGGTGGTGAAAATGTCAAGCGTGAGTTTCACGTGACGACGTTCGTCAGCTGTTTAAAATGTGCATAGAAACGCACAAGGATTGGCCTTCCGCAAGATTTGTGCATCAAGCGAAGTGTCCAGACAGAGCCTCAACGGGTGCGACGCAGCTCTGCACCATTTTCGTCCCACAAATTGCTTGCATCAAAACAGAGGTGCATCTTGCACTTGAGTACACGTTCAGTGCATATCTATGGCTGTGGGGTCACAGTTTTCTGTTGAAAGTTGAGGTGCATCTTTCACCCTGGTTCGTCACTCTGGAGAGTGCACTCGACAGCGCGTCCTGTGCCCCGCCGCCCGCACGGCACGCGCGCCGAGCGCCAAACATTGACTCTATTCTTTGCAGTCAATTGTCATGTTATTCATCAGCCCTTGAGTAAATCCTTCTCTTCCCCACAAATCCCACTCAGGGGCGGAGCCCTCGGACCCTCGAAAAGTAGGTGGCCAGATGCTGAAGGTTGCCTTGTCCCTTGCTTTTTCGGAGGGGGAGGGGCGGTTGACCCCCCCCCCCGTCAAAGTCGGACCCCCCGACCAAATCCCGGATCCACTCCTGCTCCCTCGGCACAAATCCCTCTTGTCCCACCCACTCGTGATCTTCCGTCGGACGACAGACGGACAGACACACAACGTTTGTTTTCACTGGACGCGTGAGTTTCCATTTCGGATTCATAACTGTGTCTCTGCCTGTCATCAGGGGGGAAGGGAAATCTGCATTTCAATGGAAGCCACTTCAGCCGTAGTGAGCTGTGTTTACTGTGACGAGATCACAAGGGCTGCGGGAGGCTCATTTGAAATAAAAATGTTCATACGAATTCATTTGAGCCGCATAAATAGTCTTTTCAAATTTTCCCACCACGACAATTGATTCGATCACAAAATATGGAGTCTATCTGACCAAAGTCCCCAAAGCGATGACCGCTTCTCGCCGTTTGCCTAAAGTGTCAAATCTGAGCATCAGTCCGACAAACGTCAGTCCGATCTGCACAGCAGATAAGCGCCCACATGAAACCCTTTTGAATTTCTATCTGGGCCATTAAGATCTCCTTTGTATCAAAACGCCCCGATGGGACTGTGAGGTCGGGTTCCGTATGAAGTCCTACGGGGAGACTGACCCCTGACCCCGCACTGTAAACGGAACCCGTACAAACCACCTTTTGATTGACTGCGCGGCCATGTAACTTTATGCGTCTGGAGCCTCAAAAAAATCCTTGAATCACCAAAGGTCTTTTTCAACGTTGTTTCTGTGGTTTTCTTGCCACTACTTGAAGTGAAAATGTGATTCTATGAAGATGTGTTGTCACTGCGCAGGATTAGCCCAGGCTATTGTTCCCAGGTGGATTTGAGATAGAAACCTGCAGAAAGTTATCCGCGGGCTGCATATTGTTGTTGAATAGGGGGATTAGGGTTCAGTGTGCGGGTTCGGTGTAGGTTTCACAGACACGTATGGAGAGCTCCGTCTCCTGCAGAAAAGGGAAGAAAAGCCAACTTTTTTGCAGTGACATCGGGTCAACAGTTGTTCGCAACAGTTTCCAAACACAAGGCTGTGAATAGCGAGTGGTGTGTTGCGCTCGTGCACAAGGACCATGCAGCGCGAAGTCCATTGTGAACTTTAAACCGTGGTGAGATTCGCCATGCAGGACGTGCTCACGGAAAACAGAGTAAGCTGTTGATGATATAGAGTCAAGAGACCAACCCAACTGTTTCACACATCCACAAAGGGTTGTGGTGCTGTTCACCTGTACAGGGTAGTGATTCTGAAAGACGCGACGCACCGCAAAAACTGACAACGCCAGGAAGTGTTGACGTGAAGCCGTGACGCGTTTCCATCTCAGGTTAAGGAAACAGACCCACTGTGCTTCACAATCATTCAACTCCCGACAGGTGAGAACCAGTTACGAGACAAAGACCCACGGATCGAGCAGGGCCCACTCAAAACGGTGGGCGTGTTCGATTCACAGGGGAAACAAACTGAGAAACAAACGCGGGAATCTCAGGTTGGATCCTGTGACCCGGATCACAAAAACAGCATTGACCATCCACCACTCCCTCCCGCACAGACACAAACACTGTGCAGTCTACGTGACGAACGCGACTCCAGCCCCTCGCCTCCCGCGCAGCTTTTCCAATCAGACTCAGAATCGTTAATAGATGTCATCGAGGCCGCTCCTCAAAGGTAAGCACCAAATTACTCGCCTCCCGTTGGTACGCTCTGTTATTATTCGCTCTGGATTATGAGTCTAATTGCGACGTCACTCTGTCAACTCATCACTGTGGATCTGCATTTTTCATGTGGTCGTGGGTCCAGGGATCGGGTAGTGGGGGGGGGGGGGGAACTGGGACTGCTTTCATAGCAGATGCGTCGTGCGCTGCGTCCTTCGTCAAGAAGATCTTCAGGTTCTGTGGAAAAGACTTGAACCTGGACGCAACACAATGCAAAGGGTAGTGGCGGTGACGGTGGGGTCGGACCTGGGGCCTGTTTCACATCGCACACGTCGTGCGCTGCGTCCTTCGTCAAGATCTACAGGTGATGTGTTTGTGATATGGAGCTGGACGCAACGCACGTCACGTCCAGTGCAAACCACGTCCACCCACGCAGACCTCAGTGCCTCGCACGCTTTCGTGCACAGATGAAATGAAAATCCGATCACAATGCGATCGCGAGATGTGAGAGTCACTGCACTGAGAGGTCAGCCAAGCGATAGAACGGTCGGTGCGATAAGCATCGCTGGCTCTGCTGGCAGCAGCTCAACCTGCCAACTGGAGGAACTCCAATCCTTGCCTCCACCGTGGAAACGCTCAGGCCAGTGTCACGCTCGACGCGTCCTGTGCTGCGTCGCTGTGCAGGTCAAAAATCACGACGCAGACAAGAGCCAGGTGCACACCTCAACACAAACTTATGGCAGGGGGACAGGAATGTTTGCTAACCAGAAACATTGCCAACCGTCCAATCCTTGTCTTTGAGAACCTTGTGCTTCTGGGAGATTTTCCAATCCGATGTTACGAAATGCGATGAATATTGTTTCTTCGTCTCAGTCTCAGTCTCAATGATTTTCAACAGGGATTCCGAGGTTCGAATCCAGTTCCCAAGAACTCATCACTAATGCATGGACGCTTTGCACGCGACGCACAGGACTTCGTATCTTACTTGAACTCCACCCATGCGTGCAGTCGTGTAAATATTCCCATTGAAACACCATTGAACAACTCAACGATGGAAAGGCACAACGGAACACAATTGGTCACCGGTGGTCTGCTGACACAATGGCCCTGCTGTTCATCTTCACTGCGACAAACAAGACTTTTTCAGATCGAGCCCTCGATCCGCGGACTTGTGAAGCCATTTTCAGTTTTGATGAAAACTTTTCAAAAAGCCTTTTCGGTGCATACACACCCGAGTTTGATGATGCAATTTGCGCTCGAGGTGCCATGCATTGTGTCTTTTGTCTATTGCCACTGCCACGATGATGTGCCTATTCTTTTCAACAGAACGCAAGACGCATCCAGTGTGAAGCGGTCCTTGGACCTGGAATGAAATCTTGCGAATGTGGCGACGAGTGAGGAAGGACTCGGATCCGGAGTGCACGCGTACACTCCAAATCCCTGACTTCAAACAGTGCATCTTCGGGGGCTGAGACTGTCGTCCATATCCACCTCTGATGCCTCACAGAAATATCAACCACTTCATGCTCCCCTCTTCTCCGCATGTTGTACATCGTAACAATAAGCATCGCAGCGCGGCAGTGTTCGCAGCTACATCAGAGGCTCCTAGATCCGGCGAGGCTTCAATTACTCTGATTAGTTTCTGTAAAGTCGCGTCTTGTGCGGCGCGGCGGGGTCAGCGCGGCGCTGCGGCTCCCGGGGCAGGATCCCCCGCAGAGGAGCCGCGCGCTCTCCCGGGGGATCCAGGCCCAGGGAGGGGGCGAGACCAGGGACTGATGGGGACCGGCCCGGAGGGGTGGGGCTCTCCCGGGGATCCAGGACCAGGGAGGGGTGGGCCGCCCAAGTTCACTTTCAAAAATTTGTGTTGGGGTCGTCTACACCCACCTCGAAGACCCACACTGTAAGGAACTCCAACAGTACAAGTCACACTGGGTCTGTCGTATGGATGTGCACCTGCAGCGTTTTTACAGCGCTGCTTTGAGGACGAGTCCTTCGTTCTTTTTTCTCGCTGTCTGAAGAGAAGGAAAAGCCTTCTCGCCTCTCCCTCCTCTGTCGCAGAGACAGAAATGAAGCTGACTGGTTCTGCGTGGCTCATGTTCTCTGTTTCAAAAAATCTGTTCCTCAAAAACAAAAAAATTTCAATGTCCTGTATTTTTGCTCTCCCTTCGCATGTTCTCCATTACTGTTGCCAGTGTACTTCACTGACGCATCGTAATTGTCAGTTTCACCAAACACTTTTCCCTGCAGCTGCAGGTGGCCGGCGCCAACGCAAAAATTAATTTCCACGTTTGGTCTGAAACTTTTTCCTTTTTTTACAAAGGGACGACGACCGAAGTTACAAATTGCCGGCGACAAAAGAAGCGAAGGTTGTGAACATGAAAAGTGATATCGGACCCGACAGGTTTATTTCCTCTGTGAGACCCATTTGCGGTGCCCATTTTGCCCATTTTCCCCCAATCCTGTCATTACGTGGAATTATCTTTGCCAAAGCTCTTCATTTGTCAAAACTGTCTTCATTTGGTCTGGCTGACTCAACATATGCTCACGGTCTGTCCGATTGTGGCGCACAGTGTTTTTCATTCAAGCAAAAAACAAGAGACCTGAATCCAGAAAAAGATGCGAAGGAGAGTCAGATTCACACAAAACTTTCTCAGTTTGGTTCACGCCATTGAAACAGAGCGTTTCCCGGGGGCGTTTTCACCTCGGAGCCACCAAAGCGACGGTTCGATAACACTTCGACTTTTCGGGCTTGAGCGCACGAAGCACCCGAGTCCAGCGCGACCTGCAACTGCCGCAAATAGCCATTTCTCGTGCGAACCACCAATAAAGGGCTTGAAAGGCAGTTATGTTGTGTGTTAGAGCCGTATCAAATAATATCTAATCTATTTCAGCGCACCTGGGCCGCTTAAACAGGGCAGCCCCGCGCACAACACGCATCTTCGCCTGGACCTCGTCTCTTTCTCTTTTTTCTCCCACGAGCAACAGTGCGACACCGTTGACTTTGTGTTGCCATGGTAATTGGGGTAATAAGGCCTAATTGGGGTTGCTCCAACAAGGGTGCAGATCAAAGGATGCTTGCACGTGCATTGATGGTTGCTTCGCACGCGTTTCGCGTCTGGCGTGTTTCTTTTGCAAATCTCAAAAAGTTGGGGAAAAATGGAATGAAAGTCAGAGTTAAAACTGAGCTTTTTACAAAGGTCGCGGCGTTGTCCATATGTGACAATATTGACATGCTGCAGTGAGCCACGCTCTTCACGTGACACTAAGCCGACATCTGAAGAACAGTCACAATGTCAGAACCTTGTGCAATATCCGGCACGCCAAATATTCCTCTTCACAGAAGACCTTTCACACCGAAAAAATTACCTTTGTCTCTTGCAAATTCATAAGCCAAGAAATGTTGTGGCCCTGAAAGCTGAGGAAGAAAGAAAAGCAAAGATGTCGGCTTTTGCGACGGTCTGTACACTTGTATCAAAAAGAAATATTTTCCTTGGCAGTTCTTTTCTCGCACAAACAGCGCGACAAAAGATGTGTTCGCGAGACTCTCGTTCTCAGAGCGCCGTGTTGTGCAGAGCGCAGTTTCCGGCGCACCCGGAAGTAATCCGCCGCGACACAAGCACGTGGTTCCGCCGCTTCCGGCGCCACTTGTTCCGCTTCCGCTGCGCGCATCCGACGTCCATTACGCGGTGATTGGTGCGCACAGCGGCGGCGAGAGGATCGTCTTGGGGACATGTTGAGAGTTTGTGCTTCTGAGCACTTTATCTTTCGTTTCTGAATGCAGAAATTGGTGTGGAAATTTCTCTCTCTCTCTCTCTCTCTCTCTCTCTCTCTCTCTCTCTCACTCTCTTTCTCTCTCTCTCTCTCTCTCCCCTCTCTGTCTCTCTCTCTCTCTCCCCTCTCTCTCTCTCTCACTCTCACTCTCTCTCACGTTTTCAGGGTTCAAACATTTCCACGAAATATGCTGACCCAAGTTGTCCAACTTGAACATTGCAAACAACAAAAATTTAGTCCTCTCGTAGTCTTGGGTTCTCAAAAAGATTCGCACATTTCCTCCTCCAACTGCCTTTTGTTCCGTTTTCGCAGATCATAGTCGCTTCCCTGAAACAAGCTTGCCTGGATTTTCTCACTTTTTCCTGTTGCAAAGCATGCGAAGCAAGTTTCGCCTCAGCGGAACATGTCGACTGGATCCTGAATCGGAAGGATTTATTTGCACTCCATTCACGACTCTCCGTCAGCGCATGCACAACACGCCATGCTCCGGATTAAATGAAATTTCCATTGATTTCCAGTGCTCAGAAAAATGCAAACACTCGCCGCACCCCCAGTCAATTCGCAGTCTCTCGGTTTGCACATTGCGCGGCGGTGCGGTGGGGTCTATCGGCCACCTGTCACAGTAAATACTGTTACGGATTAGGACTTCTGAGCCCCGTCCTTCCATCCACTCCGTCATGCGTGCATTTCTTTTTCTTGCACAGTTAATTCTGTGGGACTTTTTTGTGCTCATGAAACCAAAAAGTTGCAATGATAATGCGTTACTTTTTGTGCGCTGCGTGAAATGCATGCGAAAGCGTGGATAAATTTCCTCTTTTTTCTACGCTGGTTTTTTCCTGTGAATTTGGGGTTCAGTGACAAGCCTTTCTTGAATTTGTTTTGCATCAAAAGGAACAAGTTCCTTTGACTCTCCCAAACGCAGACGACTGTGCGACACAACTGGTGGTCTCAAAACATTGACAGAAGGAAGAGCGACCTTGTTCACTGCAGAATGTATCGACGCGCCTTATTGACAATTTTCCTAATTAGTTAACAGATTTTCTGGCTTTCTATCTGCGTCTATTTTGTCTAATGGTGCATGTCACCATGTTTGAGACAGACATGGAGCTCAACCTTGAAGCAGAGATAACTGCACACATTTGCACTCAATTTAGATCCAAACTCATTTTTTCTTCTTTGTCAACACATCAACATTTCCAATTTCTGTCGATTTTCTTCTTTCAGCTCTTCTTCTCAAACCAGTCCAGTGACGGCACAAAAGTCTTTTTTATTGTTAATCCTGGGGTTTTGATCCCCTGAACAGATTGTACGAGTAATGTTAATCCCCGCGAAATATGACAGTTTCTGCGGGAGACCTTGTAATTATGGACATGAAGGGGGAAAATGTTCAATTAGGCAAATGTGCTAACTGTGGTGCGGGAACCACAGATCCGTCCACACATGTTGTCATGCTCTTCAACAATTGCTGATTTCAAAAATCAACCCAGATTTCCAGATGCTTCACATTTTCAAGCACTTGAAGGCACTTTTGCAGCACAACGGTAAATTCAAAAATTGGATCTGGCAGGTATGGATTTGTGTCCCCCCCCCCCTCATCAGCTCTGATGCCCAATCGGTGGGGACTTGAAATGATAACATTTCAACAGATTGCACCCTTCCACCGAGCCAGCCAGGCGTGGGACGCTGTTTGAAACTGTATTCAACCGAAATGTCGCGCATATGTTCAGCAGGACAAATCAGTGCTGAGTTGAAAGGGTCAGGAAACAAGAGAAAAAAGGTGCAATTTAAACCCGAAGCCTGAATCTGCACTTTGAAGCGGTGTAGCTGTTGAAAAACATTCACATTGATGAGAACGTGACCCCCGAAAGCAACTGTCGCCCAGGTATCACTTCTGCGTGTGGGTGTAAAATTGTACACATTTTTTTTCTCGAGAATGTCACACTTGCAATGAATTGATGTTGTTTGAATTTATATGCTCTTTTCTGCTGTCTTGCAAAGAGAATTTTTCCTTCCACATTTTTACAAAACTTCAAATCAGTCAAAAATTGTCATGACAGACATCAAATTTCATAATCAAAAATAGTGTGAGGAAAATTAAAACATTTTATGAAAACCCAGCCTTTAATTTTGAATATTTTAGTGGCTTCTTTCTGCGGGTGCACTGCGTTGCACAGTTTCTTTTTCTTCTCCTCTCTCTCCCACGATTCATTCATTCACGCACAGCCCTCATCCATCCATGAGATCAAAAGCCGCTTCGTTTTATTCATTGCCATTTGTGAACAAGACGCGACGAATTTGCACAACAGATTGCGCGCATCACGACGATTGTCCCCGGCGCTGCGCGGCGCCCCGCCCCCCGCGCCGCCGCGCACCCTCCCCGCCGCCGGATCGGATCGTCGCCCCCGCGGTCTCCCGGTGTCACCACGCGAGGGGCCAAGTGCAAATCACCCTTTCACAGGGATCAAATCACTTCACAACACGCAGAGCGTTGAAGTTCTTTTCAAAATGGAATTTTAAAGTGTAAATTTTTGCAGGCAAGGTGTCCGTAAAATAGACAGCATTGAAGATGCGAATCTATCTTTTCATTTGTATCACGGTTGGAACTTTGCCAACAAGAAATCTACTTCTTTGCGCCATTTCAGTTTTCTTTGTTGCCCCACCCAACCCCACCTTGCTCCGCGCCCCTCACCAGACCCGTAAAAGACTCTTGAGCCCCTCCTCCACCCTGCTTACCCACCGAGGGGTAATCGAGGCAAGCACTTCTTAATCAAGGATCTGCACTGATTGAATCGCTGTATTCAGGTTCAGGAAATCCACAAGGACGCTCAGATAATTAGGAAGTTGGCAAAAAGGCGGCTGGGATGAGATTTCAACAAAAGAACTTAGTGAGAAGATGCGCTGAATTTTTATGCAGAAAAGGGAAATTCTGTCTTCATGTTTCAACACATTTGCATGAGTTCATCCTGGTGAAACTGTCACACGCATTGTTGGTGGTTGGAGTGCAGGACTGTGAAGGTGCCAACTCCACAGCCCCGAAGCCGTGACTTCACGCCAGCCGTGCAGGTGAAAAAAAGTCTTTCACTGCCTGTTTCACACTGGACGCGCCATGCGTAGCACATCTCGATAGAGCTGCGTCACAAACAACGATACAGTGCCCATTCACTTGCAAAATCAGGAACGCAATCCATGACGCGCCCAATGTGAACGAGGCTTGTGACGTGGACCCGAACCACAACACCCTGAACAATCGAACCCAGCTCCCGTATCGAGGGACCCAGTTGGTCCAACACAACAAACAAATTCTGGGCTGAAAACAAAACAATCGCAACAAGCCCCAAAGCAGTTCATTTCTCATCCTGTTCTGCAGTCTGTGATTATGTCTGGCCATCAGCAACACTAATAAGATATTTATACCATGAGAAATAGGCAGAAACAGATAACCGTGTATTAAAGCAATCGATACGAGCCGGTGGCCGTTTGCAAAAATGATGACAAAGGTATTTGTGATGAATTAATCATGTGGACAAAATACAGGTGGAGTGAATTATGCATTACGGAGCGAATAATTTGCAACAGCAGCAGACAGGTCCGCATTGAATTGTTTCGGTGTTGTGTCAACACGCCAGACATTGAGAAACAGATTTTTGACCCTGGAAAACAAGATATTTCCCTTGTGACCTCAAATCATTCTGAACCAAAGAAATTCACCAAAAATAAGCGCAACATACCGCATTCCTCTTCTGGTGTCATGGTGTCCGTGTCCTCACAGTCCCGTGGATGATTTCAAAATTTCAAACTGCACAGTCCCTGAGTCAGCTGCTCGCTGTTTGTGTCTCACCCAACCGCACGACTCTCCAGTTGCAAATGCACAGGCGGCCAGGTTGCACTGCCCTTTCATGCGACGACAACCTGGCTTCTGTGTCGCGGATGTGTGGGGTGTTCCCAGGGGAAGCTCCAACAAGCAGAGCACTTGCGCACACAAACACTGAGAACCTTCTCACGATTATAGTGCAAAAGAGAACTACAGAAAAATGTCCAAAACAGAACAGAGTTTTGAAGCCATGTTAGGGGTGTGTGTGGGGGGGGGGGGGAATCAGCATTGGCCGAAGCAACATCCAACAAATTTATTTCTGTCACTTCTTCAAACACCCCCAGAAGTTTTGGGGGGAAATTGCCAATTTCTCAAGACGATTGATGCATTTTGCTGAGCAGAAAGAGAAAAGTTAGTGGCTGTGGTCCCCTCTTCACCCGACCCTAATTCCTCGAAAAGAGGCCTGTGCCACCGGAGTCACACCACACGACTGACTGCAGGCGAACCGCTTTTCTTCGCCATTGTTCCCGCGCACAATGAGAAGCCACGTTATCTGACATAACCTTTTAGCCCCTCATTTTGGGCCGCTGTCAGGTGGGGCGGAGTGTCAGGGGGCATAAAGCACCTCTATCCATCTTCAGCCCTTCCGTACCCTCTATTATCACTCCAAAACTGATTATAGACCGTAATGTCCCTGATTTTTTCCAACGCCAAGGCTTTTCAAGGGAAATTATAGGTTTCTGGTCACTTTTATTTTTCTGACAGGAAAGTGGGTAATTTGTGTTGCAGGCCTGGGCCAGCCAGTGGGCAGGGAGACAGACCACTTTGTTGCTGCATGTTGCCATTTCAAGCCCATTGTCAAATTATTTGCCTTTCGGCAATGATTTTGTGCGAGCTGTGTGAAGGGAAACAAATTGCCTTTTATGCATGTAGTGCTTTTTGTGATGGTCGCTGCTATTTTTTTCGGCTTTGGATTTGGGCGGCATTCAGAATTGCGTCAAATAAATGATGTACCCTCCAGACAATGAGTGACGCAAACTACACCATCGCAGCCCTGGATGTGGCGTTCAGCTCCAGCGCCAGATTGACATCGTCCAGCAATTCAGACGCGGTTCATTTTCAGCCCGTATTTTTTGCTGCTGTACGCATCACGTCGCAGCAGACATGGCGCACGCACGCGAGGAGTGGCGGGTCCGAGTGACTTGTGACCGCCGCGGCACGTGGCGCGTCGCCCCGCCGCATGTCTGCGTGCGCACCCGGCGGAAAGAGCGCCCCGGGCCCCGGGGTCCGTGTCGCCGGGAAAACAGCCGCGGCGTGCGCGCAGAATGGTGGGGATTAAGGTCTTAATCATAATGACGATGATAACAATGGCTCACTGGTTTTGTTAAAGTGGCAATTCCATGTTTGGTCCGCTGCAGCGTGTTGGGATCATGACGACCAGGTTGCCCAACTGAAGCTGAACTCTGCAGCAGATCCACAGTTTCCAATCTGGTGACCGAGTTAAAACAATAGAAAGCCTTCAAATGAAAAGGTAAATGGAAACGCGAACCAAGGCAAATGTTGCTGAAGCCTCAGGAGTTGAGCAACACAAACCACGGCCGCCATGGTGATCGGATGTTTGTTTGCAACAGAGAGGAACTGTCAAACAATTGCCTCACAGACACCAAGCCTTGAGAAAGATATTTTGCCCCAAAAGGCAAAAATCGCTGTTTTCGTTTTTTGTCATTGCAGTGTGAACAGAAGAGTGGCTTTCTGTAAAATAATTTCGCTACCTGGTTGCTTTGCTAACTTTGTTGGGTGACTCATGTTTGAGTCAGATTCGTTGCATAATTCGAAATTTCAAAACTGAAAATGAAATGGATTCAAAATTTTTCAATATATTAGTGTCGGATATTGTGCAGGAAGCAGAAGCGGAGGAAGAGGAGATTACCGACGCTGCGCCATGAGTGGCGCTCGCAGGGCTTCAGTTGTTGCCTGCAGAACAAACTGAAGGCAGAACGCACAGGGCTTCACTTACAGCCCAAGATACCCTGTTCCCAGCAGTGTCTGCCTCCGTTGTCTTTCCAGTGCTATTTGGAGAACAAGAGCTGTGAGTTTTGTACAGAAGCCAGGTGCCTGGAGAGGTGTGTGTTGACAGGGCAGGTAAGCCTGTCACATGAGATCATGTAGTTTTTGTCCTCTGCTGCTCGTACAATGCAGCCTGGAGGAGATTGTTGCAGGAGGGATCGGCTCAGCTACACAGCGCTGCAAGCCAATGACAGACCACGAAGGCACTGCACTGTCAGAGACCTAGTTCCTTCAAAATTCCACTGATCTCCGTGTAGATATGGGGGACTTGGAAATGACAAGGTTGGGGGTTGGGGCTGTGGTCAGCCTGGCTTCAGTGCAGCTGGGTGGACCTGGTTCTTGTGCCCAAATCCTCTGCAGCATGTTGAGGAACACAAGGACTCAGGACCTCTACGCCTCTCCCACCTTCCTCAGACGTCCAGCTCCTACAGGCAGATTTGTGAGGGCTCCATGGCCTTTCGGAGGCGGCAGAAATGGATCTCTCAACATGTCACACTGACTGAGCTCTCCGTCCATGCAGAAGTAAGCAGTCCACGGTCACATGCATAAATGGAAACGTGAAAGGATTTCTGAGAGCTTTTTCCTGGCTTCGAAAATTCACATGAATCTGGCACATAAATTCTCACGGGTCCAAGGTTTCCATGCTCTCTCATGAAAAAATCTTTGCTGCATCGAAAAGACTTTGACACACAGAACACAGACTTCAGCCATCAAACGCACGTTTCGCGAACACAAATCAGCCTCAGAAGGGCAGAAGCAAGACTGATGTTTTGTTTGGCTTTGAGCTGCATACCTCTGAAGGGCAACTGACAGCCTTGTCAGACCATTTTGATGGCAGCATTTTATATGCTGAGTAGACAGGGGAAGACATGCTGTGACAAGAGATATGGGCCTCGCTAGCTTTTAGCCACCAAGCTGTGTAAGCATGGAGCAAGGACCTGCATTAGCAAACAGGGGGAACGGCACCGTCGGGAGGCAACCCCCTCGCAACCACTGTTGCTGTAGACATATCCATGTGAAGCAAAGTAAACAATGGCTCCATGCCTGAATGGGGGATCGCTTCAACTGCTGAACAACCGAGTGAAATTAGTTCTCGTGCTTGAAATTGTTGGTCTGGATAGATTTAGTTCAAAAACTTCCAAGACACAGGAAAGTAACTCTGTGTCTTTTTTTTGCAGGAAATGACACATGAAGCTCCACACGGTTCAACAAACAGAAAAGGAATTTCTTTTCAAATCTGAGTCATGATCCAACGTTTTAGAGACTTGGTGATGGAGATTAAATTTTGCTCCTTTTCAGAAAAAAAATGTTTCTTTGTTTGCACTGCGACACAAAAACACAAAGCCGAATCTCAAATGGATGACCTCGGTCTCAGAAGCGTGCAGACACCAAAAATTTCACAGAAAAAAAATATCATCAAATTCTTCACTGCGGAAGTGAAAAGTTCGAGCTCTTTGTCGAGAGAAACGTTTTTGGATTGAGGCGCGGTGCGTCGTGAGGACGGATCCACCCGAGGAGTCTACGCCTGCGCGTCGCGTCGCGTTGCTCAGAAGCCGAGCTCAATGCGAGGCTCGGGTAGCGCCGTGATTCCATAAAACAATCTTCTACTCGGAGACAGAGAGGCACCTGAGCGACTCGCACCTAGATACACGCCACCCGCGGTGCAGTGTGAAAACGTGAGTTCAACCTTGCTGAACAAAATCTCTTTATGTGTGCCATAGATGATAAATTATCGCAAAAGAATTCGTCGCCTCTCGAGTGTTTTGAGCCACGAAAAGACTCAAGGTCTCCACGTCAGACCTGCGCGCCTGGTTGACCAACCAGTTGGCTGCGCTGCATCAACACAACTCACATCTGACTTCGTATTGGAATCTCCCAAATATATCAGATTGATTGTCTGAGGTAGGTGGTTCAGGTCTGAGGAGCTTCACCCGAGAAAAAACAAATTTTTTTCACAAGTTAGAAATTTCTCGCAGTGTCTTCCCACACAGACGTGCACAAAAGCAGCCATAGAGCTGCATATCTCTGACACAGCTTTGTCAATGGGAATCTCGGTGCGACGCAGGCAGGGCGCCCGCGGTTTAATAAGTACGAGCTATTGATTCAGAGAAACTGCTCAAGCTTCTTCACTTCGTGGCGTATAATACTCTGAAACGCTTTTTTTTCTGTCATACTTGTTTCAAACCTTTCAAAAAAAGTTTATTTGCAGACAAAGCGTCATTTCTGGAAACACTTTGCAAGGTTTTTGTCACTGACGAGTCTCCTTCAAATCGAGGTGAGGAAAATGGTTGACGTCAAGTGCAACGTGATTCACTTTTCACAACCTGAGCAGAAGGAAAACTCGCCCCAAAGTTCAACAATCAGAATTCCACATCTCAAAATGCTCAACAATTTCCTCGCAGTGAAGTGACATCAAAAACCCGCGGCCCAAAATGTTCTCAAATTGCGGTAATTTGTCCCGGGTGCGATGGCTCGATATCTCGCTGTCGGCACGTGGACACACAACCTCAAAATTTGAGTGTCTCAACCAGAAAGAAATGAGGTTTGCTTTTCAGCAGCTTGAACTTTTGACGTCCAAATGGTGCTTTTGTTGAGGAGTGTTTGGTGGGGAGCGAAGAGATAAGTGAGAGATAAGATCTCTTGATGGATTCCTGCGACAATAGACACGTGTGTGTGAGACCCCAGCTCCAATGAAATGTGCTTTCATCCATACAACCCTCCAAATCTGTTGACAAATTTTAAGATCTTTAACAAAGACCCACTCCTGTGGGTTTTGTTTTTTCATTTCTTTGCTTCTGGGGTTTTATGAGCTTTTCGTGGGAAGGAACTGAGGAAACAGACCGACTGACCTTTTTTGGCAAGAATATGCATGCTGCACAGACCTGATTGACATCTGTGGCAGACTCTTTGACACCGCGCGCTGCTCATGTCATGGCGACACCTTTGAGGGAGTGGAACGCTTCTCGGCTCTTATCATGCACAAAGAATTCGTGTCTCAGCTGACGTCTATCTTGGGCCGTGTGCTGCTGTTTTGAGCCACATCACAGAGCCAGAATTTTCGGCGCGGGAGGTTGGGTTGGTTTTGTGGTTGTGTCACCGTAGACCCTCGGGCAACACAAAGACGCGCGTACAGATCTGCTGGTGTGGCGCTGTTGTCGTGTCGTATCCGGGGCGGGTACAGCGGGTACAGAGTTTCAGCGCGAGGTGTGGGGTGTCGAGCCCCCGAGGGGAGCTCCAGCTGGGGTCGGGGGTCCCACGGGAGAGGGTGGGATCTCACGGGGAGAGGGGGGTGATGGTCCCACTGGTCGACTTAGCTTGAACATTGTTCCCCTTCCCGGGGGTCTCTCTCCCTCATCCAGGCCTGAGGCAATGCCTGACACCGACCTGCGGGGTGCTCCAGTGCGGACAAAATTTATCGCTGATCCAGGACAGGTGCGACACATGCACAGAAAAATGTACCACAACCGAGACCATGTGCTCTGAACACCCGCTGCATGAAAGGGCAAAACACTCACGGACGCACCGCGCATGGCGTCGTTGCGTGCGTCGCGCGGTATCGCTACACGGGCCGCGTCGCTAAACGCAGCGTAATTGCGGTGAATGCGGCGAGAAGAACAATGGGACGAACCTGAGTAATTATCCTGCGGAATCACTGCAGCCGCCGCCCAGAGCGACGGAACTCTCAAAAACCTGCAGAAACCAACGCGCTGCATCAAATTTAACTCATATTCCAAGCTGTGTCTCTTTCTGCGTCCAACAAGCAAGACAAGAAGAATTTCTCCAGGGTATTGTGTTGGGATGTTGGGTCTGAGCGTTTCTCCACTGTTAAACGGTGTGACGTCGGACGTTAGATGCGTCAGGTTTTACTCGGCTGCCTTCAGGCCTGCGCTGCAGTGTTTGTAAATAGTGGGATTCAGCGCAGCGACTCATCAGCCGATTGTTCAACAGCGGTTCCGTATTGGGGACCATCTGATGCGATTAGGCCTCGTCATTAAGCCTAATTTCATAATCTAATTGCTCAGATTTCACAGATAGTGTCTGTGGTGTCTTTGAACCAAGCGCATCATTTGGGGTGATTTTGTGTTTTTTTGCCTCAGTCTTTTTGTGGTTGACTTTAACGTACGGCCTGTCAAAACACAAAACAAAAGGAAGATGGTTCCATGTGGTGCGCGAGCAAATCTGTTCTTTGTGGTGAAAATTTCAAATTTGCGTGTGCACAATCTTTTCAGCAGCTTCCACATCGGAACTGTTCATCTTCATTCTCAACCAACACGACACTTTCGAGTCATTTGAAAATGTTTCCCCCTTTCTTGAACAATGCCAACTCGAGATCGGAAACCACAGAGTCCGCCAAGAGCAAAGAACACCATCTGATCCGTGGCTCAGTGAACACCAGGACAGGACAGGAACATTTGTTTTGTGCAAGTATACATGAGCTCACATCTACTGACTTTGAGTACATGTACGCTCACAAAATTCATCCGCAAATGGCCCATCCGAGGAAAAATTTTGACCAAAAAGAAAAACACTGTGGGGCGTCTGTGAGGAGTCAGCTGCACAAAAAGTAACTCTCCTCACAAAAAATAAATGGTGACAATTTTCATGACCAAGTTCTCTCATCGCTGTGAAATGAGAAATTTTCCGCGTGTCTCACAGACACATCGGACGCACTTGCGTCGGTGCCTCGGCGGGACAACCCAGTGCGAGTCCCGGGTGTAAATCACAAAGTTTTGACACGAGGGTTGATCTTTTGCTGCGCAGCTGACAATGGGTTCAAAGTTGCATCAAAGGCTCCTGCAGTTGCAGGGATCAGTGGAAGGGTCAGAAGGAACAAGTGCGCTGCAGGGTCGGGTTGCTGCGGGGCCGGGTCGGGGCCGCGGGGGAGGGGGATGTCGGGGCGGGCCCCGCACCGCTGTCTCCGGGACAAGCGCTCCGAGCGTGGCAAAGCGGGAATGTGGGGACAAGTGCAGGAAGCACACTGCAACTGCACAGCAAACCTGCCGAATGCTGCAGAATCATCTGCGATTCCTTCAAATGAAAATTTTTGAGCAATTGCTCTCTGGGATTTGACGTTGTATTTTTGCAAAAAATCGCTGTCATCTGGTTATCAGAGAAACTTCCACATTCAATCAATTGAAACTGACGGCGGGAACAGAACTCGCGGCGGATCTGCGTTCAGCCGAAGCGGCCGCTTGTTTCACGCCCCATTGAGAACCATCCCAGAACAGCTTTTTCCAAGCTGCGCCAGCGACAGGTTCAACGCTTTCAAAATGCCATAAAATCTCCACAAAATCACTTCAAAGGTGACGAATTTTTCATGGTGGCTGCCAACCTTTTCACAAAACGTCCTGGGTTTCAATTTAATGGTGGGTTGGTTTCCCATGTCCCCTGTTTGGGGTGAAGGGCCCTTGAATGGATGTTGGGATCACGGAAACGGAAACCCGGCGGCAGATTGCACAGGCACATGAAAGCGTACCTGTTGCCACGGAAACCACTGAGTGACCCGAAGCGCCTCCCGACAAATCCTGTGCAACGATCCTTCTCTGGAACCGACAAATGTTGCCGTTTTTGTCCTTGTCTTTACACTTTCTGTTTTTGCAGCCTGGTTTGCTTCGGGTGCGATTGAGTCTCCTATTAACACGGTGCAGGCTGCGTCATCGCTTGTGAAGCAGCGCGAATGGACTGGAACAGGGACGTAAGTACATATGCCTCATGGTCGTTCTTCGTGTGACGCACATGACCAAAAACATGTCAAATCCCGGGCCACAATGTTTTTCTCATCACAACTAAAAAAGGCGCAAATAAACCTCGGCGGATATTTCTTAGCCTCGAACAAAGCGCGTGAATAGAGTCCAACTCGTCTCGTGATTCTGCGACAATAGGCACTTCTGCAGGCGATACCTGAGTCGCCGAGGATCTATTCTCCTCATCGGCGTCATTCTTCTCCATTCAAGTCGAGCAAAAGAAAGTTTAAGGTTGAACATGTGAAACTTGAGTTCAAACATGACTTTGTGTTCATGCAGTTTTTCAATAGCTTGCACACGTGTAAAGACCCGTTTTTAGTGGAGACTTTCAGCGTGTTTTCGTTCCATGTCACGTGCTCTACGTGTCGTGTCACATGTGAGAATCAAACACGTCGATACGTGGACGAAAGGAACTGCGTTGGTTGACCACGTCTGTTATGACGGAGGCAAATCAACTCTGCCTGGAAGTCCCTTTTGCCTGTGTTTCCACTTCCAACCTTTGTGTTACTCCACCAAGAGTTCACCTCGATCACTTACCTGCAGCAAATGCAAAAAGCAAACTTCGTCCAACCCATTTGGAAATTTCAAGCTTCCACCAAGGCAGCGAAGAAACGAGAGTTGTTCCGCAAACTCGGGTCGCTTCGGGAGTCACTTTCCGCAGGCATCTGGTCGTCGTGCAAATGTCGGCACATTTCGCACGTCGGGCTCGCACCTCGGCGCCGACCCCTCGACCCCCCGAGACGGGCGGGGTGCGCCGGGCCGGCGCTGCTCCCGCCACTCTATCCATCGACAGTCAAGTCACAGGTGCCAGGCTAAGTGCACAGTCAAGTGCCTGTTACAGCGCGTGGTTTCAGGCAAAAAAAAAAAGTTGCTTTTTTCTGCGGTGCATCCCATCCAGATTCTTCCACAGAACTTTGCTGCCTGGGTTTTTGTGCACAATGGTGACCACAGTGATGAGATATCACCAGAACCACAGCTGTTATGTGTATTGTTTGCTCCCGTTCGCAGCAAACGAGACTCAATCCGTCTGCAGCAGAAAAATAGGGCTCAACTTCTGATGAACCGTCCAAAGTTTGTTTCAATTTTTGAGTGCAAAGCTCTCTCGCGTTCGGTGTTTCTCGAGTGCGTCATCAGACCTTTCATTCTTCCACATTGTCACAACTATCCACAGAACGAGCCCGGTCTCTTAAGTATCCGAACCTCGCCCGAGTCCTCGGGACACACCTGCGTGTCCGCGGCCCTGGACCCAACAGACTGACTGGG